>Ga0307376_10000228_pt1 | contig 75942 bp, 62 predicted proteins | sample TR2MG_FD_202536 | JGI IMG/M metagenome (GOLD analysis project Ga0307376, IMG submission 202536) | Soil microbial communities from Risofladan, Vaasa, Finland - TR-2 | ecosystem: Environmental > Terrestrial > Soil > Coastal area > Acid sulfate soil | place: Finland: Risofladan, Vaasa | collected...
GTTTATTTGTGAAACTACTGAAGAACAATATAACAAACTAACTCTGCATAGGCAGTATAAACCTCAGGAGTTGGAAGAAAAAATTAGAGAAGAAACAGATATCCCCACGGAAATAAGTATAAAAATAGATATGGCTAAATATGATAATAGACCTGTTAATCCTTTACTAGAGAAATATAAAATATTATTTTATGATCCAAGTGAAGACAAAATTTCTTCTAAGTCTCTAGATAATATTTTAAAACGGTCTCCCTTTAAGACAACAATTTGTCGCCTTTTCATCGATAAGAGAGAGGGAAAGTATGATAGGAAATTAATCGAAGCATTTGAAAGAATTATAGGACATGTTGAAGAGGTGGAACGGACAAATATTTAAAATTTAATAGAATGGTAACAATAATCATAAGTAAATTGGGTCATGTTTTGACTTTTGACAATTTGAATGTGTACGAGAAGGAAGAATTGTTTACACAATCTACTAAGCTAAAATCAAAAAACATGAACACCAGATTGACCGTATGCTTTATAAATTATGTGGGCTCACGCCGGAGGAAATAAAAATTGTGAAAGGAAAGTATAACTATGAGTAATGGCGTTTCGGCGCAAAGTGGATTTAGATACCAAGATTGGTGCGCCATCTATTTTTTATTGAATCATTACTTAATCGACTCTCAATCTTTGGAATATGTAATTTGCGAGAATGATAAGTTAGACTTTGAAATTTCGTTGAGATCACAATTTGAAGGTTATCAGGTTAAAGGTGGTAAAACTTTGTCTGCCCAAGAATTAAATGAACTCTTCAAATTTTATTTAGAATATATTCAAGATATTTCAAAGAATTGTTCCCTTTATCTTATTTTTACTCGTGAGCCGATAAAATCATTTCGCCTTTTGGCTATTAAATTATCTGGGGACAGAAGTATTAAAATTGTTAGCAGAATAGTCAACGATTATTTTTCGACAGCACTAGAAGAAATTGATTTAACTAAGTTAAGGGTGGACTATAAGATTCTGTCCAAAACGGAGATTCCTTATTTGGTCTTTGGACTTACTAAAAGAATTTTGGAAATGAAATATTCCAAAATTCAAGATTTGCCGCCGGGAATGATTGATGATTTTGTTTATCGTTTAAAAGATCAAATAGAAAAAAAATCTTCTCAAGAGAAATTTGAGAAACGTCGAATAGAAAAAACATCTATAGAGAATATGATTAATCGGATTATATCATCTCAGGTTTTTCGTAAGCGTGAAAAATCTGGAAACGTAAAGTTTGTGAGTGTAAATATTCCCGTGGAGCGACCTTTAGAAATAAGTATCAAAATAACTCCTCCATTAAAAAAACCTAAAATACTACCTCCAGAAAGTTATGAGTAAACAAGGTCAATATAATTATAAAGGAATTAACGCACAGGCATGGGCAGCAATGTCTTTGTTTTTGCAGTATTTGCGAGATCCCAACTTTTCTTGTATTCAACTCGAAGCTCCCAATCTTGCTGATTTTGTATTAGTTTTTAATGACGAACATAAAATTATTTGCGAATCAAAAGACTGGAAACAGAAGTTTAGTTTTCCTCATCTAAAGAAAGTTTTGTTCTCTATTCTTGGGAAAGCCACGATTGGAGAAAACGATGAAATATTGATTATTTGTACTAATTTAGACGATAAACTTGAAGATAGAGTTAGGAATATTAAATACTTTTATAAATTTATTAGTCCGGAATTCAAAAAGAAAGGGTTTACCGATAAACAAATTGCAATATTAGATAAAGTAAGATTTTGGAAAGTTCAGCAAGAAGATAATCACCTTATTGCCTATTCACTTTTCGGTGAACTATTAAACTTTTGGTTACCCGAAGACGAATTGGAGTATAAGGCTGATAGCATTCTTATTAAGAAAATTTATGAAGGCTCAGCAAAAGGTGATATTTATAAAAGAGAAGACATTCTCTCGGAAATTGAGTCGATAAGAGAAAAAGCAATCAAATATAGTGGCTACTTTGATGATGAGAGAGTAAAGGTAGAACTACAATTTCATAATTTGATTAAAGCGATGGATAATAATAAATCTCCTGTTTGGGCTGCAGTTCAGCTTAAGGCTTTATCTTCAAAACCAGCTCTGATGTTTTTTGTTCTTGACCGGTTGAAAGAAAAGAAAATTGATAACCTGGAAGAATGGAGTGATTTATGGCAACTCCATAAGATTTACAGATTTTCATTTAGTTTATTTGAGATTTTTGAGAAGAATTTACATACAGAAGAAAACAAAACATATATCCTTAAATTTTTTAAAAAGAATGTTAGCAAAATAAAAGCATTTTACCAGTATGATTTTCTTGAGGTTGAGTTTGTTAAGATTGTAAAGAAAATTCTAAAACAAGATAGTAATAGCAAGTTTATTAGAGAAGTTTTCGAAGTTGTTAAAAAGTTAATTACTGAACGATGCAACGATATTTTTTATCTTAAATCACAGGTAGATAATTTTTGGGAAAGGGAAGAAGTAGGGAAATTATTAAAGAAAATATATGAGAAATCAGATTCAAACTTAAAAAGAGAAATATATAAATTTGTCATCAAAACTTACAATCTCATAGTAGATGATGGTAAATTTAGCCATTATACACCGCAAGTAATCTTTGAGATTCTAAAAGATTGGTTGGGAAGTAATTTTGATAAACGATTATCTCCCTTAGTAAAAAGTTTATCAGACCAGTACGACAGATTTTATAAAACTTTTGGAGAAAGGTTGAAATTTGATGGTTGGGAATTGATGGGGTGTGTTACCATGTTTTGGGGGCACGATTATACTGTTACAGATAGACATTTTATTATTTATACTTTGCAACCTGCATTAGAAAAATTCTATAAAAAGGATAAAAATAGAGAACGAGCATGGAAATTTATAGATAAATGTTGTATTAATAAAACCAAAGGTGTGACAAAGGAACATCCAGATTTTCTAAACCGTGCTGCTATCGGAGTTGTCTTAGAAAGATATAAGGGTAATGACAAGAAAATATCTGGTGAGGCATTTAATATTTTGAAAGAATTTATATTATGTCGCAAAGACATACCTCATAAATCAGACTTAATCTTCCAGGAAATAAGAGATAAGAAAGGACTTTCTGATGAGAAAATTTGGGAATTAGTCAGGTTAAGCATTGATGCATTTAAGCTTTCTGTTAATCCATTTGTAGAACAAATTGCCTTAAAGTTAGCTGAAAAAGGGAACGAGGAAGCGAAAGAAATAATTAAAGACTGGCTTAGGAATCCGGATTATTATAAAAGGGGTAGAATCCATGAACCAAATATCACTGGAATTATTTCTCAATTGTTAGATTTTTCACCTGAAGAAGGGATAGAGTTATTTAGGGAGATTATTGACAAAGGTTTCATCAATAAAATAGATAGTTTTGAGGTTTTTAATATCGCTAAATTGTTAAATAGGATTATCAATCAAAGTCCTGCGATGGGGATAAAAATCCTGAATGATACAGCAGGGAAAAAGAAATTAAGTAAAAATGAACAAATCCTATTGTTTAATAGTCTGATTAACAGGGAGGATGCAAAGCAAGAAAATGTGGATATTCTAATCAAGATTTATTCTGACTTTTTAGAACCATTCTTGAGACATTTTGAAAATGATATTAAGCAAATTAGGGAAAAACTACCTTATTCGCAATCAAGAGAGGCTATAGTAGAATTTGCCGAGGCTTTGGCTAACCATAAGAAAGTCAGAGAAGCTTTAAGAATCGTGAAGATATTTATTAATGACCCCAATCCTTATTTACCCGGCAGAAATCCCGAAGACCCAGAAAGTAAATATAATGAACACAAAAAGATATTAGATGGGGAAGAACCTCGCACAATTACATCTGTTCGTGGATGGTGTGCCTGGGTCTTGGCGAAATGTGCAGTCTTAGAAGGAAGAGATTATATTGATAACATTATCCGATTGACAGAAAAACTTTGTAAAGACAAGAACTGGTATATTAAACATATGGCTTGTTTTGCCTTATCTCGTTTGGCGGAGGTTAGATTAAGTGTAATGCCCAATAATGAGAATGCTCTATTCTTTAGTGATAACACGGAGAAAGCCCTAAAAAAGGCAAAGGAAGTAGAGAAAATAGCTTTTGACTTATTAAAAGAAATAGCCAAAGCCTCTGATAATGTTAAAAAAGCTTTAGCTAAGAGTACTTTACAGGTTTTTAATCATATTCGAGCACTAAATCAGGAAGATGCCTTAGCTTTTGTCAATATATTTAAGAAATTCCCAGATGAAGCAATTGCTGAAGCAATGCCTCTATTTATCGGATTTGCAGAATTTAGAAGGGAGGACTTCAAAGACTGGAAATGGTCAAAGAAAGGTTTATATGATGATTTAGGAAATTTTGACGATAGACCATTTCAGAAAATCTTAGAAGAAATAATCAATAAACGGAATCCTAAAATTAACAGTTCGCTTGCTGTACAATGCGTTAGTTTGATAAGGCATACACGGTATGCAAAGCCAGGGAATTCGGATAGATTTTTTTGTACTACTTACAAATATCTTGATTATCTTTCAAAACGGTATAATCATGAAGTGTTTGATGTAATTTATATGGCTATAAAGGAAGCGATGGAGAAAAAACACTACTTTGACAAGTGGTATGATTTGTATATAAAATGTCTTAAAAAAGAAAGAGAATTTTATGATGAAAATTTCAATAAAGAGAAAACCATGAATATGTATTGGTGGCCTTCCATTTTTAATGAGAATATTTTAGTTTTTTTACATCAACAAGGCGGTACGCAAAAATTCTTGAAGGCTTTTGATATTATCACTTGCTTCCCTAAAGAATTAGAAATTCAGGATTCCGGCGAAATTATTTCCTTATTAAAAAGCGTTTCAAAAAGTAATAAAATAGCAAAAAAGATAGTTGTTCGACTTTTTGAAAGAAACCCGAGCAGATACTATACATTACGAGATGAATGGTTCACCAAGCAGAAAAAATAGAAGAGATGCTGTGCTTATAATCAAAAAATGAGGCATATTATTTACCTTTTTTATGATATGGTGTGGATGAATATGGGCTGGAAGCAAGGATGACGGTGCAGATGTTCAAATGAAAAATGTAATTGTCAGGTATTACAGTGGTCCTGAAATACCAGCGGAAACATTTCTATCTTCGAGATGCTCAATGCAGGAAGTGGTAATTCAACATCTTGGGGAAGAGCTTACAGTAGAAGAAACAAAGGGACGCAGTGGTTGGAAAATATTCTATTACAGCAACAGAGTCCCAGAAGAAAAACATTTCGATAGATTTGGGAGGCTTTACTCACTAGATGAAGAGTTCATGGAGCAAAGAAATAAGGCTAAGAAGTCAATGAATATCGATGAGATTATACAGCAGAATAAGAAACCTTTCATTCCTGAATATTCGGAGTTTAACACAACGCCAGGAGTTTACATTCACGAATTCCACCACTATAACAATGAAGGTCTGATAACAGAAGAAGAATGTTTTACCAGAGAGCAAAAACTCGAATACAGGACGCTTTATTTTTACAACGACTTAAATCAAGTGGTAAGAACGGAATCAACCGATTTCGAAGAGGGACTGTATGGATATACCGAGAAATTCTCATACGACGACGAAGGTTTGCAAATAAGAAGGGAAACCATTGATAATGGGCAAACCATTTCACTCTCAAAAGTCACATTTCAGGATAAAAAACACACGGGAACAATTAATATATACAGAAAGGATAATTTCGTGGAAAGGAGCACAATTTTCAAGAAGCAAGGTAGCAACCTAAAAAGTGTCTTTATGGAATTTGGAAATTTTGACCCATTGGAGAGCGAATATCTGAATGCAGGATATCGCATAACATTATCGCAAGAGTTAGATGCGGATAATACAATTGCATTAGCGAAGAAATATTTCTATAATAGGAATGGATACTTAATCGCAGAAGAGCATTTTCGAGGTGGTATATCAAATCTTTATATAGATAAGATTTATGTATATTGCTACAGCAAAAGCAATGCCCTCGGAACAAGAAAATACTATAAGACAGGCAGAGAAAACTTAGAACCAGAACATATTGGAACAGAGTGTTTCTTCTATGATTCACAAAGAAGGTTGATAAGAACATACAAAAAAGCTAATTCTTTTGGCGACTATGAGAATGAGAAAATTTATGTTTATGATAAAGATGGATTACTTATAGAAAAAGGGGATACGGAAATTGAACATATAACACGATACTTTTACAACAAAAATGCAGAGAGGGTCCGTGCGGAAACATATTATAGAAAAGCAAAGAAGCCTCGGACAATTGAGAGATGGTGGTATGATAAAGAAGGAAGAGTCGTAGAGAGGGAATATTCCTCTGTAAGGATAATGTCATAGGATTCATATATCATCTATTTCTAAACATAAATTCTGGAACTTATCAGGTTGGGGGAAAATCCCCCTTAATCCCCCTTTTTCAAAGGGGGAAGAGGAAGATTAAAACCTGAGCTTACCCAGAAAAAGTTAAAATAATTGATTTTTTATCGGAAACAAATCGCACCTTTTTGCTTATTTTACAATGAGGTGGATAATAGTAAAAGTGAGACTGAAATGCAGAAATTAGAAAAAAAGCAAACATTTCAACAGAAGCAAAACACATACAAATAAGAGACATTCCCGAAGAAGTAAACTCCTATATTGTATGTTTCGATGAAGGAGACGATAGCCCTTGTGGAATAAGACATTTCTATTTTGCCTTGATAACAGAAAGGATTTTGCTTGACATTGTGTTCTTGATATAATATATAATTTCAATAGCAGAGAAAGACAGAAACATACAAAAAGGAGGTTCAGATGAAACATTTTTCTCTTCCCTGTATTGTTATTCTCCTTCTGGCTGCTAACCTATTCGCGCAGGGGCCTGATACGCTATGGACAAAAACATATGGTGGGATAGAAGGAGATGCTGGGTATTCAGTTTGCCAGACCTCTGACGGAGGTTATATTATTACAGGATATTCAAATTCATTCCCACCCGGGCCTCGCGAAGTTTATCTTGTAAAAGTTGATTCTCTAGGGGATGCTCTCTGGACGAGAACATATGGCGGGATAAACGGAGATGCTGGGTATTCAGTTTGCCAGACCTCTGACGGAGGTTATATTATCACAGGATATACGACAGTTACTGCATCAAATAGCGATGTATATCTAATAAAAACAGATTCCATTGGTGATACCATGTGGACAAGAGCATATGGTGGAGACATTAATGACGGAGGTCTTTCTGTTAAAGAGACTATAGACAATGGATACATTATTACAGGATATAAAGATTCATATAGCACAAGTAGGGATGTGTATCTTATAAAGACCAATTTAAATGGTGATACTCTTTGGACAAAAACATTTGGAGGTTCAGAGGGTGATATTGGCAGTTCAGTTCAACAGACTTCTGACAGTGGTTATATTATTACAGGATTTACTGGTTCATTCGGTGCTGGTAGTAGTGATGTGTATCTTATAAAGACCAATTTAAATGGTGATGCTCTATGGACAAAAACATTTGGAGGTTCAGAGCTGGATATTGGCAATTCAGTTCAACAAACCTTTGACGATGGGTATATCATTGCAGGATATACAGGATCTTTTGGTGCAGGTGGATTTGATGTTTATCTTATAAAGACCAATTTAAATGGCGATACTCTTTGGACAAAAACATTTGGAGGGTATGATTGGGATGTGGGGTATTCAGTTCAACAAACCTTTGATGGAGGGTATATCATTGCAGGTAAGACTGAATCTTTTGGTGCAGGTGGATATGATGCTTATCTTATAAAGACAGATTCATTGGGAGATACCTTATGGACAAGAACGTATGGGGGGTTAGATGTAGAAGAAGGACGTTCAGTTCAAGTGACTTCTGATGCTGGCTGCATAATTACAGGATATACTGGTTCGTTCGGTGCTGGTAGTTGGGATGTTTATCTTATAAGGCTTGCAGGAATAGTAGATACAATTCCTCCTGATTCCTTTAACTTAATTTCTCCACTTGATTCATCAATACTATCTATCACTAAGCCCTGTTTTGTATGGGGGGCTTCAAGTGACTCAAATGGAATAAAAAATTATGAAGTATATATTGCCGAGACATTAAGAGTTTCTCTTTCTGACACTACTTGGACAGCAGACTATGATTTATCAGAAGGCTTTCACAACTGGTATGTTGTTGCTTATGATATGTTCGATAATTTAACGCAGTCCAATCAAATTTGGGCTGTTGGCATTGATACAACACCTCCTTCTATTGATTCTACAACTCAATGGCAGGATACTTCATATGCAGGGCCATTTGAGATTAGAACGAAAATTACTGATAATTTTGCAGGTTTAGATTTAGTCCTACTCTATTACAAAAGGGATGAAGACTCTAATTGGCTTACGGAGGTTATGCACTCATCGGGAAACTGGTTTACAGATACAATTCCATCTGTTTCATTACCTCACGATACAGTTAGGTATTATATCAGAGCAATAGACAAAGCAGACCCAGGAAATGAATCAACCGACCCAGCTGGAGCACCTGTAAATTACTATTCCTTTATTGCAAATATGGTTGGAGTTGAAGAATCCTCAGAAGAACCTGATAAATTCGACTTCAAGGTTAATTCCTTTGGCAAATGTGAAGCCATTTTTAGATTCTCTATTCCTGAAAAAAGCAGAATTACATTAAAAGTTTATGATATGACAGGAAGAGTTATTTCTACTCCAGCGTTGGGAATTTATTGTATTGGATACTACAATGTTTCATTTAAGCCTGCAAGTAGTGGGATTTACTTTTACAAGTTTGAATCTTCATATATGAAGAAATCCGGGAAGATAATAATTTTCCGAGGAAGGAATGATTGATGTGAAGACAAAATCCAAAATAAACCTGCCCCTAAGATATCTACTTTCTCAAAACTGACGGTAAGTCTGTCGGTAAAGTGGTGAAAATGAGATGGATTTAGAGAGTTACAACTGCGATATAGAGAAGTCTGATTTGTGAGTGATGCACAACAGCTTTTGGATAAGATACACTCTGGAAGTCAAAGTTAGGATAAATGTTGTGATGATGATTAAAGTATCCACCAGAGCAACCAGAATGCACCAGGTTGGACTTCTTAATTGAAGGCATACATTATACCCCACATACCCCCTGAAATCAGGAGTATAGGGTGGATTACAGAGAGAATCACGAAAGAATCAGAGGATTACAGAAAGGGACATTATGCCGGCGGAACTATTGATTGGAACGAGGCAATTTTGATAAAAGCATTGCCCTATCATTGGGTGAAAAAGGGAGGGAAAAAGCTGGAGAATGTATTAAAAGAATTAAAAGATAGGAATATAGTATCTAAACATCAGAGAAAAGTAGTAAATACAAAAAAGGGACGGTTTTTGTAAAATGGGTAAGTAGTCAGTAAAATACAGGAGGTGTTGAATGGCTGCATTTCTCTTTATCATGTGTGGTTTGTTTTTCGTCTTTGGGTTTGGTCAGATAGTGATAGCTGAGACAGTGTTTCAGCAACAGGCGGGGTCGACATCGATCTTGATTTCAGCTATATTCTTCGTGGGCGGGGCGATAGTCAATGCGATAAGCAGTTTAAGGGGTAAGTAGAGACTAAACAATGAAAGGAGGTGGGAAAGGAGAAGCCTAAAGGGCGAAGCAAAGGGAAACCATAAAAAAGAGGGAAACGTGATATTTCCCTACGATATGACGCTCATAAAAGCCCGTAGTGAGGACTTCTCAAGCGTTAATGGGTTTTATATGACTAAGAGAAAGCTCAAACAGGGGGGGCTCATCATAAGACAGGAATTGAGGCAAGAATTAAAACAAGAACTGAAACAGGAAACAAGGGGGCTTAATATGAGAACCATAGCCCTGGTGAATCAAAAAGGCGGAGTTGGTAAGACAACCTCGGTTATAAATACAGGTGCCGGGCTCAGAAAGTTAGGGAAGAAAGTTTTATTGATTGACTTAGACCCCCATGCTCATTTGACTTATAGCTTAGGGATAGAGGCTCATAAGTTAGATAAAGCTATTTATGAACTTTTGACAGGACAGGCTACCATAGAGGACATTATAATTGATAGAGACGGGGTTAAGGTTATACCTTCTACGATAGACCTTTCAGGGGCTGAGGTAGAGTTATCAAGTTTACCAGGGAGAGAGTTTTTACTTAAAGAAGTATTAAGCAACATAAAAGGTTTTGATTACATCTTGATAGATTGTCCCCCCTCTTTAGGACTCTTAACTTTGAACGCTTTAACTACAGCACAAGAGGTTTACATACCTTTACAAACGGAGTTTTTAGCTCTACAGGGCTTGAGTAAACTACTGGAGACCGTTGAGGTAGTAAAGAAGAGACTAAACCATAGTTTAGAGATAACGGGAATTATAGCAACCAGATTTGACGGTAGAAAAAACCTTAATAAAGAGGTAGTAAAAAAGATAAAGGACTACTTTGGCAAGAAACTATTTAAGACCATTATAAGAGACAATGTAAGCATAGCAGAGGTCCCGAGTTTTGGTAAAACTATTTGCGATTATAAACCAAAGAGCCACGGGGCCGAGGATTATCTGAACCCAAGCAGAGAAATAATAAAAAGGGGCTAAAACTATGGCTAAAAAAACCAGAATGGGGAAAGATCCATTAAGCTGGATCAAAAACACAAAAGAGAAGGAAAAAAAGAAGGACAGTAAAACAGCAAAACAGAAAGACTCTAAACCAGCCATACATAGAGTTGCCAAAGAAATCAAAGATAAGCCCAAAAAAGTTACATATTATATTAGTCCCAGTTTAATTAAAAAACTTAAATATCTGGGTGTAAAAAAATAGAGGGACTACTCAAGTTTGGTAGCCGAGGCCATTGAGGATTTACTAAAGAAGTATAAAGCCAGTAAGTCATATTAACAGTAAAACAGTATAGTGGTAAAACAGCAATCTAGTAAGCCAGAAGCACAGAAGAACAGTAAAGTAAAAGGCGTTGATTGAGATGCCAATAGAAATTGAAAATACAAAGGTTTATACGTTGAAGAAGTTGTCAGATATTTTGGTGTTACGCCAACAACCTTGAGAACTTATCTGAAAGAGGAAAAATTAGAGGCCAAAAAATGCGAGGAAAATGGTTGATAAAGAAAGAGAACCTTATTGACTTTTTAGATGGGTCATATTCAAAAAAGAAAAGTAAGAGTTAGGATGTGTAAAGAAAAACTGAAAGATATTTTGCTATTTCTTTGGTCAGAAACCATAATATGAAAAAAGAAAACAATCAGTACGCAAACTTAATAAATTGTGAAACTCCCGAAGAAGTTCTTCAAAGCGTTAAACAATGGTATTCAAATATTTCCGAAAAGGAACATATTATTAGGTCGATAATAATTGATCTCCATGTTAATATTGAATTTCAAATGAAGTATATTCTTTATGAACATATGATATCCTTAGTAGCTGAATTTGGTGGTCAAAAAGAAAAGTATATTAAACAGAAAAAAGCATTAGAAAATAAAATAAATAAGATGAGTTTTATGAATGTTTATAATCTTCTGAAACCTTGTTTAGATGCTTACAATGTTTCTGAATTTTCCGATATTCCAGAAATAAATAAGACAAGAAATAAACTTGCACATGGTGATCTTAAAAATATTTCCTATAAGGACAGAAACCCCTTTACCAGCCATGACTGTCTCGCTCAAATTTTTTTTGATAGTTGGGCAATTAGGAAAATGTTAAGGAAGTTCTATGGTAGGATGATTGAGGATCCACGATTAAGAGTAAAAAGTTTTGCGGAATACTATTATGAACACGAATTACTAGAGCTCAATGAGAAGAAGGAGAAAAAGAGACCATTATGAGAAGATTTGGTCTTGTTGAAGAAAAAGAAAAGAAACCTTGATAACAGGTTCAAGAAGATAGGAAGACACTTAAACACAGGGGAACAGCCTTTGAGACTTGCAAAAGCTTTTGAGTTGTTTGAGAGAGAAGAGGAAGGGCAAAAAAATAGACTAGGGAAAATGGGACATTACAGAGATAGAAAAGCTAATTGTAGGCACGTAAAGGGTGAAATGCGGACGTAGAAACAGGAGGGAACGGAAATGTCAGAAAATATAACTTTAAGCACAGGTGATATAAAAAGAGATTATGAAATTGTTGACATTATTCACGTTGCACAAATTATCAGAAGTTGGTGGATAACTACAGGAGGGAGAGAAATAATCAAATTTTACCCAGAAGTTGATAAAAAACTTAGAGAAGTAGCAAAAGAAAAGGGTTGTGATGCGGTCATATGGATAGATTATGATTTTACACATGCGGAGACCAGAGGGTTCACTGGGACAAAAACAACAGCAATAATAACAGCATACGGAACAGGGGTAAAGTTCAAATGAGAGGGAATAATGCCTGAATATAAAGTATTGAAATATGGAAAAGAGTATACGGCTCCCGATATTGAAACCTTAAAAAGATGGGTTAGGGAAGGGAGAATAAAACCGAATAATCAAGTATATCACACTGGCTCACAAAAATGGATTTATGTTAAGGAAATTGCAGAACTAGATGAAGACTTGAAGAAAATATCTATGTCGAAAAAAAGTTTTGCTCGATACTTTACGTTTGCAGAAATTGCTTTTATATGCATTGGCTTCCTTATGACTTATTATGGATTCAAAAACGGCTCTTACAGAGTTGGAGTTGTTGGAGCATATCTTCTTGTTTTTGGAATTGACATTTTTATTTTTACGATAAAAAGAAACAAAAGAACCTTTCTTATCGTTGGATTACTAACCATAATTTTGATTCTTTCTAATGTTATATCTTATGCTTGGATAAACAGGAATGTAAAAATTAAAAAAGTTACAGGTGTAAAGTGCTCTTCTTGTAAGAAAGTTTTCTCAGCTGATACTACAGTTATTTCAATACCTGTGAAGAAAAAAGCAGGGAGAGACTTCATTTTTGAATATAGAGATACATTATGTGAATTGTGTAAAGAGAGAATAATTCAGGAGGCTGACAACTTAGTGCGAGAAGGCAAGAAAGAATACAGAAAGGGTTACTACCCTATCGCTAACGCCAAATTTCAGGATGCAAAAGGAAAATATTCGAAAAGCAAGGCTGGGCCAGAGAAAATTAAGAATGTCTCAGGTTGGTTGGAAAAAACCTCAAGAGAAATTGCAACCAAGAGAAAGAAAGAAAAAGAGTATATGGTTATTGCCACCCGTAAAGCATATGAAGAACTGGCAAGAAATGCTTTTCTTGATAAAGGATGGGATATAAAAGTCCGGGTTCATGGTCCCAAAAGTAAATATATTACTTTAACTTGGGCACTCATGGGTGATATTTTTGTTCATAATTTCGAAAAAAGTTCAATGTTCCAAGAGATGTACGATTTGGGATTTCGCCGCGTTTATTACAGGGATGGATACAATTTCTCAAAATATACATATTGGAAGGATTAGCTGTTTTTTGTTGAAAATATCAAAAAGCTAATGCACTACTGTAAACACTGCATTACGGCAATGGAAATTTAGGGGGACAGATGAGAAAATTATTTACAACCACATGCATTGTGATTATCTGTTTGAGTTTCATATCATGGTGGATTTGGTCTTGGCACTATATTTCTAGAGCAGGTTTTTGGATGCGTGCTCTTGATCTTCACATTGATGACCTGACAATTATTCTTGTGCTGCTATTCTCCAAGTGGTTTATGGTATCAGTGACCTTCATAGCCACAATTCTTCTTATGTTTAAGGCTCTAGATAGAACAAGAAAGTGGGGGAATAGTTAAAGTAGTTTTATGATTCCAATATGAAAATAATGTATAAACATTTAAGTAAAATGAGGAGAAATGTTAAAACTGCCTTGTTTCAGCATCAACGGGGTAAATTTCAATAGCAATATCTAAGGGCTGGCTTGTGGTAGCCAGCGGAAAGCAGAAAAACACTTGATTAATTAAATAAATATAATTGATTCTATTGCTTCTTTACAGAAAAAATTACAGTTTTCTCGGTTTTGCTTAAAAAGAAATTAAGAAATTTTAATTGTTTTCTTATGAGTAAAGAAATTAAGAAATTTATGCAGAAAAAGACTAATTAATTAAGATATCAAGGGTCAAAAACATTCCCCGCTACTGGGGAAAAATACAGTTTTCTCGGTTTGTTTAAAAAGAAATTAAGAAATTTTAATTGTTTTCTCATATTAAAATTGCGATTCGTTTTTTCACACGGGAAAATTACATATAAGAACGGTTTTTGACAAATATAACGGAAAAAATTGAACAGATAAAAAAAATGTTCTAAATTTACTTGGGATGTTCATTTTAAAAAATTAAATTTGTCAAAAAGATCTTCCGTTTTTCAAACGGGGTTTATTAAAAATGTTAAAATAATAACTAAAATACCTTAGCAATTTCTTCTAAGTTGGTATTATGCTTTATTCCATTCAAATTTACTTGACTTCGTCTAAATAATGTGATATAATTACATATAATAGAAAAGTGAATTGTTAAAAATGAGGGTAAAATGGCAATATTTAAGATAAAGAAGACCTGGTATATAGACATTTATAATGAAGGTAGAAGGATAAGAAAAAGAGTAGGTTCAAACAAGAAGCTCGCTGAACAAGTTGAGATGAAAATGAAGCTTGAAATTGCAAAGGGAAAATTCGATATGCGGAGTATTACATCCTCTATTACTTTTGCTGAGCTTGCTGAAATATATATAGAATATGCAAGAGCAAACAAGAAATCCTGGAAACGAGATGTTGTAAGTTTGAACAGTCTGCTAAGATTCTTCAGCAATATGAAGCTGAACCAGATTACCCCATATCATATCGAAAAGTATAAACTAAAGAGGAGGTCAAGTGTATCTCCAGCAACTGTGAATAGAGATCTTGCTTGCATGAAGCATATGTTCAGTCTTGCAATTAAATGGGGAAAAACTGCAAAAAATCCAGTAAAAGAAGTTAAATTGTTCAAAGTAAACAATAAGAGATTGAGATTTCTTATCGAGGAAGAAGTTCAGAGACTTATTGAATGTTGTTCAGACGAATTAAAAACCATTGTTGTTACAGCGGTCTATACGGGCATGAGGAGAGGGGAAATATTGAATTTACGATGGTCTGATATTGATTTTAGAAAACGTCTTATTATGATAGATGACAGTAAAGGTGGAGTTCCAAGACAGATACCTATCAATGATTTGCTTATGAGAACCCTCTCAGAATTACATTTACGTTCTTCAGGGGACTTTGTTTTTCTAAATAAATATGGGAAACCTTATAGAGATATAAGAAGTGCTTTTAAAACAGCACTTAAAAAAGCAGGGATAAACGACTTTACATTTCACGACCTACGACATACTTTTGCGTCACATCTTGTAATGTCGGGAGTCGACCTTGTCACAGTAAAGGAACTATTAGGGCACAAAACAATTCAGATGACAATGCGGTACTCACATCTATCCGGGAAACATAAGCAACAGGCGGTCAATATCCTTCAAAGGAGGCTCTCATATAGACAAAATATAGACAAAATGCTTAGAAATACCGAAAAGGTTCAACTGTAACTAATTGGAATATAATAAGATGCTGGTGTAGCTCAACGGTAGAGCAACGCACTCGTAATGCGTAGGTTGTCCGTTCAATTCGGATCACCAGCTTTTGTTTCTCTCATCGAGGAAAACGGTGTTAAAGAGCGCAAGAAAAGGCGGACGAGAGATGAGCGAGAAGTGATGAGCGAAACATTCTTAAGGACCAACGACTGTTCGAATTGGTTTAATTAGTTAAAACCTGAGATTATGTGTTAACCGTGCAGAAACCGTTGCTTGATAATACAGAAAATAAGATTGATTTGGCAGTAATACACCCCTAAATCCCCTCTTTTTAGAGGGGACTTAGAATACTCGAAATGACAAACGAAACAAATTAAATGAACGAGATTAACGACAATAACGAACTAAACGAACTACATGCTCTAAACGAGCAATGCGATTTAGCATATGAAAAATAGCTTAATGATAAGTGTTTCAGGGGTAAGGGGTATAGTTGGCAAAGGATTGACCCCCAGTGTAGTTTCTCGGTTTGCTCTTGCTTTCGGGACATTTGTTAAGGGTGGGAAGGTTGTGATAGGAAGCGATACGCGACATTCAAGAGAAGTGATAAGACATTCTGTAGTGTCCGGACTTCTGGCTAGTGGATGTAATGTTGTGGATATCGGCATCTGTCCAACTCCAACGGTTCTTTACAATGTGAAACACTTGAAGACTCTTGGTGGTATTGCCATAACAGCAAGTCATAATCCAGCAGAATGGAATGGTCTTAAATTTATTGGAAGAGGCGGTATATTTCTCGATGGCACCCAGGCAAAAAGGCTTATTGCGATATATGAGAAGAATAGATTTCATACTGTTCCCTGGAATAGAATTGGGAAGGTTCAAAAGGACAATGAAGCAGTTAAGCGTCACATAGATGCTGTTCTTTCATTACCTTTTTTGAATATTACAGGATTAAGAAAAAGAAAATTCCGTGTTGCGGTTGATTGTGTAAACGGTGCCGCTTCCGAAGTTTTCCCGCAATTCTTGGAAAGATTTGGATGCGATGTTATAAAGGTATTTTGCGATGGAACAGGTGATTTTAGAAGAAGTCCTGAACCCGTTGGTGAGAATCTTTCGGTCTTAGGTGAGAAAGTGAGAAAAAACAAGGCGGATGTTGGTTTTGCAACAGATGCGGATGGTGACAGACTATCCATTGTAGGAAATGATGGTATTCCTTTTGGTGAGGAATATTCGTTAGCTCTTGCTGGAAGATTCTATCTTTCAAAACTGAAAGGTAGTATTGTTACGAACCTATCCACAAGCAGAATGATTGATACTATAACCAAAGAGTTTGGTGTTAAACTTTACAGAACAAAGGTTGGCGAAGCTAATGTTGTGTCAAAAATGAAGGTAACCAGAGCGGTGTTTGGTGGTGAAGGTAATGGAGGTGTAATTGTTCCGAAAATTCAGTATACCCGCGATGCCTTATCGGGTATTGAATTGATACTTCAGTATATGTTGGAATCGGGAAAAACCATCAATCAACTGAGCAGTGAACTTGAGAAGATGAAGATTGTCAAGAAAAAGTTGAAAATATCAAAGGAACTGAATTATGGTAAAATTGTTAAAGAACTTCCACCGGGAAAGATAAATAGAACCGATGGTGTAAGAATAGACTGGAAAGAAGGATGGATTCATATAAGAAAATCTGGGACTGAACCCATAGTTAGAATTATTGCTGAAGCGAGAAGGAAAAAAGACGCTTTGAATTTGTGTAACAAGGTCATTAAGATGATTGAGCAAAGATGAATAACATACGATTGAGGTATTACGAATTGTTTCATTCGTCCAATTAGTTTCATTTGTTAATGCATGAAACGCTCGAAACGATATTAACGATTTAAACGAAGTGGTTTGCATACAAGGAGAAGAGTATGTGTGGTATAGTTGGCTACATTGGTAAAAAACAGGCTGTTCCAATACTTATCGAAGGATTGAAAAAGCTTGAATACAGAGGATATGACTCTGCTGGAATTGCAGTAATATCTGATAAGCAACTTATTATTCAGAAAATCGCAGGGCGTGTAGCTAAGCTTGAGACACTCGTTTCAGAAACTAAGATTGACTCAACTGTTGGTATTGCTCATACAAGATGGGCAACACACGGAGAACCGTCGGATGCGAATGCACATCCGCATACTGACTGCAAAGGTAATATTGCTGTTGTCCATAATGGTATCATTGAGAACTACACTTCGATAAGAAAATACTTGACAAAAAAAGGGCACAAGTTTAGAACTGAAACTGATACGGAAGTTATTGCTCATCTAATCGAAGAACACTATGATGGTGACTTATTGAGGGCAGTAAGGATAGCACTTTCTGAAGTGGAAGGGACTTACGGAGTTGCAATTGTTTCCATCGATCATCCCGAGGAGTTAATATGTGCGAGAAATGGGAGTCCTCTTGTAATCGGAGATGGCGGAGATGAGTACTTTGTTGCATCAGACGCTGCGCCAATTGTTCCTTACACAAGACACGTAATATATCTTGAAGATGGAGAAATTGCTTGCTTCAAGGATGGCGGTTTCACCATTTCTACGCTGGAAGCTCAGGAAATAAAACCGAAGATTGAAGAAATTTCATGGACGTTAGAGCAGATAGAAAAAGGTGGATTTGCTCATTTTATGCTCAAAGAGATTTTTGAACAGCCTTTGACTCTGAGAAATGCGATCAGGGGAAGATTAAATTGGGCAGAAGGAACTGCACGTCTTGACGGTCTTGACAGGCATAAGAAAGAACTTGAAAATGTTGATAGAATAATCATTACAGCATGTGGAACGGCATGGCATGCTGGGCTCATAGGTGAGTATATGATTGAAGAGATGGCTCGTGTGCCTGTTGAAGTAGAGTATGCATCCGAATTCAGATACAGAAGTCCTGTGGTGGATTCCAACACTATACTATATGCCATAAGCCAATCGGGCGAAACGGCAGATACGCTTGCAGCACTGAGGGAAGCGAAAAGGAGGGGTGCAACGACTCTAGGTATATGTAATGTTGTTGGAAGCACAATAGCAAGAGAAACCGACGGTGGAGTTTATATTCACGCGGGACCTGAAATTGGAGTTGCTTCAACCAAGACGTTCTCTTCACAGATAATGGTCCTCAGTCTTATTTCACTTCTTATGGGAAGGATGAGAACGATATCCGTTGAAAAGGGAAGACAAATCATCGAAGCAATGCGAAGAATTCCGGAACAGGTGGAGCAAATACTAAAACTTGACAAAAGGATACAGGAAATAGCAAAAGATTTTTACAGGAAGAGAAACTTTCTTTTTCTTGGCAGGGGTTACAATTTTCCAGTGGCACTTGAAGGTGCTCTCAAGTTGAAAGAAATATCTTATATCCACGCTGAAGGTTATCCTGCAGCTGAAATGAAACATGGTCCGATAGCACTGATTGACAGAAATATGCCAGTAGTGTTTGTTGCTATTAGAGATTCTGTTTTTGAAAAGGTTGTTTCGAATATTGAAGAAGTCAAATCAAGGAAAGGTATTGTGATTGCTATAACAACAGAAGGCGATAAAGAGATTGAATCGAGAATAAATTACTGTATCCCCATACCTAAAACCATTGATATTTTAACTCCGCTTCTTACTGTTGTTCCATTACAACTTCTTGCTTATCACATTGCGGTTATGAGGGAATGTGATGTTGACAAACCGAGGAATCTTGCAAAAAGCGTGACAGTGGAATGAGCCGGAGTGTCGGAGAAAAGCAGAAGAGAGATGAGTGAAGAGGGAAGAGTGAACCGGAGAAACGGAGAAACGAAAAGAAGGACAAGTTAAAAGTTAAAAGTGAAAAGTTAAATCTGAAGGTCAAGAAAGGACAGAGAAAAAGAGTTGAGTCGGTTGAATTTGTTGAATTGGTTAGAACCTTGAACAAATGTTTTGCCTGTGTGCTTTGTGCTTCTATGCTTAACTTTTTTTGGTGTTAAACAAAATGAAAGGAGACATGATGAAAAAAACAGTGGGTTTTGTTTTCATCGCAATGCTTGTTTCTAATAGTCTTTTTGCAGTATCGGTTAAAACCATTGTTGATGAGATGAATGAAAGATATACAAAGATTATGGAAAAATCTGGTGGAATCAAGATCACTCAAGAAATAAATAGTATTTCTGATGGAGCAAAGATTTCATCGAATCAGATTATTCTAAAGAAAGGAAGTAAATACAAAATTAGCACAGTCTCAGAAATGGATATCGATGTAGAGAAAACAAAGAATGTAATTCTATTTGATGGCATGAATGTGTGGTTTATTTCTCCTTTTGTTGGTATAACTCTTATGCCAAAGGATGAGCCACTTAAGGAAGGTGTCCTTGATGATTTTGCGAAGTTGATTCCCAAAAACAGCGTTTTGTCCGGGACTGAAGAGGTCAATGGCGAAGAATGCTACATTATAGAAACGCCTGAAGGGGAAGGTTCCGCTTTGGACAAGATATGGATTTCTAAATCGCGATTTATTCCTTTAAAGGCTTCTGGCAAAATGGGTAAGGAAATAGTCAACCTGATTTTTAGTGATTACAAGAAAATCAAGGATATTTGGGGTATACCATACAAGATTGAAACATTCCTTGGAGAAAATCTGATTTCTTCAACTAATGTCAAAAGTGTGCAAACCGGGATAAATATTTCAGATGATACTTTTGATGTTAAAAATCAGTAGAAAACCTTTTGTTTTATTGTGATGTCAAGAGCAATTTTTAAGGCTATCCTAACTGAGATAAGACCTGTTCAATGGATAAAGAATCTTTTTGTTTTTGCTGGCGTCATTTTCTCGTTAAGTTTCACACGGTTCTTACCTATTGCTCAATCCATACTGGCATTTGTCATATTTTGCCTGGCTGCCAGTTCGGTTTACATTTTCAATGACTTAATTGACAAGAAGATTGACAATGTGCATCCTCAAAAGAGGAAAAGACCCATTGCTGCAGGAAAGTTAGGAACCCCTGTTGCTTTATTTGTATCAGTAGTCTTGGCTTTCATTGCTCTTTTCCTTTCCCTTCTGTTGAACTATTCGTTTCTATTAACTGTTTTCACATACATTTTAATTATGGTTGTTTATTCTCTTATATTAAAAAGGATTGTAATTGTCGATGTAATAGTGATTTCAGTCGGTTTTGTATTAAGGGCGATGGCGGGTGCTTTGGCTATCGATGTTGCAATTTCTCCATGGCTTATTCTTACAACATTCCTTCTTGCACTGTTTATAGGACTAAGCAAAAGACGCTATGAAATAACTTTGCTAAAGGAAGATGCAACAGAGCATAGAAATACACTGTCACATTACTCTCTATCGCTTCTAGACCAGATGATTGCCGTGGTTACCGCATCCACTGTTGTAACCTATGCACTTTATACAATGGCGGATGCAACATATATAAAATTCGGGACGAGATTTCTTGGATTGACAATACCTTTTGTAATTTATGGTATTTTCCGCTATCTCTATCTTGTTCACAAGAGGGAAGGGGGAGGTAGTCCCGAAAAAACATTGTTAACTGACAAACCTTTGCTCATCGATATTCTTCTCTGGGGAATTTCAGCAATAGTAATAGTATTTGTTTCACAAAACTTATGAAACAAAAGGCAGTCAGTGCAACTAACCTGAAGGAGAGGTTTTGAGACTTGCAGTGACAGGAGGGGCTGGTTTTCTGGGTTATCATTTGTGCAGAAATTTAAGCAACAAATATTCTCGAATTCATGCAATTGATATTGCAGCAATTAACGCCAAAGAATATCCTTCTAATGTTGAATATTCAAAGGTTGATATTAGGGATAGTGAAGCTTTGGAAAATGTTTTCAAGGGAGTGGATTTTGTCGTTCATGCCGCTGCTGCACTCCCCTTGTGGAAGAGGAAAGATATTTTTGAAACAAATATCGATGGCACAAGGAATGTGCTTGAAGCAGCAAAGAAAAACCGAATAAAGAGAGTAGTTTTCGTTTCATCAACGGCAGTATATGGCGTTCCTGCTAAACATCCAATTTATGAAAATGATGAACTTGTTGGCGTAGGTCCGTATGGTGAAGCGAAGATTGAAGCTGAGAAGATATGTGAACAATTCAGAGAGACTGGGATGTGTATTCCGATTATCAGACCGAAAACTTTTATAGGAACTGGAAGACTTGGTGTTTTTCAAATTCTTTACGATTGGGTAAAAAGTGGTAAAAAAATTCCTGTAATTGGAAACGGGATGAATCACTACCAGTTGCTGGAAGTGGATGACCTTGTTGATGCGATATATCTGCTTCTTACCCTTCCAGAAAAGATGGTAAACTGTGCATTTAATGTTGGTGCAAAGGAGTTTGGAACGGTCAGAGAAGATGTTGGCGCAATGTGCGAATTCAGCAAGACTGGTGCAAAAGTAATCTCTGTTCCTTCAATAATTGCCAAGCCAATATTGACTCTTCTATGGACTTTGAGAGTATCTCCACTTTACAAATGGGTTTATGGAACGGCTGATACCGATTCCTTTGTTTCCATTGAGAAAGCAGAAGGAACACTGGGTTGGGAACCAAAATTTAGCAACAAAGATGCCTTGATAAGGTCATACATTTGGTATCTGGATAATTACGACAAACTTGAAGGTTCAGGAATTACCCACAGGGTTGCATGGAAACAGGGTATTCTGTCGTTTGTTAAGAAAGTGATGTGAATTGGCAAGAAGGACAAAAGATAATGGACAGAAAAGTTGAAAATCAATTATCTATTGACATCGAGAAAAATATAACATATAATTTTGACGATGGATAAAAAAGACAAGAAAGATTTTTTTGCAGCAAGATTTCAAGCAATAATGATATGGTTTACAGTTGCAGTGTCACTTGTTATTACACTTGAATCCGGATTTCTTGTGCACTTTCCTACCTGGTTGCACTATTCCGGTGTTGGTCTGGGTTTGCTTTTCATTGCTGCGGGACTCCTGGAATTCTTTTTCTACTTTTTTGTTTCCACATCGAGAAAAGAGTTTATTAGAAGAAACTGGTGGAATCTTCTGTTCTTTGTGTTAATATTCTTAAGTCTCGGAAATTTTGAAATATCCCGTTTTATTGCACTCCTAAGAGAGATATTTTTTCTGCTGGGGTTATTCTCACAGAAGCGTATTTTTAGAGATTTTTTTGCACAACCTTTCCTAAAAAATCCTACAAGGCTTCTTGCAGTCAGTTTTTTGACAATTATTATAATAGGGACGATTCTCTTGACCTTACCAGTTTCTTCGCAAATCCGTGAGCACACAAGTTTGATAGATTCCTTTTTTACTGCAACATCTGCTACCTGTGTTACAGGTTTGATAGTTAAGGACACGCCAAAATACTGGTCCACCTTTGGACAGATTGTCATCTTGATTCTGATTCAAACCGGTGGTTTGGGTATAATGACTTTTTCCATCTCAATTGCTTTGATCTTTGGTGCACGACTGGGTTTAAGAGAGAAAAGAACCATGGGTGAGATTCTTGAGATTCCGTCGGTGGGTGAAGTTGGTAGAATTATCAGATTTATTCTGAAATTCACATTTACTGCAGAGTTTATTGGATTGATATTGCTCTTTTTCAGATGGTTGCCTTTTTTCGGAGACGCAAAGAAATCATTCTACTTTGCGTTATTTCACAGTGTTTCCGCTTTCTGCAATGCGGGTTTTTCCCTTTTTTCGAATAGTCTCAGAGGTTTTGTTTCGGACCCCATTGTAAACACTGTTATGATGCTGCTTATAATGTTTGGTGGTATAGGTTTTGTTGTAGTCTCAGGCATATTCAAGAGAGAAAATTTTAGTCATAGATGGAGACTCAGTTTATCTCGTCTAACTGTTCATACGAAGTTAGTCATAATAATGACATTGGTTTTAATTTTTGTAGGTTTTATCCTGTTTTTTATTTTCGAATTCGACAATACTTTGATTCATCAGCGAATAGGGGGAAAAATCTGGGCATCTTTCTTTCAATCAATTACTCCTCGAACAGCCGGTTTTAACACTGTTGATATTTTCAAACTCAAAGATGTAACTCTGTTGCTTTTGATTTTTCTAATGTTTGTTGGTGCTTCCCCGGGTTCAACCGGCGGAGGAATAAAAACTTCAACATTCGCTATTTTGATTCTTGCCGTTATCAATATGATTAGAGGAAAGGCGGATATAGAAATTTTCAAGAGAAGAGTACCAAAGCAAATTGTATACAAAGCTATTACTATAGTTGTTGTATCAGGATTTATTGTATCAATCGGAACTGCTTTTCTGCTGATAACGCAGAAAGATAGCTTCATTCATCTGCTTTTTGAGGTTACTTCAGCTTTTGGAACGGTAGGACTTTCAACCGGGGTAACCTTCAGTTTAAATGGTATTGGAAAGATAATAATAATTATTTTGATATATATAGGTCGAATTGGTCCTTTGACTCTTGCCTATGCAGTTGGAAGATACTCAAGAAAATTGAAAATAGAATATCCCGATGCAAGGGTTATGGTTGGATAAAAGAGAGATGTAAGAAGGAGATGATATGAAACAGTTTGCAGTTATTGGTCTGGGGAGTTTTGGAAGGAAGGTTGCACTTACGCTTGCGAAAAAGGGTGCAGAAGTTCTCGCAATTGACAAAGATAAGGATAAGGTGGAGGATATCAAGGATAAGGTAGTACACGCAGTCACTCTTGATTCGACAATGATTGATGAATTGAAAAGCGTTGGTATCACGGATGTTGACACGGTAATTGTTGCTCTTGGAGAGCAGCAGTTAGCTTCAATTCTTACAACTGTTATACTCAAGAACCTGGGTGTTGGAGAAGTTGTTGCGAGAGCAATGAACGAGCTCTATGCACAGATTCTAAAAATGGTTGGAGCAGATAGGGTGATACTCATAGAGGAGCAAATGGGAGAACAGTTGGCAAAAGCTCTTGTAGCACCACAGATTATCGAAAATATTCCACTTGCAAGTGGACACCTTCTTGTTGAAATAAAGCCAAGAGGAGAATTTATTGGAAAGAAATTGAAGGATTTACATCTTCGAAGCAGATATGGAGTGAATGTGGTTGCTATTCAAAAAAAGGTTGAAGAAATAAACGATAAAGGTGAAGTGGTTAGCAGGGTAAGGATTGACGACCTTCCTGGTCCGGATAACAAGATTGCAGAAGACGAAACACTTCTTGTTGTTGGAAGCGAAGAAGAGATTGAAAAGCTTGTAAAGGAGGAATAACAGGTGAAGCAGCAGAATAGCAGATGGCAGAATATAAAAGGTAGAGTCAGATATTTTGACTACAAATTGTCAATAAGAACGAAAGTTACCTTGATTCTCATTTTGATTCCTCTTGTAATTATGCCTTTTGTTGCAGTTTCCCTATACTACAATAATTTGATGTATAACACCATACACGGAATGGCAACTTATTCAGAAATTGCGAGGATATGTGAGACCAATTCTTTTCTAATGCTGAAGATTGATGGAAGTTTGAAAAACTATGTTGTTCTCAGAGATTCAAGTTATATAAATGAAGCAAAAATTGACCTTCATTCACTTGGTGAATTAGTCGGTGATGGGAGAAAATTCGATTATACTGAGGAATTCGATAAGATACATCTAAATATCGATAAATACACCGCTTTGCTTGATTCGCTCAGGATGATTGTATCAAATGAAGAAATTCCACACAAAAGAATAGAAAGAGACCTTGTCAAATACAAGGAAGGTTATGATAAGATTATGTCGAAGATACTGCTTGCAAGAACAAATGCTCAAAGAGATTCACTTGTTGAAAACATAAAAACATACTCCGAATCCTTTGATGTTTCTAAGATACTTCCAGAAAAAAACAAAAACCCAGGAAAGACGAAGATAGTTACATCATTGGATAAGTGCAAGAAAACCATAGATATTCAGAACGGAAGCATACTTGAAAAAGCAAAGACACATATCAAAGAGTTTACAAACATTGGAGAAAAGTATGCAAGCCGCGGTGCAAGAAATATCTGGACAGTCTTGATACTTAGCGTTCTTTTCATTATTTACCTGATAGTTGTTCTTCCTGAAAGAATTATAATTCCAATAAGAAGGCTTTCTAATCTGATAAAACAGGTAGAAAAAGGAGACTTCAAAGTTGCAATAAAGGGATTTCCAAGGGACGAGATAGGAGAACTTGTTTACCATCTTTCAAGGATGCTGTTGCAGATAAGGAAAATTGATGGACTGAAGACTCAGAAGATACTTGAGTCGGAAAGAAAGTTCAAGTTTGTAATCAATGACATTACTGAAGGTATCCTTATTCTCAATGATGAGCTCAGGCTATTGATCGCGAATAAAGCATCTTTAGGAATCATTGGTTATGATACAGAGGCTATTGAAGAAAAATCTCTTGAAGCAATTGAAATATTGAGCGGACTAAAAGGGAAACTACAAAAATTGTTTTCAAATGGGGAAAAATTAGAAGATTCAATGCTTACCGGTAAGAATGGTTCTGAGTATGTTGTCAAGTTTTTTCCCATAAGAGATGCAGCTGGCAATCCAACAGGTGTTCTCCTGCTTATATCTCAAGCAGATTAGCAAATGAAAACCATAATACTTTGTTTTGTATTTTCAAGCTTTGCTTTTTTCAATTTGGATGCAAATCATAGCCCGTTTACTACTAATTTGTATTTGAAATCATCCTTAGAACCCTATGCGAGATTAGAAAAAACTGCTGACCCGTTTGCTCGAAAATTTGTATTACCTGAGAAGTCAAGAGCAAATATGGTTTTTAGTAATGCTATGCTTATTGCATCGGCAATTGTCCTGATTAATCCCGAATCCAGAAGAAAATTTAAAGAAAGATGGGAACTGATAACCAGTCCGAACCATGTAAGCCCATTGAATCAAGGTCCTTTTCATTTTAGAAGTTTGAAAGAAGAAAGGAATCAGGATACACAGGCGGACAAGGGTGTTCATTTTTTCTACCATTATCTGACTGTGAAGCCTGTTTCTTTTTTCTGTGAATATCTAATAGATGGTTTACCATTTGTTTCACAGGGGAGAAGAAATAACCAGGAATGGGTTTCAGATGAGGCATATTACCTGGCTACTGCACTTGTTTTTGCCGGTGGTTTTTTTGAGGAGTTTGTTGATGGGAAGGAAAACGATGAAGGGTTTAGTATTTTCGACTTGATTGCAAATGGTTCAGGTTCTATTTATGCATTATTGAAACACAAGGGTTTTTTCAAAAACCTTTACCTTTACTGGAGCTTCCGCACTCCACCTGACACGTGGCAATGGCACAAATGGGATTACATGCCAGGTTTCGAATTTAGAGCTGTTGTAGACATCAGCTCTTTTATTTTTAAAGAAAAGAGAGCAGTGCCTCCGCTTTTTAGGTACTGGACAGATAGTTTTGCCTACATTCCCGATGTTCAGGAATTCGGAACCGCTTCACCACAGAAGAAGGCATCTCAATAGTCATTTCTTTATTCTCCATTTCTATCGTTACTACTACATCATTATATTCCCACCCTTATGCTACATAACTTAAAGTAGATTGTTAAGAAGTTTATCACATCTTAGCAAGGGAAAAAGCTAAAAAAAGCATTTTTTTAATTTTTTTGATTTTTTACTTGACAGGAAATCAATTTTACTATACAATATCTTGTGAAGATTGGTATAGAAAATACAATATATAGTATTCATAATGTATATAATTGTATAATTATGCAAAATTGAGGGGGTTTGATGATTAGCAGGATAAGAAAAAGGGATGGAAGATTAGTTGATTTCATTGAGGAAAAAATTACTGATGCGATTTTTAAGGCTGCAAAAGCTGTAGGTGGAAAAGATAGAAAAAAGGCACGAGAGTTAAGTTCAATAATAGTTAGAATTTTAGACCAGCGTTTCAGTGAAGAACATCCGCCAACTGTGGAGCAGGTTCAGGATATTGTAGAAAAAATCCTTATGGAATCCGGTCATGCAAAAACGGCAAAAGCGTATATACTTTACAGGCAAAAAAGAACGGAGATACGTGATTTCAAGAAGGTTCTGTTAGGTGTAGAAGATGATATCAAGTTGTCTGTTAATTCGACCACTGTTTTGAAGAGAAGATATCTGAAAAAGAATGAAAAAGGTGAAGTAATAGAAACTCCAAGTCAATTATTTCACAGAGTTTCACTAAATATTGCATCAGCGGATGCTCTGTATAATGCTGCAGCTGATGTGAAGAAAAGGGAAGAAGAATTTTACGGTATGATGACATCTCTTGAGTTTCTGCCAAATTCACCGACATTGATGAACGCTGGGACGGATTTGCAGCAACTCTCAGCATGTTTTGTGCTTCCAGTTGGTGATTCGATGCAAGAAATTTTCGATGCTGTTAAATATGCCGCGATAATTCATAAGACAGGTGGAGGAACAGGTTTCTCTTTCTCGAATATTAGACCTCACAATGATGTTGTAAAGACAACAGGTGGTATTGCCTCGGGTCCCATTTCCTTTATGAAGGTTTTCGATTCCGCAACAGAAGTCATAAAGCAGGGTGGAAAGCGAAGGGGTGCAAATATGGGTATTCTCAGGATTGACCACCCTGATATTATGGATTTCATTACCTGTAAAAGAAAGGAAGGCGTTCTTACTAATTTCAATATTTCAGTTGGAATAACAGATGATTTTATGGAGGCTGTTAGAGAAGGCGAAGATTTTTCACTTGTAAATCCCAGAAATGGCAATATTGTTCAGAAAATCAATGCAAGACAAGTATTTGACCTTATTACACTTATGGCTTGGGAGACAGGAGACCCAGGTGTTGTATTCCTGGACAGATTGAATAGAGACAATCCAACTCCGACAATCGGCAAGATTGAATGCACAAACCCTTGCGGTGAACAGCCTCTTCTGCCGTTTGAAGCGTGTAATCTGGGTTCAATCAATCTGGCTAAGATGGCAAAAAATAAAGAGATAGATTATGAGAAACTTGAAAGGGTTACAAGAAGTGCGATGCATTTTCTGGATAATGTCATAGATATGAGCAAATTTCCACTTACGCAAATTGAAACAATGGTAAGGTCAAACAGAAAAGTCGGTCTTGGTGTAATGGGTTTTGCGGATTTACTTATACAACTAAATATTCCTTATAACTCCAATGAAGCTGTTGAAGTTGCTGAGAAAGTAATGAAGTTCATAGGTGAGAAAACTAGGGAGAAATCAAGAGATATGGCAGGGATTCGTGGAGCCTTCCCAAATTTTGAACTAAGCGTATTTGCGGAAAGAGGTAATCCTGCCCAGCGAAACGCAACTCTTACCACAATTGCCCCCACCGGTACGATAAGCATTATTGCCAATACATCAAGTGGTATTGAACCGCTTTTTGCAATTGCGTATATTAGGAATGTTATGGATAATACTGAGTTAATGGAAGTAAATCCTTATTTTGAAGAAGTTGCAAAGAAAAGAGATTTCTATTCCAAGAATCTGATGAGGGAGATTGCAAAAAAGGGGAATATCCAGGAAATCGATGGTATACCTGAGGATGTAAAAAGGGTTTTTGTAACTGCACATGATGTTGCTCCAGGTTGGCATGTTAAAATGCAAGCAGCATTCCAGAAATATGTTGATAATGCCGTATCAAAGACAGTAAATCTTGCACATATGGCAACACCTGAGCAAGTAAAGGAAATATATAACCTTGCGTACGATTTAGGCTGCAAGGGTGTGACTATTTATAGAGATGGAAGTAAGAAATCACAGGTATTGAACATAGGTTCAGTAAATAAGAAATCTGGTAAGGGTAATCCCAATGATCCGAATCTTATTGATGACCTCAAGCTAAGGTTGGATGGAGAATTTTTTACCGTAGATTCTGAGTATGCGGGTGGATGTCCCACATGTGGGGTTTAATGCAATTCTGCGCTAAGGTGTTGTAGTGGCACCATTTAATACTCCCTGGAGTACATTTTTTGCTTGGATTGTGACTGGAGCATCTGTCATAATAGCAATTGCGTGGGCATTAATTGACCACAAATTATCAAAGAAAAACGAATAAACCGTGAAAATATACTTAACTTACTATTTTCAAAGAGTTAATTAATGAGTGAAATCTCGACTTACTGGATTGTAATAGTCATATATATGCTTATTCTTCTCGGTGTTGGGGTCATTGCGGGCAGAAAAGCAAAGGGAATGGAGGGTTTTTTCATTGGTGGACGGAATGTTGGACCATTTGTTACGGCCCTTTCCTTTATAGCCGCATACTTCTCCTCCGTTGTAATAATTGGGGGAGGGGGATTTGGGTACAAATTTGGAATGTCAACCCTATGGGTGGGTGCCATCAATGTTCTTCTGGGATGCACCTTATGCTGGATTTTTCTTGGAAAAAGACTAAGAAGATATACACAAAAATTAGGAACAATGACAATTCCGGGCTTCATTGCAGAAAGATACAGGGCTCCAGAATCACGAATTTTTCTTGCAGCACTGATTTTCATATTTATGATAGTGTATAATGTAAGTGTTCTTAAGGGAATGGGGCATATCTTTGAAGTGCTTATGCAGATTCCTTACATTTATGCAATACTCATTTCAGGTGCAATTATCATCGTTTATGTTTCCATTGGCGGATATCTGGCAGTTGTATGGACCAGTTTTGTTCAAGCTCTTATTATGATAGTGGGGCTTTCTCTCTTAACCTATAAAAGTTTGGCTGCTGTTGGAGGCCTGGCTGCTGCAAATCAGAGGCTTGCTGAGATCAATACGGGTCTCGTATCAACACCTGGTATCTGGGGTTATGCAGGTCTTATTTCCTACTGTTTGATTGTCAGTTTTGGTGTCTGGGGAATGCCGCAACTGGTTATAAGATTTTATTCAATAAAGAATACTGCGACTTTGAGAATTGGAACGGTTGTTGTGACAATTGGTGGATGTCTTGCTCTGCTGCCCTATCTCAATGGAGCCATTTCCAGGATTCTTTTCCCGGCGCTCAAGAATCCCGATCTTGCAGTTCCTACTCTTACAAAGGCAGTATTATCTCCTTTAGGAGCTGCCATTTTCCTTGCTGCTGTGATTGCAGCCGGAATGTCCACATTTGCAGCCGTGTTGATAATTGTGAGCAGCGCCGTAGTGCGAGATTTCTGGCAGAAGGGTCTGGGGAAAAAAACAAATGAGAGAAAACTTGTTAGGGTTGGAAGAGCTGTTAGCGCAATTGCTGGTGTAATATCCATTCTGATTGCTCTGAAACCTCCGGGGCTAATACTGGTTTTAACAGCATTTTCATGGGCAATTATTGCATCTGCAACTCTCTGGCCCATACTTTTCGGAATATACTGGAAGGGAACAACGAGATTGGGAGCAGTCAGTTCAATGATAGCAGGGAGTCTTGTAGCTCTTATATGGATGATTTTAAGGATGCCCTTCGGAATTCATGGTTTTATACCAGGTATTTTGGTAGGTTTGGTTTTGATAGTTGTAGTCAGCCTTTTTACAAAGAAACTTCCACAAAGACATATAAAACAAATCTGGGAAGAGTAGTATAAGTATTCTATTGAAATTGTAGAGTTATTAATCTAAATACTTAAGACGGAGTTTAACCTTGATAAAACAAGGGACTCAGGACAGTTTCATTTTAGAATTTATGTTCCCATTTGATTATTTCCTCTTGACTTTTTCAGTTTTTTCTATATTATTAAGGAAGAATCTTTATTCCTATGTTGTATAAGACAGCACTTTATTACTAAATAGGAGAGGAGTTCAATGAAACAAGAAATGCAAGGATATTACAGATATCCTACAATTCATAGAGACAGGATTGTCTTTGTTGCGGAGGATGACCTATGGACTGTGAATGCAAATGGAGGAACAGCTCGCCGACTCACTTCGAATCTCGGCGAGGTTTCGCATCCATTGTTTTCTCCTGATGGCAAGTGGCTCGCTTTTATTGGAAGAGAAGAAGGGGATATGGAAGTGTATGTGATGGCATCGGATGGCGGACCTGCTAAACGTTTGACATTTCTTGGAACAACAACATTCGTAAGGGGATGGAGGAACAACAAGGTTATTTTCTCCAGTAATACAAGCCAGCCTTTCAGGCATTTGTTATGGCTATACGAAGTCGATTTAAGGGGCAATGAATCGAAGAGATTACCGTATGGACCGGCAAGAAGCATAAGTTATGGAGAAGCAGGTGTTGTCATAGGAAGAAATACCGGTGACCCTGCGATGTGGAAAAGATATAGGGGAGGAACGGCGGGAGAAATATGGATAGACAAAAACCAAACAGGCAAATTCAAAAAAATGATTCACCTAAAGGGAAATCTTGCAAATCCAATGTGGATAGGTAATAGAATTTATTTCATTTCCGACCACAAAGGAATTGCCAATATTTTCTCCTGTAACCCTCTTGGGAAAAACCTGAAACAGCATACAAATCACAAGGAATTTTTTTCCAGAAATGCGAGTGCAGATGGAAAACTAATCGTTTATCACAATGGTGCCGACATATATATTTATGACCTCCGCAAAAATGAAAAGAAGAAAATTTCTATAGAATACCGGAGTCCGAATGTACAGAGAAATAGAAAATTCACTGACGCTGCAAAGTATCTTGAAGACTATGCTCCCAACTGTGATGGGAGTTCAATTGCAATCGTAAGTCGTGGTAAGTCATTTACGATGGGGAACTGGGAGGGCTCTGTTAGCGAGCAGAAAGCAAAAAAGTCGGTGCGCCATAGACTTGCTTGCTGGTTATATGATGGAAAACGTGTTGTTCTTGTGAGCGACGAGGGTGGGGAAGACCATCTGGAGATTCATTGGTGTAATGGTTCAAAACGGGCTAAGCGACTACGCCAATTAAATATTGGAAGACCTATGGAAATGAAAACATCACCCAAAAAGGATGAAGTCGTTTTGACAAATAACCGCAATGAACTGATACTTGTGAATTTAGTAAAAGGAAAGTTAACAAACATTGATAGGAGCAAATTTGGTCTTATTAATGGATTCAGCTGGTCACCGGACGGAAATTGGATTGCATATTCCTGTTGGAAGAATATGCGTATTTCAATAATCAAGGTTTATGATGTAAAGAAGAAAAAAACGCATGAGGTCACTGAACCCTTGCTTTACGATCTTGAACCCGTGTTCGACCCGCAGGGTAGATATTTGTACTTCATTTCGCATAGAATATTCAACCCGGTGCACGATAATTTGCAATTTGATTTGAACTTTCCAAAGGGTATAAGACCTTATGCAATAACACTGCGAAAGAATCTGGCTTCACCTTTTGTGCTTGCCTCCCATGCATTCGAAGAAAACAAACTTATGATGTTGAAAAAAACTCCGAAATCTATAAAACAAGTAAAAATTGATTTCGATGGAATAAAGAAAAGAATAGTTGCATTTCCTGTTGAAGAATCCATTTATCATGGACTCTCTGCATCAAATGACAGGATTTTTTATATGACTTATAAGATTGAGGGACTGAAAGGAATTCCCTGGTTCCAATCGCAAATGCCAGCAAAGGCTACATTGAAATATTTTGACTTGGAAAAGACTACTGAAGGCATGCTGGTTGACGGTGTGTCAAGTTACAAAATTTCAAAAGATGGAACTGCAGTGGCGTGCCGTATCGGTAACAAACTAAGATTCGTTCGAGCAGGGAAAATTCCTAAAGAGGAATTGCCAAAGGGCACAAAACCAGGCAGAGAAACAGGTTGGATTGATTTGAAACGAGTAAAAGTATCTATTGACCCTGTTTTGGAATGGAAACAAATGTTCAAAGAGGCATGGAGATTACAGCGGGATTATTTCTGGGTTCCCGATATGTCAGGTATTGACTGGAAAAAGGTATTGAAGCGGTATCTGCCACTTGTAAACCGCGTTACATCCCGAAGTGAGTTCTCTGATCTATTATGGGAAATGCAGGGCGAGTTGGGAACTTCCCATGCATACGAATTAGGAGGGGACTACAAACAACATCCGTCGTATAAACTCGGTTTTCTTGGAGCTGACATGAAATATGACGAAAAGCTAAAGGCATATCGTTTTATCCATATTCCTGAAGGTGATAATTGGGATGTGAGCAATATGCCACCACTGCAACGTCCCGGAGTCAATATCAAAAAGGGAATGTTGTTGCTTGAAGTGGCAGGCAAAAAACTAAGCAAGAATGTATCTCCAAATCAAGTGCTTGTGAATTTAGCAGGAGAGGAAGTTCAACTGAAGGTCGCAGCTCGTACTGGAAAAAAAGTCAGAACCGTTTGTGTGAAAACTGTTGGAAACGAGACGCCCATAAGGTATCGAGATTGGGTTGAGAAAAACCGGGAATATGTGCACAAAAAGAGTAAAGGACGGGTCGGTTATGTGCATATTCCAGATATGGGTCCAGAAGGTTATTCGGAATTCCATAGATATTTTCTGGTTGAGCTTGATTACGATGGTTTGATAGTGGATGTAAGGTTTAATGGTGGAGGAAACGTTTCAGGTATTCTGATAAGTAAACTTGCAGGAAAAAGGGTCGGATATGACCTAACAAGATGGATGGGCAGTTCACCTTATCCGGTTGAATCCGTTGCTGGTCCAATGATTGCACTAACGAATGAATACGCTGGTTCTGACGGTGATATTTTTAGTCATTCCTTCAAATTGATGGGTCTCGGAAAATTGATTGGAAGGCGAACCTGGGGAGGAGTGATTGGAATCTGGCCTCGAAACTTACTGGTTGACGGAACAATAACAACACAACCAGAATTCTCTTTCTGGTTTAAGGATGTTGGATGGGGTGTTGAAAACTACGGGACCGACCCCGATATTGAAGTTGATATTAGCCCAGACGAATATGTAAAAGGGGTAGATGCACAACTAAAGAGGACAATAGAAGAGATACAGAAGGAGCTTGTAGAACATCCTCCTCTTAAGCCGAAATTCGGGAAAAGACCGAAACATAATCTGCCATAATATTTGTGATGTATTTTTTGTTGTGAAAAATATGCTTATTATACCGCAAATTGCCATAGGTTATGCAATTGGCTCGATTCCTTTTGCTGTCATTGTATCGCACATAAGGGGCGTAAATATAAGAAATGTAGGGTCAAAGAACCCTGGTGCAGCAAATGTTTTCCGTCAAGTTGGAAAACCTTACGGAATTCTTGTATGGATTCTTGATATGTGCAAGAGCATTTTTGCAATGTTTATTTCTGATAGGGTTTTTCACGCTTCCTATTTTTTTGTAGCACTTGTAGGCATTGCCGCAGTTGCAGGACACTGCTGGTCTCCATTTCTGAAGTTTAAAGGAGGGAAAGGTGTTGCCACAAGTGGCGGTTTCTTTCTTTATCTATTGCCGTGGACATTCCCCATAGTCATCGTTGCATATTTTATTATTCAAAGAAATGCCAGGTTTATTCCTGTTGTTGTGTCAGGTTTTGTAATTTCACTTTTTTTGATAGTGCTGACCTATCGCTCAGAATGGAAATGGCTAACTCCTGCTCTTGGAATATTTCTGATTGTCAGTGGAATTGCGAATATGTCTGCAATTAAGGAGATGGGGAAGAAGCGGAGGGAAGAGAGAAGAGAGAAACGGAGTATCGGTGTGTCGGAGCAACGGTGAAAAAGACAAGTTAAAAGTAAAAAGTGAAAGGTTAAATCTGAGGCAATAAAGACATGAGACATCAGACTTAAGACCGAGAAAAGCAGAAGAGAGATGAGTGAAGAGGGAAGAGTGAACCGGAGAAACGGAGAAACGGTGAGCTGGAGTGTCGGAGAAAACCAAAAGAGCGATGAGTATCGAAAGATGAGCGAAAGACAGGTAAAAACTGAAACGGAGTGGTAATGAAGGTCTGGGCAAGAAAAACATTTAGAATTGGTGTGGGTTCGCTTTTTCCAATCATATACTATTTTTCGCCAACCAGACTTCTTCCACTATGTTTTCTTTTATATTTCTCAGGCATAATGACTGTTCTGGAAATCCTAAGAAAGATTGCACCTGGTTCATACAAAGTTATGGAAGAGCATTCAAAAGGTATCTTAAAGAAAAAGCCCGGATTTCTTATGGGGACAACAAGTTTTCTGATAGCGAACATTTTCTGCATCATATTTTTCCCGAAAAGTATTGCAATTGCAGCACTTGTATTTCTGACATTCGGGGATGCAATGAGCACCATTATTGGTAAAAGATTTGGCAAGATTAGATTCTTCAATCAGAAATCTATAATTGGCAGTGGAGCCTTTTTTGTAACCTGTTTTGCGACAGGTCTAATTCTTATGATTCTTCCTGGAATGAATTTGAGTTTTCTCACTGTTCTCATTGGAAGTTTAACGGCGACCATAGTTGAATTACTTCCGATTCCCGTTGATGATAACCTCAGTGTTGCTCCTGTCACCATAATTGTTATGCAAATTATCTCTAAGGTCTTTTAGATGATTCACGGAATAATTTCATACATAGTGCGTATGAAAATGAAAATGTTTTTTATTCTAATTTTATTGGTAAATATGGTTGCGGTAGGACTGCATGCAGAGTCAGCAAAAACGGAAGGAACATTTTTCAAGAGAGGAATTTACATAAATGCATACATTGCAGGGGACAGAAAGTATATGACAAAGTTGTTGGACAAATTCGATGGTTTGATTAATACTCTTGTCATAGATATGAAGGATTCACACGGCACTGTGACCTATAAATCAAAACTGAAAATGGTTGAAAAAGTAGGTTCAGGAGGAACTCTCATAAAGAGCTTGAATAATTATGTGAAACAATTGAAAGCAAAGGGTTACTATTTGGTAGCTAGAATTGTGGTCTTCAGGGACCCCATTTTTGCGCGATACAAAGGCTCAAAATTCGGAGTAAAGGTCAAGGGAACAAAAAGGCTTTTTACCGATGAAAATGGTTTTATCTGGGTTGACCCTTTCAGTGAGGCTGCCTGGCAGTACAATATAGATATTGCGAAGGAGGTTGCAGAGGCAGGTTTTGATGAAATCCAGTTTGACTATGTTAGATTTCCCTCTTATGATGGAAGTTCAATCCCCTTTTTTGCATTTCAAAGAAATAAGGATAGGGAAGAAGCAGTCCAGAATTTCCTAATGCGTGCACGAAAAACCTTAGCGGAAGAAAATGTGAAAATATCCGTTGCTATTTTTGGATATACAACCTGGCACAATAGTTTGCCAAGAGAGGGACAACACTTATATCGAATTGGAAATGAAGTGGATGTTGTTTATCCAATGTTGTATCCATCTCATTTTGCCGATGATTTCTTGTTTGATAAAATAAAAGAGAAAAGAACTTACGATATTGTATTCCAAAGTTTAAAGAGGGCTTTTGTTTTACTTAGACACACTGATTGCAAACTGATTCCATACATTCAGGGATTCAACTGGAAAATGTCTCGACTTGGAAAAGATTACATTGGAATACAGATGACCGCCAGTGAAGATGCAGGGGCATCAGGATGGATTGTATGGAATGCAAAAGGGGAATATGAAGATACCTACAAATCGTTGATAAATCATTGCATAAAGGTTGCAACACCAAAGAATGTGCAAAGAACAAGACAAATTACTGAATCAAGGAATTTCTATGAAAAAAAATGTGAAGAACCTGACATTAGAGGAATTGAAGCAATTTTGTGTATCTGAAGGAATGGAGCCTTTTCGTTCAACTCAGGTATTTCGCTCGATTTGGAAAAAAGACGAAAGATATTTTAAAGATATAACAACTCTCTCAAAAACGATAATAGAAAAGCTTGCAAGCAAATGTGAAATTCCCGTATTGAAAATCATAAGGAAATTAACTTCAATAGATAGAACTATTAAATTTTTGTTTGAGCTTAAAGATAGGAAGAACATTGAAAGTGTTTATATTCCGACCAAGAAAAGAAAGACTGTTTGTATTTCAACTCAGGTTGGATGTCCCTTGAAATGTTCTTTCTGTATGACGGGTAAATTTGGATTTACGAGAAATCTTGACGCATGGGAAATCGCAGACCAGGTGAGGAGAGTGGAGAGCGAAGTAGGGAAGAGGCTCACAAATGTTGTGTTTATGGGAATGGGAGAACCTTTGCTGAACTATGACAATGTATTAAAGGCTGCGAGAATTCTCAATGATGATATGGGTATGAATATAGGAGCAAGGAAAATAACAATATCAACAGCTGGTATTATTCCAGGAATAATGGCTCTTGCTCGTGAACCCTTGCAAGTGAAACTGGCTGTATCCCTAAACGCCGTTAATGACCAAAAAAGAGACCAGTTGATGCCTATAAACAGGAAATACAATTTGAGCAAACTATTCGATGCATTAGAATATTACTACAATGAGAAAAAGAAAAGAATTACTTTTGAGTATGTCCTCATCAAAAATATTAATAGCTCTTTGAACGATGCAAAAGCATTGGCTGCAATGACAGAAAACATTCCCTGTAAGATAAATATAATACCATTGAATCCAATAGGCAGCCGATTATACAGAAGTCCTGCTCCAGAAAAAATACAGAAATTCGTAGATTTTCTATATCCCATTGCACAAGCAGTAACATTAAGGGAAAGCAGAGGGAGTGACATACAGGGAGCCTGTGGCCAACTCCAGTCAAGAATAGGAAAGCTGAAGAGGGACCGGTGAAATGTAACAACTGGAGTAAAGGAACTGTTAACATAAGATAGCATTATGAAAAAAGGTATAAAGGAGTTTATCAATGGCAAAAGATATTGGCAGTAGTTTTTTCCCGAAATTCATAGCTGTGTGTTGTTTTGTGCTTTTTCTAAATGTGTTTCTATTCTCCTCATCGAATACAGCAAGAATGGGAGCACAAATAGGAGTTGGAACTGTGGGAGCAGCCGCAGGTTTTATGATAGGAACTGCGAATGCCTGTTGCCTGGGTTGTGTTTCATCAGTCGGCAATCCTCATCTTAAGGATCTAAAGTTTATTTCAGGAACAATGACAACAGGTGGACTTTTTGGAACAGTTGTTGGTGGAACTGCGGGTGTTTATTTTATGGGAAATGCAATGATAGACGATGATAAGAAAATACAGAACCCCTGGCAAACTTTCGGTGGAACAATGGCAGGTGGATTTGCATCCTGTGCTGCCGGATACATTCTTGATTTTACTATGCATAAAATCAGAGGAGAAGACAGCATTAGGCCAGGTAGTTTCTATCTTGTAGGTCTAATGCTCTCACCAATAGCGGAAACTTTTGCGTATCATCAAATTGTGAACGAGACGCAGGAAAATCCACCAGTGTTTTTTCAAATTGCAGTAAGTTTTTGAAAACATTCATACAGGATTAAACTTTATCCTTGAATTTTCGGCACTTTTGTGTTATTATATATATACTGATGGAACACAAGAATGAACAAAAATAAAATTGGGAGGAGAAAAATGAGGAGAAATATCTTTGTTTTAATTTTCGTTATCCTTCTGTTTTTGGGTTGTGCAAAGGACGGACCGGAACATCCTTCCCCGGAACCTGGAAATTTTATACTGTTGGTTGATAATGATACCTGGTTTTATTGTGATATATATGTAGAAGGACAGTATGTCAGCAGCGTTGATGCATACACAGGAGGAACTATGGGAAGTTTCGAACAGAACGAAAGCACTTATATTAAGGCAATGTTCGGAGACAGCATCATAGATTCTATAATGGTAAATACGATGGACACAGATACATTCGGGTTTAACCTTTTATCGCCGACATTCCAGCTCACTGTAAACAACCAGCAAATTTCGTACGGCAGCTATAAGTGGTACATAGATTACGACATTCTTGTGAATGGAGACGCCATTGGCAAATGGAACGATTATTTGGGTGAATTTAAGCAAAGCGAAAATATAGGATTATGGGCAAAGCTAGAACGTTTTCCCGATATTCAGACAGTCGTGGATACAAGAGGTTCTAGTAATTATACCTGGAACATACAGGTTCCAATGTTTACGCTTTACATTAATTGCGATTTTGCTGGTGCGGGCAGCCTTCTTATTGATAATAAATGGAATATAGGTGATTATCAATCATTCAAGACCACCAATATGGGTGAATTACCGCAATCTGACAGCACACATCTTGTTGCGTATCCATTTGATTCACTGTATTCGCCTATGGAAGTTATTGTCAATACAGATGGATTGACCACCTACACCTGGCAGCTGGTGCAGTGAATTTTAAAAAAGGGGGCGAGGTGGAAAAACAAAAATTGACCATTTGTTTTGCGGATTTAACAAATTTCAGATTGCTTGTTGAAACTATTGGTATTGAAAAAACATACGAACACTTGCAGGATGTATTCAGGATTGCGGGCGACAAAATCATCCAATATGGTGGAACAATACGCAAGTACATAGGAGATACAATCCTTTTCACATTTGATAATCCAGTTAATGCTGTTAATGCTGCAAATGAAATTGCCGGTTACATCAAGGAAGTCGGAGAAATATCGCTGCGCTTCAACATAGGAATTGCTACTGGCGAAGTTCTGCTGGTAAAACTCGGACATCCCTCATTTCTTGTTGAAGACATTCTTGGAAGGACAGTTAATGAAGCAGCAATGAATGTTAAGAAGGCGCGGGAGAATGAATTGGGGGTTGCCTATTGCAAGGAAACTGAAAAACTACTGGGAAGATAGGGGAGAGGAGAATACATATGAAACCTAAAAGAATCATAACGCTGAGCTTAGGGATATTGCTTGTAGTCTTGGGTATATGGAGCATCATAAAGGAACCAAATCCCGGCTCGGTTATTCCTATCCTTGTAGGAATTGGTCTCGCGTTTCTTAGTTGGAGGCAGAGTCGAATAGGGTTGATTGTTTTTGGGCATACCTGCATAGTCCTTGGATGTTTCCTTATAACCTGGGGCATATATCTTGTTCCCTATTCAAAACCCATAATGTCACATATCTTTGGTCGTCCTCTCTTCTGGGGTTTCATCTCACTTTTTGGAGGTATCTGCGCCAATTATCACGGCTTCTGCAAGTGTATTCGCATTAAGACTGGCTAAATGGAATTAAGTCTTTGCTATAAAGATAGTTAGATAACTAATATTTGTGTAAATTGTAAAAAGACAATGAAAGGTTAGAAAGAACTTTGGGGGATTTGAAATACTATGATATTAGTCTTTTAGAACAATACAAGGGCTTTGAGTCAATATTAAGTATTAATATTGGGAGGGATAGTTGTAACAAAATAAAGTTAGATGGAAATGATAGTTTTAAGCGTAAGTTTACATAATGTATCTTATCAGACGTTACTCCAATAGGAATATGAACCAATTGAAACTTATTTTTTTTAATAAATATAGGGGCAGACACATAGGTCTGCCCCTATATTTATTCGCAGGCTAAAGCCTGCGGCTACCTTGTAAAGAATTAAAATTTGAACTTCTGGGAAAGTCCATGAATGCCCACTGGAGCTTCCCAGTAATTTCCCTGAAGTGCCTGAATTAGTCCCATTATGGACATTACTGCCATAAAGAGCAAGCCCAATGTCCCGACTATCCAGCCAAGAAATGGAATGATGAATATTATGTAAAGAACAAATTCGATAATGAAATAAACCATCCCTTGTTTTGCATGGTGTAAGCAGAAAGCATTGTCCTTTTTCGCAAGCAACGGAACAAGGAACAAAATTCCTATGTAGGACAACCATGCAAGTTGTTTTCCTTCTTCAACGACCTTGTCTCCACCTGCAGCTGGTTTAACCTCTGGCTTTGGCTGCACTTTTTTTGCTTCTTCCTTCTTTACTTCATCCATATTAACACCTCCTTATTCTTAATGTTATAACTAAATAGCATTTTTTCACTGGTATGTCAAGATTTATTTTATATAAGCTCCTGCTGAGTCAAAATTACTTACTTACTCAGAATTACATATTATTAAGAATATGGGAAAGTTTGGTCTTTATTTTTTCTTTATTTATGTTTATCAGTTTACTCTCTATTGATTTATCAATCTCTTTTTTAATTAGGTGCATTTTTATTTTTTGTTCTTCAATAACTACCTTAATGGGCAGTTTGTCTTTTCTATTTAGCCATACTTTTAATTCTTTAGATTCTGACTCAATCAAGTCGGTATTATAGTTATCTTCTCCAATAATAACTTCCTGTTTTCCAACTTTGTAAAGTTTTATTTCTCCTTGTGCCAGGCTTATTTGCACTGTATCTATTTCACCAAAATCAACATTCATAAGATAAAATGGCAATGTTGTGATATCCTGTAATGGATGTTTTCTAAAGATTGTGTCCGCCTCCTGTTTGTTCTCAATACTCTGTGAAAATATTGCCATTCTTCTATCCGGAAAGAAAAGTTCCTTTCCACGAGATGTTTTCCCGGTCCTATTAATTTTGGTTTCGATAAGCAAAGGCAGGAAATTGTCGGTTGCATAAATGTCCGCATTGACATTGTAAATATTGCCCACAAAATGTGTTTCGTATGTTATATAATATACATTTGTGACAAGCGTTTTTATTACTTTGACAGAATCCGCAATTGCTTCAGTCAGTGAATCACTTGATATTTCTGATATTGAATCTGAGAGGGTTTTCTCTTGAGTTGTGTCTGCTAATGTTTGAATTGTGGAGTCAACAAAAACCCTGAGCGATGAATCTTCCCGCAAGTCTTCGGTCAATACGAACAGTGTTTCGTAGTTTACAAAGGAGGCGATTTTTCCATAAAACTTGATTTTTGCATTTCCTTTAAGAATACCTCCGAAGATAACACTGTAATTTAGGGTCTCCCCCACCTCAATCTTGCCATTTGTATTTTGAGCGAAGAACAAGATGATTAAGAATAAGACAAAAAACGCTCCGATATAAGTTGGCAATCCTTTAGCTTTCTGCATTTTCATTTAACTTTTAATACTACGCAAAATGGCTGATGTCAAGTTTTTTCGGCAATGTTTTTGTGAGCACTATTTCTCAAATACTCACAAACTATGGAAGCGGTCTTCCTTCCAAATCCTTGCACTTGCTCAATTTCCTCAATCGATGCTCGTTTCAGCTTACTCACCGAACCAAAATGTTTCAAAAGGTATTTTTTCTTCAGCTTTCCTATCCCTCTCACATCATCAAGAACAGATTTTCTCAATGATTTTTTATGCAATTTTCTGTAATAACCTATTGCGAAACGATGGGCTTCATCTCTAATTCTCTTAAGAAGTTTCAAAGCAGGCGAATCAACCGGTAGAGAGACGATTCTGTTCTTACCAATGTGAATATCTTCAAATTTCTTCGCAAGCCCAATAGCAGGTATATGAAAGTTGTTATGCTTGAATACCGATATTGCAGCATTTAGTTGACTCTCTCCCCCATCCACTACAAACAAGTCCGGTATTTTATCCTTGCCTTCTATAATCCTTCTCAGTTTTCGTTCGATAATTTCCTTTATCATTGCTACATCGTTTATTTCATGAACGGACTTTATCCTGTAGTGAAGGTAACCACTTTTTAGTGGTTTCCCATTGACAAAAAGAACTGAACTTCCAACGGCAAACTCACCCATTATGTTTGATATGTCAAAGGCTTCCATTCTAAGAGGTGGAGTTTTAAGCTTCAGTATTCTTGCAAGTTCTATAACCTCTTTTGAAATATTTTTTTGGCTCTTTTTTTCCACAAAATCAGCAATGAAGATTTGGGCGTTCTTATTTGCCATTTTGAGAAGTGAAAGTTTTTCCTTCTTAACCTTTTCTTTTAAGGTCACTGCGTATTTTGCCTTCCCGGAGAGCCACTTCTGGACCAATGATTTATTCGAGGGTGCCAGCTCCAATATGATTTCCCTGGGTATATAGGTTTTTTCACGGTAATATGTCGAAAGGAATGTTTCTATAACATCATTCAGGCTTGATATGCCATTCATAAAGTAATGATGTTGAGAAACAAGTTTTGCGTCTCTGATTTCATCTACAACAACGCAGAAGTTATCTTGTTTTTCTGCCAGACCTATAACATCAATATCCGCAGTCTTTGATAGCACAACTTTTTGCCTGTTTCGGACTTTTCTCAAAGCGGACAGTCTGTCCCTGATGTTAGCTGCTTTTTCGAATTCAAGGTTACTACTGTGTTCTTTCATTGATTTCTCAAGTTGTTTTTCAAGTTTGTTATGTCTTCCCTCAAGGAATTTTACAAAGTCCTGGACAATTGTTCTGTATTCCTCTTTTGTTATTGTTGATATGCAGGGAGCAGAGCAGAGCCCGATATGAAAATCAAGACATTCCCTTTGTGGGAGTTTTTTTCCACAATTTCTTGTTGGGAAAATCCTTCTTCCGGTTTTTATTGTCTTTTTTACTGCCTTCACATCTGTATATGGACCCAGGTAAAGTGCACCATTTTTTTTCACGATTCTTGTAGGGAAAATCCTCGGGAATGTTTCATCAAATGTTACCTTGATGTATGGATATTTCTTGTCGTCCGTGAGTTTTACATTGTATTGAGGTTTATGCAATTTTATAAGTGTCTCCTCAAGAACGAGTGCATCAACCTCGGATTGCGTTACAATGAAATCAATATTTTTAGCCCTTGAAAGCATCCTTGCAGTGCGCTCATTATGTAAGGCTCTTGTAGTGAAGTAAGAAGAAACCCTTTTCCTTAAATTCGATGCCTTTCCAACATATATTATTTTTTGCATTGAATTCTTAAAGAGATATACGCCAGGGTTCTCAGGTATGTTTGATGTAAGTTCGTTTTTTTTCAAATCATTTCCCTTGTTTTGCTTATATAAACAGGCAAGACTGAGATTACAGGTGAAAGTCTTTCTTCTTGAAAATGTGCAATACTCTTATTTAATTGTAACCGTATAAGGCATTATATAAAGAATATTTTCATTTTCGAATATCTTGTATTTGCCTATATCTGTGAGAACTTCATGGATATCACATGGCAGAATTGACTCTAAGCTGGAAGTTTTGGAATCAAAGAGATTTAGCAGGTTGAAGAAGTTGTATTTTGGATAAATCTCCAATCCCACTTGCTTTTCTTCTGATATGCCTGCCTTACGTTTTGCAATTTTGATAGCATCACTTAAACCACCTATTTCATCGATAAGACCAATTTGCTTTGCCTGATTTCCTGTCCATATTCTTCCTCTGCCAATTGAATCTACTTGTGCAACTGGAATATCTCTTTCTTCAGCGACCTTCTCTATGAAGTCACGATAAAATTCCCTGATGTCAATTTTGAGTTTTTTTCGTTCATCATCGGTGAACGATTTTGTGGTTGAGAACATAGCAGCGTGCTTTCCCCTTTTGTTTTCTTCGAATCTTAAGCCAATCTTTTTATAGAATTTTTCAAAACTGAATTTTCCACTTACAACACCGATTGAACCAGTAATTGTTCCCTCATCGGCAACAATAATATCAGCTGCACACGCAATGTAGTAACCACCAGAACCAGCCACATCCGACATTGAAACGACAAAGGGTTTTGTGTTTTTACCTTCCGTTGCTTTTTTAACTTCTCTCCATATTACATCAGATGCGAGTCCTGAACCTCCTCCGCTATCAATCCTGAGAATTATCGCTTTTATGCTTCTATCCTTTCTTGCAGACCTTATTGCGCTGACTATTGTTTTTGAGCCCATAAGGTTTCCTGCAAGAAAATTCTTGCCACTTCTTCCCGAAACTATGTTGCCTGTCGCATATATAATTGCAATCTTGTCTTGTGGTTTCGTTTGCCAATCATATACATAGTTTTTGCTGGAAATGTATTTTTTGAGAGAAACAGCTTTTGTCTGCCCCTTTCTCAACCTCTCCCCTACTTCGTCTTCATACAGTAACCTGTCAATGAGATTATGGTCTTTGGCTTGCTTCGCTGAAAAAGGGCCTTGATCTATTAATTGTTTCAGGCTCTGAATATTCATCCCTCTTGCTTGTGCAATAGTTCTGGTTAATTGGTCAAAAAGATCATCAAGTATTGCGTTTGTAACTTCCTTGTGAGCAGGTGTCATACTATCCTGCGTAAAAATATCTGAAGCTGATTTATACTTTCCAATATGCTCCAATTCGGCTTCAATCCCAATCTTATCCAGCATTCCTTTGAAAAACGGCACTTCAGAAGCCAGGCCGGTAAGATTTAGTTCACCTGAAGGATTCATAAACAACGAATCTGCAACTGTTGCAAGGTAGTAATCTCTATTGTTAAGCATTTGGGCATAACAGTAAATTAACTTTCCTTTTCGCCTGACTTCAGATAATGCCTGCCTTATTTCCTGCATCTTAGCAAAACCACATTCGGGTCCTTCCATTATGAGATAAATGCCTTTAGCTTCAGGGTCAGTAGCAATCCTCTCAATTACATCAAGTATGTTTTTTAAGGTAGGACTATTCTTTCCAAATATACCTGACGGTCTTCTTTCTTCAATAATTTGACCCGCAAGAGTCAAAGTAACCCAATATTTTTTTTTGCTCTTTAGAATCGTCCGATACCGGTCAATACTAAAGTGCGTTACTGTTTGCCCGGTTGCAAAATTACCTTCATCATTGAAATTACTATAACCCTCAATCCCGAAATTTCTAAGGTTTAATCCCAAACCAATTCCGAAATTATCTTCCGAATAGTGTCCACTGATAGCTATACCATTTATAAGTTCCAACTGAGCGCCAACTGTGAGGTTCAGATCTTCACCATAATCAGCTGTTTCTGTTTTATAGTAGGCACCGTCGAGAGAAACTGTAAATCTGTTTCCAAATGGTCTAATTGCAAAACCCAGGTTATATCGAGGGAATAGTTCATCCGGATAGTTAATATTTTTTGCGGTTACACCAATTGAAAGAAAGTTGAATGGTCGGTAAAGAAAACCCAGGTTCCATTCGGAACCTCTCCTGGTTTTTGTGAACCAACGGTAGCCTGAACCTAAATACATATTTTTGCCAATTGAAGTGCCTGTCGAGATGGTAAAAGCATTGTAATTATTTTCTCCCGAAAACTGGCTTGAAAATCCAATTCCACCTGCCCTGAAGAAGAGTTGAGTCTCATTTACCGCACCAAATGTGTCAAAAGGAGAGATGAGAAAACCTTCAAAAGTTCTATTAAAGCCCAAACCTGCCGGGTTTACGATTGTTGATAATGCATTATCGGTCGTTGCAACAGACTCGAAAGAATGAACAAATGCAATAGAAAAAATCAAGAACATAGAAATCAATAAAAATCTTTTCATTATTACTCCTCCTTATATTTTTCTTGCTTTATATAAATCCCCCTAAGCCCTTTTTCAAAGGGGGAATAGTATTGGTGCACTTTTCAATTTTACCATCGCAGAAGTGCTGCGATGCCCCCCAATTTATCAAGTTCCTTGCTTGTTTTAATGAATTTCACTTCACCATTCTGATCCCACACATTTTCTATGATTTCATCGATTATGTCGGGAACCTTAAGCACCTTTTTACCACAAAAATCACACTTTGAAATTTCTTTTAGATACGGTGCCTCACAATTAGAACAGCGGAAACCTGGGACAACCAGATTCGTTTTAACCAGTAATGTATGAATTCTCGCCTGCCTTAACATTCTAACTATGTCCGAAAAGCCGCTTGAAGCAAGATGCTTCTTCCCCTTTCTATCGAAAAATAGGTTGAGATATTTCTTAGACTGCTTGGTTTCGAAGGTGTCAATGATTTTTTGAGCCGATGAATAGATTTCGCCTACTGAATCATCTAGGCTCCCCTGAACCTGTGCCACTATGATTTTCTGCAAAGAACTGTGCAACATATGTCTGAATGAATGAAGGGCTTCGAGGGAACCTCCTATTATTAAATGGTCAAACTTTTCTACCTTGTAAAGTTCATGTATAATATCGCTTATATTCTTTAAGTGTTTTGCAGACCGATTCTTAATGTGTCTTTGGAATCTTGATTGAGACCATCCTCCCTGTTTGTGTTTCCCAGGCACTTCTTCATCTAAAATCTCATTCCTTTCATTCATTACTCCGGTATATATACTAAATAATCTTGCCCTCTTACTGTCTACGTAGGCAATAAAGTATTTTTCGTTTTCATCAAGAAATCTGACAAGCGGTCTTGTATACGGGTCTATATCAATAACAAATCTACTTTTAACTCGTCTTGGCAGAGGATGCACCTGCCACAGACCCAATCCTGTTGATGAAAATACTGCAATTGATTGTGATTTGCGTTCAAACTCATACTCTATGAAATTGCTGAGTTTCTGACAGTCTTTGGCTATCAGGTTCCTCTGGCTGTCATCGAATTTGGAAAGATTGTATGTGCCTTTCTTTATAAGGCTTTTTGCAAGAGTTTTATATTGTTTCTGAGAACTAATCGCCGGGCTCATCCCTAAGTATAGACTAAGAATTGGATATTTTTCAGAAGAGATTTTCATCAACTTCTCAATCTTTTTTACGGTTATCATTGAACTATCCTCCTAAAGTGGTTAGCATAGTCTTCACTGAGATTGCAATTGGAGCATTAACAGCAAACATAGTGAAAATGCAACAATCTTGAGATAAATCTTTATCATATATTCTTATTATAATAAACTTTTTTCAAATGTCAACAGATTTTTGAAAATTGTTTTAAAAAGTAATTGAATTTTCCTCATGTCTGTGTTAAAATAATTAAAATACAAAGGAGGGTGTATGTATCACAGAGACGAAGAAAAAGTTGGGAATTACAGATCAAAACTGTCTTCAATTCAAAATGACATAACGGATCTGAAAAGGAAATATCTTTTTGACGATGTTTTCGGCAATATTCGGGACATTGAAAAAAAACTGAATGGTATCGAGAATGGGATAAGAACTGTACGGCAGAAAAGTTTTGTCTACGGTAAAGAATGGGAGAAAATGGTAATCGACTATAAGGGAGAATTGCCGCGAATCAAGACAAGCATTCAAACAGAATCAAATAATATAGCAAATATCCACTCATTTACTTTGGACCAGATGGTGTCTGAAATAAGTTCCATGCGTTCGGATTTTGAAACGAATCCTGCAAATTACTATTCACACATCGATTTGGTGGAATCAAGAATTTCTCCCATTAAATCATTGATTAAGGATGCAGATAATAAGTTGAAATCAATGATTCAACCTATGGAAGAAAAATTAAATACATTGGACAAAAGGATAAAGAGAATTGATAATGGTTTCGAGCAGATTGAAAAAGCTTCTTTTAAGTTACTGGAAGGAGAAAGCCTTGTAGACGCCTGGAGTGCACAGTATCTAAAAGAAGGAAAAAAGGGACCAAAAGGTATCATTTTTCTGACCGATAAAAGATTCAGGTTTGAGCAGAATGAAGATGTTGTTGTATCGAGGCGATTTCTTGTGGTAACAAAAAAGGAACGCAGGCAAGAATTACTTATTGATGAACCCATAGGTTTAATTGTCTCATCCAAAGACAGTGAAAAGGGTTTCTTTCTCGCAAGAAAGGAAATGCTGCATCTGGAGTTTGAGCATGGAGCTAAAATAAGGGAAGCAACCTTTAGAACAAATGTAGATTCCAAGGAAGTAGATGATGTTCTTGATTCGGTTATAAGCGGCGGCATCGCCAAAACAATCACAGATGAAGGAGCGAAAACAGAAGAAAAAACGCTTCCGAAGATAGACAAATGTCCTGCCTGCGGAGCAAGTTTCACCAAACCAATTGTCAAAGGAATGACTCACATTAGGTGTGAATACTGCGGGAAAGTAGTATACTTTTAAAACTCAACTTCCGTAAATTCTTATTTATAGAATACGCTGAAAGTGGACAATGAAGTTAATCATTTCATTGCTTTGACTGTGACAAATGAACCTTCACCATAACCGTTCTTAAGAAGATACACATTTAATTTTATTCCTCATTGTCAAATGTCCTGAATTTTATCTTAATTTTTTTTGAGATTCCCATTACTGCCTTTCGTACATCTGCTACAGAACTTACTATATCCCCTCTATGATTAACACAGTCACCACCAGCATATAAACCAACTTTAGAAGTCATACCATTTTCATCTACGAGAATCCTGTTACCTCTTTTGTCAAGCTTCAATTGTTCCTGTATTTCTTTCGGGAAAAATGAATAGTCAGCCTGTTGCCCTATTGCCTGTATAATTGTATCACATTTCCATTCAAATATTTTCTCAACGAGTTGGGGGCGTTAAATTGAACGCCCCCAAATTCTAAAACAACATCTTGTATAATACCTTTTGTCCTGTGTTTCCTGTTTTATTTTGTGCTAAGATTATATAGGAACCTTCTTAATAATTCCTTGCTCCATCAAAAGTTCAGTTTCGTCTCTTGAATGAGAAATTCTCTGCTCGGCACTCCTTCGCAATTCATCCGCCGAAAGCTCCCTGCGTGCAATTCCCTCCTTTATTGCCTCGAGTCCACAGGCAACTGCTTCATCAACAAAAACCTGTGGATCATCCATTTTTGGAATAATATAGTTTTCATTCAATCCTTTCAGCTCTGCACTTCGGGCAAGTGATTTTGCAGCCGCAATCACCATACTATCTGTTATGGTTTTTGCCCAAACATCAAGAACACCTCTGAATATGCCAGGAAAACCAAGAGAATTGTTTACCTGATTGGGAAAATCACTTCGACCAGTTCCAATAATGCGCACACCAGCCTTCTTGGCATCCCATGGCCAAATTTCAGGGAGAGGATTCGCACAGGCAAAAACTATAGCATCTTTGTTCATTGCGGAAAGCCACTCCTTTTTTATAAGACCAGGTTTGGAAGCAGAAAGAGCAATACACGCATCAGCTCCCTCCAGTGTTTCCTTTATTCCCCCGGTCTTCTGTTTCCCGTTTGTCTCAAGACACATCTCCCATTTCTCTTTGCTTTCGGAAGAATTCAAGTCCTTCCTACCCTTATTAAGTATACCCTTTGAATCGGTCATTATAATTCTTTTAGGGTCGCAACCAGCAAGCACAAGACACTTGGTGATACGGTAGTTGGCACCTACACCAATCATAGCAATGTCTATATTGTCCATTTGCTTATTCACTACTTTTAGTGCACCCATCAAACCTGCAATGATTACAGTTGCTGTTCCTTGCTGGTCATCATGCCAAACAGGTATGTTCATCTCATTCCGCAGTTTCTCCAGAATATGGAAGCATTTTGGTTTGGAAATATCCTCAAGGTTTATGCCACCAAATGAGGGCTCCAAAGATTTAACAACTTCCACAAATTCATCGGTGTCCTGTTTCTTTATACAGATAGGAAACGCATCTACACCTCCCAAATATTTAAAGAGCAGTGCTTTACCCTCCATCACGGGTAAGCCTGCCTCAGGACCTATATCTCCAAGTCCAAGGACGCGGGTACCATCACTTACTATGGCTACAGTATTGCCCTTATTTGTATGTTCGTACACCTTCTCGGGATTTTTCTGGATATCCAAACAAGGTGCCGCCACACCTGGGGTATACCATATAGCAAAGTCATCTAAATTCCTCACAGGTGCCTTGAGCGCAATCTCAATCTTACCCTGATAGAATGGATGCAGCTTCATAGCATCCTCGTTTGGCTTTTCTGCTTTCTTGAGCAATTCCGCTGTCGTCATAGCTTCTTATACATTGACAAAATACCCCCTTTTTCAAAAGTGTTAGAAACTTCCTAATTTTCAGGTTAAAAAGTGAATTTCTTCACAAACTATTTTAAAAGAACTGGTTATTTCTCATATTGACTGCCCAACCATATAATGGAAGATGGTTCAGCATATAAGGTGAGAACTACATATAAAACATATCAATAGCATACGCATTATATATTGTGTCATTCTGAACTTGTTTCAGAATCAAAGTTAATATGACTCTATGAATAAACAATGCCATATGACAGAGAAAGAGTGGATGATAACCAGGTACAACGAGATGCTGAAATAAATTCAGCATGATAGAACATGAATAGAGGGTGATGAAATCGGGAATCATATTTCATTACCCTCTATTTCTTTCCAAAACTATACCTTTTGAAGTTCCTTCCTGAACATGAGGAAATAAACAACACCTATGAAGAGTAAACCTCCAACAATATTCCCTATTGTAACAGGAATGAGGTTCCAGACAAAGAACTGACCCCATGTAACATTTGCACCTGCCCATATACCTGCTGGTATGAAAAACATATTTGCTATACAGTGTTCAAAACCAGAGGAAACAAATGCCATTATTGGGAACCAGATACCAAAGAACTTCCCTATCATGTTCTTGGAGGAAAATGCAAGTAAAATAGCAAGGTTTACAAGAAGGTTACATCCTATACCCTTCATAAATGCTGACCATAGACCTATTCCTCCCGCTGCCTGATATGGCAATATTTTTGCTTCGGCTATTGCAACTGCTGTTTGACCGTAAACACTCAATCCTACACCTCCATTGCTGAATGGTCCTACAACCATCAGGTATGCCCAAAAAAGCGAACCTACAAAGTTTCCTATATATACCCAGAACCACACGTACAACACCTTACTCCAAACTGCCTTTCTTTGTAAGGACGCCATAGGGACTAACATACAATCACCAGTAAATAATTCCATACCCGTGAGTACTATTGCGATGAGCCCTACGGGGAAGACCGATCCAGCGATAAGGGATTTTATCCCGGGTCCTAACTTGTCTGCAACTCCGGTAGCGCACATTGTTGCTAAAGCCCCTCCAACAGCAATGTAGAGACCAGCCATAAAACCTCTTAGTAGCAAATTCGAAACAGGGAGTTTTGTTTTGTAAACACCAGCCACTCCACAAGTTTGTACTATCTCTATAGGCTTGCAACTCATTGGCTACCTCCTTTCTTTTCTATGTTTACTGCACAGACCTTGTACTCAGGAATCTTTGCCTGAGGGTCATATACAGGATTAGTAAGAATATTTGCTGCACATTCTCGAAAATGAAAAGGAATGAAAACCACCTTTTCAGGAACTACTTCATTAATGCGTGCGCTTATGTCTATTTCACCCCTCCTACTCTTCACCTGAACCATTTCTCCATCTTTTATGCCCATTTTCTGAGCATCAATTGGGTTGATTTCCATATAACCTGTCTTTAACTCTTTGTCCAGCTTGGCTGTGCGTCGCGTCATCGTTCCGGTGTGCCAATGAAACATGTTTCGTCCTGTTGTCAAGAGAAGTGGATATTCTTCATCCGGTAACTCCTTTGCCTCGGCAAATTCGAGTGGTGAAAAACTACCCCTTCCCTTGGAAAACTTATCCTTGTGTAAATAAGGTGTGCCAGGATGTTCCTTGGATGGACAGGGCCAGCACAAACCATCCTTGAGCTCCTCTAATCTATCATATGAAATGCCCCCATAAATAGGAGTAAGTTGAGCTATTTCATCCATTATCTCAGCAGGTGAATTGAAATCGAATACTTTGCTTCCCATAAGTTTGGCAAGTTCACATATAATGCGCCAGTCAGCCCGGCTTTCTCCTATAGGTTCTATGGCTTTTCTAATCCTTCTTACCCGTCTGTCCGTTGAAGTGAAAGTCCCATCCTTTTCAGCATAGGAAGCACCAGGTAGAACAACATCTGCCAACTCAGCAGTCTCTGATAAAAATATGTCCTGAACAACAAGAAAATCAAGGCTTTCAAATGATTTTTTCACGTGATTTATGTCAGGATCAGACAGCATAGGATTCTCACCCATTATGTACATTGCCTTCAGCTCACCTTTCTGGGCAGCAGCTAACATATCAGGGATTGTAAGTCCAACCTTGGTTCCTGCCGTATTTCCCCAGACCTTTTTGAACTTTTCCTCCATCTCTGGAAGGGCAACCTTCTGATATCCGGGATAAACATTAGGCAGCGCTCCAAGGTCACATGCACCCTGAACATTATTCTGTCCTCTCAGCGGGTTGACCCCTGTTGAAGGTTTTCCTACATTTCCTGTGAGCATTGCAAGGTTTGCACAGGATTTCACATTGTCTACCCCAGTTGTATGTTGCGTAATCCCCATTGCATAGACGATTGCGGAACACTCAGATTTTGCATAAACTGTTGCTGCTTCCTCCAGTTTTGCCTCAGGTATTCCTGTAATTTGCTCGACCTTTTCAGGTGTGTATTGCTCCACAACCTTTTTTAACTCCTCATAATTTTCAGTCCTCTGGTTGATAAAATCTCTATCCTGCAACCCCCGACTTATGATTACATTCATAAAACCATTAATCCATGCGACATCAGTTCCAGGGCGTGGTCTGAGATGCATATCGGCAAAATGGACAATGGGAATTCGTCGAGGGTCAACAACGATTACCTTCGCACCTTTTTCTTTAGCCCGCATAATTCTTCTTGCAATTAATGGATGTGCTTCCATGGTGTTAGAACCTGTTATGAGTATACATTTAGCATCCTCAAGTTCAGGGATGGAATTTGTCATTGCACCACTTCCGAATGCCGCGACCAGACCGGCCACAGTTGGGCTATGTCAGAGACGGGCACAATGATCTACATTGTTTGTGCCAATAACTGAACGGGCGAATTTTTGCACAAGGTAGTTTTCTTCATTTGTGCACTTTGCTGATGAAAGCAAAGCAATACTATTGGACCCATATTTTCCCTTGATTTTTGTAAGATTGTCCGCTACTGACCTTAGAGCTTCTTCCCATTTGGTTTCATGAAACTTTCCATCCTTTTTAACGAGAGGTTTTGTTAACCTGTCTGGATGGTTGATGAAACTATGAGCATTCCACCCTTTTATACATAGTTTTCCCTCGCTAATAATATCCGTCTTACAGGGCAGAGTGCCCACAACTTTACCATCCAACACTTCAAGATATAAATTACATCCGGCTCCGCAATAAGGACAAGTTGTAAGAACATTACTGTAATTCATCCTTCCTCCTTCATTGGGGTTTCATCAAGCGTGGTCAACAACGGAATCTCTTTATCCAATTCTATTCCTGCATTGTAATCAAACAGTTCCTTTACATTATTCCGCAAAAGTGTATATAGAGTAGTTAGAGGAATATCCATTGGACAGGCTTTCTCACATTCACCACAACCAATGCAGCGTCCAGACGTATGGACTGCCCTTATCAAATGAAAAAGTGGAAAAGGAGGGGGAATCCTACCGCCTTTCACCCACAAATCATCCTCTAGAACACACTCGGAACAGATACATAAGGGACAGGCATTTCGGCAACCATAACATTTCATACATTTGTCAAACTGGTATTTCCAGAAAGAGAGCCTTTCGTTGAGTTCCATATTTAATAGTCTATCAACCGATAAATTCTTTGTCTCTATCTCTATCTTCTTTCCAACTATCACTTCTGCCATATGAGGATAAGGAAAATCACAAGCACATTCCTCTACTTCCTTCTTTGTGCAGGCAATGCCAATAATATCCACTCTTTCTATATCTATTTTCTTCTCTCTTTTATGTAATTCCACCATTGCCCTTATATCACACTCCCTTGCAATAATGCCAAATCGCTTTTCCGGGTAATGCTCCTGTAAGAGCATCATTACAGAAGCAAGAGGATATTTGGGAGTCAATGCAATAAATGAAGTATCACCCTTCTGGAAAAGATGTGGTTTTATGTTCTCTTTCTCCTCCGTAAGACCAACCACACCATCCACTTTTTTCGTTTCCAACCACTCATCTATAATTTTCCTTAACTTATCCTTCATATATTTCCCTCACTTTAATGGATTTGGTCCCAATGCTATTATTCCATCAATGAAGTTACTTACAACGCTCTGAAACCTCTGCGCTTCTCCGGCAGAAACAAAATCAAGTTTCACCCTCAGAGAACTTATTCCAAAATGTTCCAGTAATTTTCGCAGCATTGCCATTCTCTTTATCGCCCTGTGATTGCCGGTTATATAGTGGCAATCACCCAAATGGCAACCTAAGACCAGTACACCATCAGCTCCCTTCGCAAGCGCTTCAAGAACCAGTTCTGGATTAACCCTTCCCGAACACATAGTTCTTATGACCCTAAAATATGGTTTAATCTGGAGTCTTGAAACACCCGCTAAATCAGCACCAGCATAGGAACACCAATTGCAAGTAAAAACAAGAACTTTTGGTTTGAAAGCATTAGTATCCACTCTCTCCTCCTTCATATACCATAACAGGTTCTTTCTCAAGAAAGGAATTAACCATTGCCAAAATCTGTTTGGAATTAAAACCCTTCTGCTGTATAGCACCCTCAGGACAGCTGCCAGCGCAAGAGCCACAACCCTTACACAATGCCTCTCTCACCTGTGCCTTTACCTTTTCTCTTCCGTCTTCTTGAACCCTTACCATCTCTATGGCTTCAAATTCACATACTACCCTACATATTCCACAACCGTCGCATATTTCCTCGTCGACTTTGGCAATCTTGGCTTCAGCTATATATTTATCCTTCGATATTATCGTGCAAGCACGGGATACAGCTGCATTTGCTTGAGCAATAGTCTCCTCGACATACTTTGGTGAGTGAGCCATACCAGCGAGAAAAATACCTTCTGTAGCAAAGTCAACAGGTCTTAATTTTACATGCGCCTCAAGGAAAAATCCGTCTTCATTTCGGGGTACCTTTAACATCTTTGCCAGTTCTTCATTATCCTTCCTTGGAACTATGCAGGGAGTAACAACAACCATATCCGGCTTAAGAATAATATCCTCACCGATAGTCTGGTCTCTCACACCTATGAAGATATTTCCATTGCTTTTTATCGCTTCTGGCATATTCCATTCTTCATATCTTATGAAAATGACACCCTTTGTTCGGGCCTCTTCATAATATTTCTCTTTAAACCCATAAGTTCTCATATCCCGGTAAAGTACCACTATGTTCGAATCCGGAAATTTCTCTTTCAATTTAAGTGCATTCTTGATAGACTCACCACAACAGATACGGCTGCAGTATGGATGCTCATCGTTTCTTGAACCTACACACTGAATAAAAACAATATTTCTATGATTAAGATCGGGGCAGAAAGACTTTCCGAGCATCTCTTCCAATTCAAGATTTGCAACAACCCTTTCATCCTTTCCGTAAAAGTATCTGTCTGTTTTCTCTTCCTCTGCACCTGTAGCTACAATGACCACACCATGCTCCAATGTTTTTTGAGCTTCAGTCTTTAGTCTCTGGTCTTTGGTCTTTATTGTCGTTTTATAGTTGCCAACATACCCATCTATCTCTTGAATGGTCGAATTAAGAAAGACATGGACAAGAGGATTTTTCTTTAATTTTCTCTCCAGGTCTTTTAAATATTTCTGTACGTCCTCTCCCTGTAAGGTATAAAAAATCCTTCTTGCGTTTCCACCCAGAACCCCTTCCTTTTCTATTAAAAATACCTCGTATCCTTCTTCTGCTATTCTCAAAGAAGAAACCATTCCGGCTATTCCCCCTCCTATGACAAGTGCCTTTTGTGTAACATCAATTGCTATCGATTCAAGGGACTCTAAAAATCTTGCCTTTGCCACTGCCATCCTTACAAGGTCTTTAGCTTTACGAGTTGCTTCCTCTGGCTCTTTCATATGTATCCAGGAACACTGGTCCCTTATATTTGCCATTTCAAAAAGATGGGGGTTTAATCCTGCTTCTCTGATGGTCTCCTGGAAAAGTGGCTCATGGGTTCTGGGAGTACAGGACGCAACAATAACTCTATTGAGGTCATGTTCCTCTATCGTACTCTTTATCTTTTGCTGGGTATCCTGCGAACAGGTAAAAAGATTCTCCTCCGAATATACTACATCTGGTAATGCCTTTGCGTATTCTACCACCTCTGGAACATTCACATAGGCGCCTATGTTTATGCCGCATCTGCATATAAACACACCGATTCGCGGTTCTTGACCCGATACATCCTTCTCTGGAGGGAGCTCAACCTTTTTAATCATATTCCAGCGAGCCTTCATAAGAAGGGATTCAACCATTGCAGCTGCGCCTGTTGCCTGCATAACAGTCTCCGGAATATCCTTGGGCCCCTGGAAACTTCCCGCAACGAACATTCCTTGTTTTGAGGTTTCAAGAGGGCTCAATTCCTTTGTCTTTGCAAATTTATACTCATTCAAGGCTATTCCCATCCGTTTTGCAAGCTCAACAGAACCATTGGAGGGAGCAAATCCCAGCGAAAGAACAACAAGGTCGAATTCCTCTTCTCTCAATTCGCCGTTTTCATGTTCATATTTCAATATGAGATTGTGCGTTTTTTTATCTTCCCTTACCTCAGCATTCCTTGAACGGATATACCTAACTCCAACCTTTTTTGCCTTCTCGTAATATCTATCAAAATCCTTTCCATAAGCCCTCTGGTCCATAAAGAAAATAGTGGTTTCCGTTCCCGGAACGTGTTCTTGTGTTATCAAAGCTTCTTTCGTTGAATACATACAGCATACACTGGAACAGTAATCATTTCCAATTTTTGAATCCCTTGAGCCTATACAGGAAAGCCATGCTATCCTTTTAGGTAGTTTCCCATCTGATGGTCTCTCTATATGTCCTTCAAATGGACCTGAGGCACTAAGAATCCGCTCATATTGAACACTTGTCACAACATTAGGGTAAACACCATAACCATATTGTGGTGTGAGCTCCGGTTTAAAAACCTCTACACCTGGGGTAAGTATTACAGCGCCGACATTTATATCTATATCCTCAGCAACCATATCATGCACGATTGCGTCTGCTTCACAGGAAACCAGACATTGTAAACAGAGTGAGCAGGTGCCGCAATCAAGACATCTTTTCGCTTCTTCGATTGCAATCCTCTCGTCCTCATAGCCCAATTCAACTTCGACGAAATCTTTAATCCTCAGTAACGGGTCTCTTTTATGTAATTCCTGCCTCTTTTTTGTCTCAATCTCCCTTTCCGGAAGTTTCGCCTCCTCAAAGGTCTTTTCCCTTCCCTGCTTAATATTTTTTCCATTTATGTATCGGTCAATCGATATCGCTGCTTCGTGTGCCTGAGCAACTGCTTCAACTACGGAAGCAGGACCTGAGGCGACATCGCCACCGGCAAATATTCCCTTTGCACTTGTCTCAAGCGTAATTGTATCTACCTTGAATGTTTTCCATGGGTTCTTTTCCAGAGAGTCAAATCCTTCAAAATCTGGCTCCTGTCCAATGGCTATGATTACAATTTCGCCATCTATTTTTTCAACTTTGCTTTCATCGAATTTGGGACTGAATCTTTTATTATCTCCTTCGTAAACAGAGGTACACTTTACAACTTTAAGTGCGGTAACATTGCCATCCTTCGATAAAATCTCTTTGGGACCCCAACTCCCATGAATTCTTACACCTTCCTCTTCGGCTTCCACAATTTCCCATTCGTGAGCAGGCATTCTATCCTTGGAACTCAAGTCTCTTGTCTCAAGGCAAACCAGGTCAACGCTCTTTGCGCCAAGACGAAGTGCCGAACGTGCACAATCGGTGGCAACGTTTCCTCCGCCAATCACGATTATTCTTTTTTTGGAAATTTTGATTTTTCCAGACTTGATGTTCTTCAGAAAGGGAATACCATAAAGAACTCCTTTGCTTTCTACTCCATCTATTCTTAATTTCTTTGCATTTTGAGCACCGATAGCAACGAAAATTGCTTTATAATCTTTTTTTAATTCATCGAGCGATACGTCTGTCCCTATATTGATGCCAGTTTTTAGTTGTATCCCATTGGCAAGAATCCTGTCTATATCATATTGTGCTGCGTCTTCGGGAAGTCTATAGCAAGGTATCGTGCTCAACAACATACCTCCAACCTTATCCGAACTTTCGAATACCGTTACAGGATAACCCATCAGATGGAGGTCTTGTGCGGCTGTGAGACCAGCAGGACCCGCACCAACTATTGCAATTGATTCATTTCTTTCGGCGACAACAGGCTCTGGTTGTTCTTCCTTGTGTGAACGACACCAATCAGCAAGAAATCGTTTTATCGGACGTATAGCAAGAGGTTCGTCAATCTCATCCCTGTTACACTTTTCTTCACAAGGATGGTGACATACCCTGCCACATACCGAAGGGAAAGGCATCCTTTCTCTAATCACTTCCAGTGCTTCTTTGAATTTCCCTTGTGAAGTGAGTGCAATATAACCCTGAACAGCAATGCCAGCAGGGCAGGCAATGGTGCAGGGCGAAGTGCCCGTCTTTTCAATTGCTACGGCGTTTGGAATTGCTTGAGGGTAAAGCTTATAAATAGCTTTCCTTGTATTAAGCCCTTGCTCGAACTCATTTATAATCTCAACTGGACATTTTTCAATACATTCCGAGCAACCGGTACACTTGCTTAAGTCAATATACCTGGGAAGTTTCTTTAGATGAACAGTAAAATTTCCTGGTTTGCCTTCTATTCCAAGTATATCCGTATATGCAATTAATTCTATGTCCTTATGTCTGCCGCAAGCAACTAATTTCGGAGACATAATACACATAGCACAATCGTTTGTAGGGAAGGTTTTATCGAGCTGTGCCATAATACCACCTATTGCAGGCTTATTATCAATAAGATATACCTTGAACCCATTTGCTGCAAGGTCAAGAGAAGCCTGCATCCCGCCGATACCTCCTCCTACGACCATTACAGCACCTACAGGATTTCTTTTCCCTTCTTCAGACATTCTTTCCTCCCGTTATCTCCGATTTCATGTTCATTCGTCTGCCCTCTTATAGTTATAATTTCTTTCGAGCTTTTCAAGCTCTTTCTATCACTTCTTCCTTGTTCGAGTGCTTCAATCTTTCAAGAAGACTTTTTGTTTTTACCTTATTGAATCTGAATCCCAGCTCTTCCTCTGGAATACCTATTGAAAGACCAAGTATCTGTGGCAGAAATAGAACCGGGAGATTTATGTCGCTTGAGAAACGTTTGTTGATTTGTCTCTGGTTTGCTTCATACATTACGCTGCAAAATGGACAGATAAGGACCATTGCATCGGCACTTTCGATATTTTCAAGTTTTTCCCTTGCCATTCTTAATGCAACATTTTCATCAATACCGAGAATACCACCTCCACAGCAGAGATTTTTTTCATCAAAGTCAACGCTTTGAGCACCTGTGATTTCAATCATCTTGTCAAGTGAAACAGGTCTTTCGGGATTATCAAAACCATCATATATCTCACTTGGTTTAAGATAGTGACAACCATAGTGGGCAGCAAACTTAAACCCATTAAGTGGAATCTTTACCAATTTTTTCAATCTTTCTATTCCAACATTCTCATAGAGTATTCTTGCGAAGTGCCTTACCTTTACTTTTCCTTGATATCTCTTTCCAATCTTTTCAAGTTGTGAATTTATTTCTTTTTTAAGACCATCATCTTTATTAAGTTTATACACTACGTCGGTAAGAGTAGAAGTGCAAGCGCTACAAAGTGTACATATATCCAAACCTTTCTCTTCCGCAAGTGCGAGATTATATGCAGCCATAAGCATTGTTGCATTTGTGCTCATCGGTTTTACTGGAAAACCACAGCAGGTAAATTCAGGAATGTCCACAAATTCAATACCTATTTTTTCAGCTATTTTCCTTGCGGAAATCTCATAATTTGGTGTTCTTATCGGAACAGTGCATCCTAAATACAATGCAAATCTCATTTCCTACTCCTTTTGATGAAGGTATCCACATTTGTAATCTCTAATATCTTTTTAACAGTCTCATGGTCTTCTTGGAGTGAAGGTAAACCTGACCTTGCTCTGAGCTTATTGTCAAATTCGCTCACCTCATATAATCTACCGTGATTCTTGAGAATTTCTGATGAGTTTATGTAAAGTGGATGGATATAACCCTCTCTAACAGCAATATTACTGATGGCACTCATCACATTGGTAAGTCTAACATCCTGGGGACACCGTTCGTAACAGGAGTAACAGGAGGAGCAAAGCCAGATGAATTTACTCGATAATACCCTACCCTTCATTCCCAATAACGCCATCCTGATAATCTTTCGTGGGTTATATCTTTCATCAATTGCTCTAACAGGGCAGGAAGCAGTGCAGGTGCCGCATTGGAAACAGTGTGTTATGTTTTCTCCACCCGGCTGCCTTGCAATTTCATACTTAAAATTAGAATCCAGACCCTCTGCCATAACATATTTTACCTTTCTTCCCTGAACAAGTTCCTTTTCAAGCCACCATTTCACGAGTGGTGTCCCATGGATAAGATTTTTTAGATCCGCTCCCAAATGAGAGGGTATTATTCTCAAAAGCCATCCTGACCCGTAAGGGTCAATTTTTACAACGGAGTAGTCCTTGGTAACATCCTGGTTGATTTCGAGCACCTCACCTGAAACAGGAGACCACATTTTGTGTATGTTCCCTCTCGCATCCTTAACTTCAGCACATAATTTCCCTTGCTCAAGTGTCTCACCCTTTGCTGGTGGTTTTATCTCTATGATTCCCCCAATGCTCCTTATAAATACATCATCTATACCAACCCTAACAAGGTTGCTATTTTCAATCTTAACCCAGGCGTGCTCAGGTAAATAATAGAGGTCACCGGGCATTGTATACTCAAACCGTATCAAGTCTCTCTCTTCTGCTAACCTTTCCTCCTCGATAACCTTTCTTTTCTCCAACAGCCTCAAGACAACACTCTGCAACTCTTCGGGTGTAAAAGGTTTTGGAATGTAGTCATAAGCTCCGAGTTTCATTGCCTGCACAGCAGTGTCTATTGTCGCATAACCCGTTATCATAATTACATCTACGCTCCCCCACTTCTTTTTCACAGATTCTAATAACTCCATTCCATTAATCTCCGGCATCTTTAGGTCTGTTATGACTACTTCGTATTTTTTTTCTTGAACGCTTTTTAGAGCCTCTTTACCTGTGAGAACATAATCAACTACGTGATTAGACCGTTCTAGTATCTTTTTACAGCTTTTACAGATAATCAACTCATCATCTACAATTAGAATAGATGCCATATTTCACCTTCCTATAAATTCCCCTATCCCCCTTTTTCAAAGGGGAGAGTTGAGTATGGGGTGCATTTTTCAAAATAAGTCCTCCTTTACTAAATTACAATCTCCCCCTGAGTCCCCTTTTACTGAAGGGGGGCCTACGCCGTTAGATAAGTTTCTCCATATAACGGGGTGAAGTCGGATTTTAACTGTTGAACTTTGATATTTATTCATAACCTTTTTGCAGAACTGTTCTTGGGCTCTAACTATTCTACGAATACAAGATTTTTTACTTCTTCTTCAAGGTCGAGTGGATTGACTCTTACCAACCATCCGTTACTATAAATGGAAGAAGAGTCTTTATTTAGTTCTTCATTAACCTCAACCACCTTTCCACTGATAGGCGACCAGATTTTATGGATTTTTAATCCATGACTTGTGACCCGAGCCAAAACCTTTCCCTGCTCAAGGATATCTCCTTCAAAAGGAAGGTCAACATTTATTATGTCACCTGTTGTTCTCAAGAACATCTCATCCACGCCTATTCTTACAGTCCCATCAGCCTCAGGCAATGCCCATGAGTGCTCTCGTATATAATATCCACCTCTAACTCCCTTGAATTCCTTTTTCTCCTTTTTCCCTTCCTCAAGGTAGACTTTCATCCTCTCTATAGCCCGTAAGGTAACGCCAGTTAGCTCCTCGGGAGTAAAAGGTTTTGGAATGTAATCAAAGGCACCTAACTTTATCGCTTGAACAGCTGTTTTTACTGTCGCATAACCTGTAATCATTATCACACTGATTTCAGGATACTTCTCATTAACCCTCCTAATCAGATCCATTCCACCAATGCCTGGCATCATCATATCTGTGATAACCACACCATAGGCTTTCTTATCCAACTTATCGAATGCCTCTTTTCCAGTTAATGCCTCATCCACTTCGAGTTTTTCCCTTTCCAATATCCTCCTCACACTCTTGCAAACTGTAGCCTCATCATCTACAACGAGTACAGATTTCTCTCTTTTGCTTGGTTCCTGTTTCATCTTTATACCTCCTTTTTTCATCTCACCTTATTGTAAATGCAAAAACTATGCCACATTGTGAAAAAATTAACAAATTTATTTAAGTTATTCTATTATTTCACTTATAAGATATGAAGAAAAACCGTTTTTGAAAACTACTGAAATATGTATAAAAATTCAATACATAAAGGAATATCGATTTCTAATATATAAGACCGTAGATTTCGGAACAAAAATGGGAAAAGGGAATAAAAAATTTTTAGTTACTCTTTATTTATTGGGGCTTAAAACTTTAGTCTCACATCCTAATGTTTACATAGAAATTATAATGGGAGTGAAAATTAAGGGTGTATATTTTTATATACGTGTCTTTATGTTTTATACTTTTATTGCATTAGAAGACCAGATAATTTTCTAAGCGTGTTTATTTCTTTTTTATGTGGTATTTCCGCATAAGGGTATGGAAATTCGTTCTCTGTATACCTACAGAAATTGCTGCTTTAGTAATATTCCAATCGTTCCTGTTTAGTGCTTGAACAACAAAATTTCTATCAAGCCGCTCAACAGCCTCCTGTCTTAGCTCCTTTTTCATCTCTTTAAGTTCTTCATTTGTTTCTGGGATATAGTGGGGAGAAGGAGGTTCAACTGTCCTGGAAGTAATAGGAATATGTTTTGCTTCAATTGTTTCCCCCTCTGAAAGTATGAGCACTCTCTGTATAGTATTTTCAAGTTGTCTAACATTTCCAGGCCAATCAAAATCTATGAGTTTTTTCAAAGCATCGGAAGAAATGTCTCCTCGCTTTTCTTTAGTAGGTGAGTATTTCTCAAGGAAATAGTATACAAGAGAAGGAATATCCTCCTTCCTTTCCCTGAGTGGAGGAATATGGATAGGGACAACATAGATTCTATAGAAAAGGTCTTCTCTGAACTTCTCTTCTTCTACCATCTTCTTCAGATCCCTGTTTGTTGCTGAAACAAGCCTAACATTTACCTTTCGTGACTCTGTTCCACCTAAAGGAACGAATTCCCTTTCCTGCAGAACCCGCAATATTTTACTCTGTATTTCCATGTCCATATTTGCTATCTCATCAAAAAATATCGTTCCACCATTAGCAATTTCAAGCAGCCCCTTTTTTGTAGATACCGCTCCAGTAAAAGAGCCTTTAATATGACCGAAAAGTTCACTTTTCAGAAGCTCAGAGGAAAAAGCACCACAATCTACAGGCACAAATTTTTTCTCACTCCTTTTACTCAAATTATGGATTGCTCTTGCAACAAGCTCTTTTCCGGTACCACTCTCACCCGTAATTAACACGGTAGCTGAGCTTGAGGCAACCTTCTCAGTTAGTTCAAAAACATCGAGCATTTTCCTGCTATTACCAATAATTTCAGGAAATTTCCCACCCTTGAGTCTTTTTTTGAGTAGAAGATTTTCCATTTTCAATCTCTTTGCCTGCAGCGCCTTATCGACGATAATTAAAAGTTCGTCTGGCAAGAAAGGCTTGGGGACATAATCAAATGCACCCATTTTTATAGCCTTTACTGCGGTTTCAACTGTTGCATAACCAGTAATCATTAAGACAGTAATCCCGGAATACTTCTCCTTTACCTTTTTTAGAACCTCTATCCCATCCATTTCTGGCATTTTGAGATCCACTATTAGTAGGTCAAACCTCTCCCTATCAATCAAACATAACGCATCTTTTCCGCTTTGAATCATATCCACCCTATGACCTTTCTTCTCAAGGATTTTCTTAACACTCCTGCAAACTACGATTTCATCGTCAATAACAAGTATTCGCGAAGGCTCCACCTATTTCTCCTCGAATCTTAATGGTTGAATAGGCAACCTGACTATAAAGTCCGTCCCTTTCCCGACTTTACTTTTCACATCGATACTGCCATTGTGAGCTTTAATAATTCCGTAGGTTACTGATAGGCCAAGTCCGGTTCCTTCACCAACCTTTTTTGTACTAAAGAATGGGTCAAAGAGTTTGATTATGTTCTTTTCTGATATTCCACACCCTGTGTCTTTTATTTTTATGACAATGAATTTATCTTCGTCAGATGTTGTAGTTATATTGAGGGTTCCACGACCAGACATTGCCTCTGCAGCATTCAGAAACATATTCATAAAAACTTGTTTAATCTGACTCGCATCAATAGAAATCTGTGGTAGATTATCACTGAGATTTTTAACAACCTCAATATCCTGGAAAACAGCTTGATGCTCGATAAGGAAGAGCGTATTTTCTATAATGAGATTTATATCTGCTGATTTCTTCATAGATTTTGTTTCACGGGAAAAATCCAGCAAACCTCTAACTATATCACGACATCTAAGAGTTTCATCCACTATTGTCTGTAGGTCTTCACATCTTGGGTCATTTTTATCCAGGTCATCCAGTAGAAGTTTGGAAAATGTTAAAACAGCTGTAAGCGGATTATTTATTTCATGGGCGACTCCTGCCGCCATCTTTCCTAAAGAAGCAAGTTTCTCGGATTGGAGCAGTTGTTTTTGAGCAGTCTCAAGTTCTTTCGTCCTCTCCTCAACCTTTACTTCAAGCGTTTTCCCCCATTCCTTTAGTTTATTCTCAGCCTTGGCAAGACTTTCAGTCATTCTATTAAAAGATTCTGTTAGCACACCAATTTCGTCATTTGAGGATACAGGAATTTTGTATTCCATATCTCCCTCTGCAATCTTTTTTGTTCCATCTAGTAATCTCTTTACCGGGAGATTAACAAATTTATTTATAAGCAAAACTATAAGAGAAAGTAATAAAAAAATTGTTACAACAAAAATAAGTACCATTCGATTTCGAACCTTAACTAAGTCCTTATTGATTCCAGTAAGAGATACTGCAATGTCGATAACACCGAGCACTTTCTTAGTCTCAGGGTGTGCATGGCAGGCAGCAATATAACATTCTCTCTCATTGTATATGGGCGTTACCATTCCAAGGATTCTATGGGTTTCCCCCAGTGAAAAGATTCTCCATCTCTTTTTACCCGGTAATCTCTCCAAGGGTTTTTCTGCTGAATGACAGGCGTAGCAGGCTTCTGTCTTCATATCTACTATCTCCCCTATTTCTTCCTTCTTTGTGGAAAACATTATCATCCCCTCTTTATTAAAAACCCTTACCCATTCAATGTCTTCCTGGTCTCCTATATCTTTAATAGTCCTATGTAATGCCTCTCGTCTTACCTTTAACATATCGTATTTTGTTGCCCTTCTCACTGTTTCGCTGAAGCGTGTATTGCCCTTTATTACTTCATCGATAAGTTCTCTCCTCTGTTCACTCATCACTTTGTAAAGAAGAAAACCCATTGCGATAATGAGAATAACTCCTACGAAAATAATAAGCTTCAATCCAATACTTTTTGTAAAAATACTGAAACTTGACTTAATACTGGACAGCATCTTCGTTTTACTCATCACTCTCCTCGTCAATCAGCTGAATTAAGAGAAAACCGTCAATCCCTGTCATAGTGCTAACAGTGTAACACTTTTCGAGGTTGTTGTCAAGATTAACTGTAACTTTTTTAGGTATAACTCTGGTTTAAATTTAACTTATTTCTCCCGAAAAATAGGCTTTCGTTCGAGGGTCTCTGGGATTGTTCAACATTTCATTTGCAGGGCCACATTCTACAACCTCACCCAAGTAAAGATAAATTATATAATCAGCGAGTCTTTTTGCCTGTCGCAATATATGGGTAACAATAATAATAGTATAATCCTTCTTCAATTGAAGAAATTTACTCTCAATTCTCTGGCTCGACTTCGGATCCAGTGCCGATGTTGGTTCATCACCCAGTATAATTTCGGGTTCAACTGCAAGCCCCCGTGCAAGACAGAGCCTTTGTTGTTGACCCAATGAAAGCCTTGACGCAGGTGCATTCAATCTTTCCTTAACCTCATCCCAAAGGCTTGATTCTTTCAAATAGTGTTCAACTATTCCATCCAATTTTTTCCTGTTTCTTATTCCATGTATCCTGGGTCCATACGCAATATTATCATAGATGGACATCGGTAGAGGATAGGGTTTTTGGGAAAGGAGCCCCATCTTTTTCCTGATATGCGTAACTTCCATCTTTGGATCAAGAATGTTTTCTCCATCAACCAACACTTCACCAGAAAACCTAACACCATCGATGGAATCAATGAGTCGATTAAATGATTTAAGGAGTGTTGTCTTACCACAACCAGACGGACCTATTATAACAGTAATCTTCTTGTCAGGTATGTCTACAACTACATCTTTCAGTGCTTGCTCGTTTCCATAAAATACATTCAGATTTTGCACGCTTATGTGAGTCTTAAAATCCATATTCCCTCCTCTATTATAGACTACTACATATCTTATTTCACCACATTACGGGTAAATTTTCTGCTTGCTATTCTCACACTGATGCTTACTATTAGAATAACCAGGGTAAGTATCAGTGCCGACGCGTAAGCACGTTCCTGAACCTCGGGGAAGGGAGTACCCAACTGATAGAATATAGCTAACGGTAATGTAGCCACGGGACGAAATAAGGAGTAAGGGATACTATCCGTAAAACCGGCTGTAAAAATCACTGAAGCAGCATCCCCGATTCCTCGCCCAAAAGCAATCAGGACTGCGGTTACGATTCCCGGGAAAGCTTGTTTTATTACTACTCTTAACGCTGTCTCCAATTTTGAAGCACCAAGTGCATACGACGCTTCCAAAAGCTCCTCTGGCACCATCCTTACCACCTCATCCATTGCTCTGCTCATAATTGGAAGTATTAGTAAAGAAACCGCGATTATTCCACCCAAAAGTGAAGTTCTTAGTCCAAAATAAAGCATAATGGTAAAACCAAAGGCTCCGTATACAATTGATGGAACACCCCATAAAACATCAAATGAAAAGCGAACAAAACTTACAAATCGTGAACCCCTTTTTGCATATATGTTCAGATACAAAACAACAGGAAGGCTGATAAGGATTGAGAGCAACGTTGCTCCAACAGCAAGATATGTTGAACCAACTATTGCATTCAGTATTCCACCCTCCTTACCCAAGTAGAAACCACCTTTAGGGGTTTGGGTAACCATTGCTATGTTCATTGCAGGCAATCCTTTCACAACAATTGTTGCTATGATACAGACAAGCCCTGAGAGAATTATGCCCGTCGATGTAATCATAATAGCTTTGAATATATTCTCTTCTATTTTTCGTCTATCCATCAGCGTATCCTTTTCTCAATTCTGATTAACACCAATTGCGCTACAATGTTGAAAAACAGAACCACAAGCAAAAGAATCAGAGATGCCAAGAGGAGGGCAGAATCGTATAATGGAACAGAAAGCATTTCTCCATAGTTATTTGCGATCAAAGCAGTTAATGGATAGGCTGGTTGAAGGACGGAAGATGGTATCTTTGCCACATTACCAACCACCAGAAGCACAGCCATAGTTTCTCCAAAGGCACGAGAAAGTCCAAGAACAAGAGCAGCAATAACTCCCGGCAAACCCTTCCGCAGAACCACAAATTTTGTCGTCTGCCACTTTGTAGCACCCAGAGATAAAGAGGCTTCCCTTATTTCTAACGGAACAGATCTGAATATCTCCGTGGAGACATGGATAATTATTGGACATATCATCACCGCAAGTACAATGCCTCCGGAAAGAATGCAATAGCCGCTCGACCCAGCACTTTCCGGAAAGTGAGGAGCAACATAATCCCTCACAAACGGTACAATCACCAAGACTCCCCAGACGCCGTAAACCACGGATGGGATACCTGCCAATAAATCAATAAGAGGTTTCGACAATTCCCCAACAAGTTTGTGTGCATACTCGGAAAGAAACATTGCTGCCATGATAGAGAGAGGAAAAGCAATTACAACAGCTACCCCAGTCACCCAGAGCGTTCCCATAATAAACGGTGAAAAACCAAATTGCCCTTGTAAAGGATGCCACGAAGTTGAAAACAGCAATTCGCTTAAGGGTTTTGTCTCAAGGATTGTTCTTGACCTCAAGTACAAGCCAATTATCATTGCAAATATAATGCTGCTCGCCACTACGGAAAGCAATAGCATAAATTTAGAGGCAAGTCTGTCCTTCAAGACTCTTTTTCTTTCCATATTCAATGGATTCTTGAGGGGTGTCTAATCCCCTTCGAATTTTTTAAGCTCTTCTTCAAGTCTTTTCTCTTCAAGGTCTATATAACCTGCTTCCGGGATGTATTGCTGCCCTTTTGTCAGCACCCACTTAAGAAATTCGATTACTACTTTTCTTTCTGGCTTACCCTGAGAAACAAGATGTAAATCCCTGGCTGGAGGTGATGGGTATTTACCAGTAGAGATAGCCTTTACAATATCTTCCCTCGTCTCAAAGAAATTCTCATCTTCATCTATTTTGCCGTTTCCATTGAAATCAACAGGAACCACATTTATTCCTTTTATCTGTTTTTTGGTCTTCGAATCATACGCATAATTAATATTATTGTATCCGATACCAAGATTATCCTTTCTGACAGCTTCCGCTACACCAGGATCACCATAAACTCCTATGCCTAAAAGATCCTCTTGTTTCCCGCCTAAAAACTTAGCCCATGTTTTAGCGGCACCACAAGCATCAGAACGCGTATAGACATGAATTGCATGTTTGTCTTCGCCTTCAATGACCTCACGCCAGTTCTTTATTCTGCCAGTGATCCAGATACCAGTTAAGGTTTCTTTCTTGATACCTTTGATAAGTAGGTTCTCCAATACGGGATTTTCCTCATTTATCGTCGGAACCACTGCATCCTTTGTCACTGAAACCCACCATGCTCCTTTCTCAACTTCCTCCGGATAAATCTCACGAGAAACCATTCCTAAATCCACCACCTTTGCCAATGCATCTGCCATACCTTTTCCTGCACCTCCGGCAGCAATATCTATCCTTACATTTGGATGGATCTTCTGAAACTCCTCTCCCCACTTAACTGCCATAGGGTAAAGAGCCCAGGCTCCTGACAAAGTTATTGTACCTTTCAACTCCGTTGTTCCTACATCATCCTGAGATTTTTGCCTGCATCCAAAAGAAAATATAAGGCTAACTACTAACAGAGCACTCAACGTCTTTTTCATTCTATTGAACCTCCTTTTGGTTGTTAAAAATTATGCTTTAAGGTTGTTCCGAGGATATTAACATTTTCCCAATCATCCTCCTTCAAATTGCCTTCAATTATATAAAAGATACCTGCATTAAAATTTCCAACAACCTTGCAATTAAAACCTGCATATGCACGGTTTTTGTTTATCTCATTTGCACGAAAATCATAAAATGGCTCAAGAGCCAGGTATGCTTGAATCTTAAGTTTCAAAAAAACCGGGAATTGAACCATAAATCTATTTCTGTACCTGAAAGACTCTTTTTTTTCTTCAATGCGGTATTCAAGACGATTTCTGTCACTAAAACTACATCCTTTGGTTTTCCATTTTAATTCTGCATTAATATGCGGACGATGCTCCACCTTCCAATTTTCGTTTTTCTCAACATATATAATGCGGTAGTAAAGACCCAGGGCAAAACTTTTATAGCTCTTTAAGTCTAAGCCCGTTTCGAAGTGCCTGTAATAGTTGCTTAAATCATTATTGAAGCGCAGTTCTGGTTTTATCTTAAAACAAAGGTTATTATTGATAGAACCTCCTACCTCATATTGGCTCCAGTATTCCCAGTCTTCTGCAAAAACAAAACTGCTTATGTAGAACAAAGAAACCAGTAAGAAAATAACCAACTTAATCCTGTTCACTTAAACATTCCCTCTTTAAATGTATCCCAACAACTTCAGTCTCTTTTTTACAAGTGTAATTTCTTCCTTGGTTAATCCCTCTTTTTCTTTTATATTTCCGCTTGCTGCAATATCTCTAAGGACATAAACGATGAAATCCGTTACACTGCTAAAACCTGTATTCTTTACGGTACTCTTCAATTGTTTGTACAACATCCTTGGAATCTTTATCGTTACTCTATCCATAAAAACCTCCTTATTCTAATATAACTCTAATTGGAGTTATATTAGAGTGTAATATAATACCAAATCTGAGTCTTGTCAAGCTTTTTTTTCAGAAAATTTATGTTCAAAAATTTCAACCTTATATGATAATAAAGACTAAGGGAATGACACATATTAAATGTGAATACTGCGGGAAGGTAGTATATTTTTAGGTTTGCGCGAGCAATCTCATATCCACTTTCCTAAATGGAACGCCTGTTCCCCATTCTATTTCACTATCCCCCATATTATGAGGACAACCATTGCGATGCAGATGGGGAAACGCAAGAAAAAGCCTCCCAGAAATCCAAGGGTTGCGCCCAAACCTGCTTTGAGGCTTTGCTTTGGTTTTCTTTTTCTTATCAATTCTCCTAAGAAAGCACCGATAAATGGACCTATTAGAAGTCCCCATATATTTCCGATTATGAAACCGATTACGAGACCCAAAATTGCTCCTACTATACCGAACATAGATGCTCCGAATTTTTTTGCACCGAAAACACTACCGAGATAATCAGTGATTAAAGAGATGGATGCAAGCAAGGCAAGAATAATATAGATTGTCAAGCCAATCCTCTCGAAACCAAAAGCGAATCCGTAAATAACCGAACCCAGAAAAATAAGAGGAGCTGCCGGTATGCCAGGAACGACTATGCCTACAAATCCAGTAAGTATCAACAATATTGTGATTATGGAAATCAAAATCTTCATAAGATAAGCAATAATAAAAGATTTCTGGTTTGTCAAGAGAAATCTTGAATTGTTTAGACCAGCAAAGGCGAAATTAGGAATCAGAAAAATTAGGGAGGAAAAGAGTTTGATTTGTTGAATTGGTTTTATTGGTTGGATTGGTTAAAACCTTGGAATACTTTGTTAATCAGTGTTCATCTGTGAAATCAGTGGCAAAAAGGCGAAATTAGGAAATTGGGAAAATGAGAAAGATATTAACCGTGACTGAAGACTATTGTGAAAAGCAAGATTCTTCCGGGGTTAGTATGGAACAGAATACTCAGAATGACAAGTTTTTCGAAGGAGGCCAGGGTTTTGGGTGACAATAAAGTCATACAAGCATATGCTTTTTTGAGAAACTTTGCAGAAAGGAAATCTTGAAATTTTCTTCAAGAAAGCACTTGACTTTTTTCTAACTTTGTTATATATTTCACAATGTATGGAGATGAAAGCCAGTAGGGTATTAGAACATGAGGGTATCAAAAGAAAGAATAGTCCAAATGAAACTTCTAACCTTAATAAATGAACTGAAATATGGGTAAAAATAATAAAATTGTGGGCAGCGTGCTAGTTGTTGGTGGGGGTATTGGTGGTGTCCAAGCTTCTCTGGATCTTGCAAACCAGGGTTTCTATGTCTATGTGATTGAGAAAGAGCCAAGTATCGGAGGAACAATGGGACAGTTAGACAAGACTTTCCCTACTAATGATTGTTCTATGTGTATCCTGTCGCCCAAACTTGTAGATGTGGGAAGGCATCCCAATGTAGAACTTCTGACAAATAGTATTGTTGAGAAAATTGAAGGAAACCCCGGAAACTTCAAGGTGAAAGTCAGAAAAAAAGCGCGCTATGTTACCGAAGCTTGTGTGGGGTGTGGTTTATGTGCGGAGGCATGCGTTTTGAAAGGCAAGTTCGGTAATGAATTTGATGAAGGTAGAGGAAAACGAGGGGCAATTTATATACCATTTCCCCAGGCAGTTCCCTTAAAATATATTGTTGATGAAAAAAACTGTTTATTATTGAAGTATGGAAAATGCTCCCAGAAATGCCTTGAAGGATGTGCTGCGAATGCTATTGATTTTGAGCAAAAGGATGAAATAGTTGAGCTCGATATTGGGGCAATTGTTCTTACTCCAGGCTTTGACGAATATGTTCCAGATGAACTGACTGAATTTGGATACAAGAAGTACGAGAATGTTCTAACAAGCATTGAATTTGAAAGGATTATGTGTGCATCTGGACCTACTCAGGGCAATATTATCCGACCCTCGGACAGCAAGGAACCCGAGAAAATTGCCTGGCTTCAATGTATTGGCTCAAGGTCGCAAAAGACAGACCATAATTATTGCTCAAGTGTATGCTGTATGTATGCAACAAAAGAGGCAGTAATTACGAAAGAACACTCAGGAAAAATAGAACCAACAATTTTCTATATGGATATGCGCTCGTATGGAAAAGAATTTGACAAGTATATAGAACGTGCAGAAAAACAACTAAATATCAGGTTTATTAGAAGTAGGGTCGGCAGCATATCCGAAGACCCGAAAACAAAATCGCTATATCTTGCTTACGAAGATAGAGAAGGGAAATTGCAAAAAGAGAAATTTGATATGGTTGTTCTTTCGGTTGGACTCGAAGCACCAAAGACAAGTGCTGAACTCAAAGAAATCTTTGGAATAGAGTTAAATAAGTACAATTTTGCAAAAACAGAGGAGTTCTCTCCTGTCTCGTCTACAAGGGAAGGGATTTTTGTTGGAGGAGCTTTTACAGGTCCTAAGGATATTCCAGAAACGGTCGCACAGTCAAGCGGAATTGCAAGCCAAGTGGCATCAATCTTAAAAGACGCAAGATGGACGCAAACCAAGAAAAAAGAGTATGTGGAGGAATTGGATATCCGAAGTGAGGAGCCACGCATCGGTGTTTTTATTTGCCACTGCGGAATTAACATAGGAGCTTATGTGAATGTTTCGGAGGTTGTCAAATATGCAAAAACGCTGCGTAATGTTTCTTATGCCGAAGAGAACCTCTATACCTGTTCTGCTGATACACAGGGGAGGATAAAGGAGAGGATAAAAGAGCATAAACTTAATCGTGTTATAGTAGCTGCCTGCACCCCAAGAACCCACGAACCATTGTTTAGAGAAACGATAAGGGAAGCAGGCTTAAATAAATATTTATTTGAAATGGCAAACATAAGGGAACACGACAGCTGGGTGCATATGAACGAGAAAAAAGAGGCAACAGAACAGGCGAAAGATCTTGTCAGGATGGCAGTTGAGAAGAGTTCAAGGCTTTCGTCACTCAAAGAAAGAAAGGTTGATATAACAAAGTCTGCACTTGTTGTGGGTGGTGGTGTTTCAGGAATGTCTGCCGCTCTTTCCATTGCGAAAGGTGGTTTTCCTGTGACGATAATAGAGAAGGAAAATGAACTTGGTGGAGAGGCAAAACATATAAATAAACTTCTGAGCGGAACAGATGTTCGCAAGAAACTTAAAGAGATGATAGAGGGGGTCAAAAGTAATAAAGATATTACCGTTTTCGTTTCTTCGCGCATCAAAGGGACAAAGGGTTATGTCGGTAATTTTGAAACAATCATTGAGACACAACAGGGAGAAAAACCAGTAAAACATGGTGTTATTATAGTTGCCACTGGTGCAAAACAATACGAACCATCTGAATACCTATATGGGAAAACTGAGAGGGTTATAACCCAGAGAGAGTTTGAAGAGAGGTTATCTACTAATTTCCAATTTCCAATTTCCAATTTCCAATCCGTCGTTATGATTCAGTGCGTGGGTTCAAGAAATGATGAGCATCCCTGGTGCAGCCGAGTCTGTTGTGCAACAGCAGTAAAGAATGCACTTTCCTTCAAGAAAACGTATCCAGAGAAAAATGTTTATATCCTTTATAGAGATATCAGAACTTACGGATTAAAAGAAGACTATTATCAGAAGGCAAGGGAAAAAGGTGTTATATTTATACATTTTGAGGAAGATAGACCTCCTGAGATAGATAATAAAGGTGGCGAATTAACAATTTCTATAGCGGAACCTATATTGAAAAGAAAACTTTTAATCCCGACCGACCTTTTGGTCCTTAGTGCAGGAATTATTCCCAGAGAAGGAAGGGAAGAACTTGCAAAGATGCTCAAGGTTCCTCTGAACGAGGATGGTTTCTTCCTTGAAGCACATATGAAGTTAAGACCTGTTGATTTTGCTTCTGACGGCATCTTTCTCTGCGGCACCTGTCATTCCCCAAAGTTTATTGATGAAAGTATTGCACAAGCGGCAGGTGCTTCTTCAAGGGCAATGACAGTTCTTTCAAGAGATTATATTGAAGCAGGTGGCGCTGTTGCATATGTAGATGAAGAATTATGCCGTGGATGTGGCGAATGCATAAAAGTCTGTGAATACGGTGCAATTGAACTCATAGAAAAGGAGGTTACTGGACTTACAGGCTGGAGTCCTTCAAAGATTATGGTTGCCAATGTGAAAGGAGTTGTTTGTAAGGGATGTGGTGCGTGCAGTGTGGCTTGTCCGAGTAGTGCAATTTCTGCACAGCATTTTACAACAGAACAGATTGAATCAATGATAAAAGCGGCAGTTTATCGGCAGAAAACAGGTGTCAGAAAATGGTAAAGAAAGATGTTAAGAAAAAGAAAACATCAAAAGCAAAGACTAAACCTTCAAAAGCAAAAACCACAATGGCGATAAGAGGAAGGAAACCTGAGTATCCCAAAATCATAACCTTTGCATGTAACTGGTGCTCTTATGCAGGAGCCGATCTGGCGGGTGTAAGCAGATTTCAATACCCTCCTAGCTTACGGGTTATCAGGGTTATGTGTGCCGGGAGAATTACTCCTGCATTTATACTT
>Ga0307376_10000230_pt1 | contig 75476 bp, 63 predicted proteins | sample TR2MG_FD_202536 | JGI IMG/M metagenome (GOLD analysis project Ga0307376, IMG submission 202536) | Soil microbial communities from Risofladan, Vaasa, Finland - TR-2 | ecosystem: Environmental > Terrestrial > Soil > Coastal area > Acid sulfate soil | place: Finland: Risofladan, Vaasa | collected...
CCTGCTCCTGGTAGACCATGATGCCGTAGGTTTCCTTCAGCACCGGCTCGACGGCCGGATGCGGATAGTCGAATTTCTCGCCGTGCTTGCGCCGCACGAAATCCGGGATCAGGTCCATCGGGCCGGGACGATACAGCGCGACCAGCGCGATGATGTCCTCGAAGCAATCAGGCCTGGCGCTCTTCAGCATGTCCTTCATGCCGCGCGATTCCAGCTGGAATATGGCCGTGGTGTTGCATGCCTTGAGCAGCTCGTAAGTCGCGGCATCGTCCAGCTGCAGGGTTTCCAGCGAGAACGGCGCGACACCCCCATTGAGGCGCGTGACATGGCGCATCGCCCAATCCAGTATGGTCAGCGTGCGCAGGCCGAGAAAGTCGAACTTCACCAGGCCGATCGATTCGACATCGTCCTTGTCGAACTGGCTGATCACGCTTGCACTGCTGTCGGCGCAATACAGCGGACAGAAGTCGGTAAGCTGTCCGGGCGCGATCAGCACGCCGCCCGCGTGCATGCCGACGTTGCGCGTCAGGTCCTCCAGGCGGCCGGCCAGTTCCAGCAGTTCGGGCACACCTTCCTCGCTCTCGGCGATGTTGTTGATCTCCGGCTCCAACTCGCGAGCTTTTTGCAGCGACACCGGCTTCACGCCTTCCAGCGGAATCGCTTTCGACAACCGGTCGCACAGGCCATAGGGAAAATCCATCACCCGCCCGACATCGCGGATCACCGCCTTGGAAGCCATGGTGCCGAAGGTGGCGATCTGCGCCACGCTGGCCGCGCCGTATTTCTGCTTCACATAGTCGATCACGCGCTCGCGCCCGTCCTGGCAGAAATCCACGTCGAAGTCGGGCATGGACACGCGTTCGGGATTCAGGAAACGCTCGAACAGCAGGTTATAGCGCAGCGGGTCGAGGTCGGTGATGCCGAGGCTGTAGGCCACCAGCGAACCCGCGCCCGAACCGCGCCCGGGTCCGACCGGCACGCCGTTTTCCTTGGCCCAGCGGATGAAATCGGCAACAATCAGGAAGTAGCCGGGAAAGCCCATCGCAATGATGGTGTTGATCTCGAAATCCAGGCGCGCCTGATATTCCGTCTGCCTGGCGGCCCGCCCGGCGGCATCCGGATAAAGCATGGCCATGCGCTGCTGCAGACCGATTTCCGCCTGTATGCGCAAATAATCATCCAGGCCTTGGCCGTCAGGCGTCGGAAAATCCGGCAGGCGCGGTTTGCCGAGAACCAGCGACAGGTTGCAGCGGCGCGCAATCTCCACGCTGTTCTGCAACGCTTCCGGCAGGTCGGCAAACAGCTCCGCCATTTCGGCCTGGGTCTTGAAATATTGCTGTGCGGTAAATTGCTTTGCGCGGCGTTTGTCGTTGAGCACATAGCCTTCGGCGATGCACACACGCGCTTCGTGGGCCTTGAAATCCTCGGCGGCAAGGAATTGCACCGGATGGGTGGCGACCACCGGCAGCCCGAGCTCGGCGGCGAGCCGGATCGCCGCATGGATGTGGTGCTCCTCGTCGGCAAAGCCGGCGCGCTGCACTTCGAGATAATAGCGGTTGCTGAACAGGCTGGCCCATTCCTGTGCGAATTGTCTGGCCTGCTCCTGATTGCCGGACAGCAGCGCGCTGCCGACATCGCCGAGATGCGCACCGGACAGCGCTATCAAGCCCTCGGTACTCTCGTGGAACCACTCGCGGCGAACCTCGGCGCGGCCGCGGTGCTGGTTTTCCAGATAGGCCCGGCTGAGCAGACTGCACAACAGCAGATAGCCCTTGACCGACTGGCACAACAGCAGCAGCCGATAGGGGCGCTCGCGGTCGGCATCATTGCTGATGAACACATCGCACCCGGCGACAGGCTTGAGCCCGGCACCGCGCGCCGCCTTGTAAAACTTGATCAGGCCGAAGAAATTGTTCAGGTCGGTCAGCGCCAGGGCCGGCATCCCGTCGCGCTTTGCCATTTCCACCGCTTCGCCGACGCGCACCATGCCATCCGAAATCGAATATTCGCTGTGCAAACGCAGATGGACAAAAGTGGGTTGCGACATGATGGAATCAGAATAACTTAAGATGCGATTTTAGCACCGCAGGAAGCGCAATTTTCTGTTATCGCCACTGGTAGAATGCACACCTTAGTAATCAACGCGTTCCATCATGCAATCCGCGCTCACTCCGAAACGTGAACGATATTTACTGTTCACGCTGGCAGGAATCCAGTTCAGCCATATCCTCGATTTCATGATCATGATGCCGCTCGGTCCGATCCTGATCAAGGCATTCGGCATCAGCACGCACGAGTTCGGCCTGCTGGTCGCGTCCTACAGTTTCAGTGCCGCATTGTCCGGGTTGCTGGCGGCAACATTTATCGACCGCTTCGAGCGCAAGCGCCTGCTGCTGACGATATTCGGTCTGTTTGGGGTTGCTACGCTGGCATGCGGGCTGGCGCCCAGCTATGTCATGTTGCTGGTGGCGCGCGGACTGGCCGGCGCCTTTGGCGGGGTGATGGGGGCAATGGTGCAGACCATCATCGGCGACGTGATTCCATTTGCACGCCGTGCCCGGGCCAGCGGCATCGTGTCTACGGCATTTTCCCTCTCCACCGTCGCCGGGGTACCTCTATCGCTGTGGCTGGCGAATCATTTCCTGTGGCGCGCGCCGTTCATTCTGATCGCGGTGTTAACGGCACTGTTCATCCTGGTTGGCGCGCGCATTCTGCCGGAGCTGCGCTATCACATCAGCGACAAAAAGCGCTCTCACCCGCTCTCGGCGATGTTCGAGGTGCTGCGCGAACCCAACCACCTGAACGCACTGCTGTTCTCAACGCTGCTGGTTTTTTCCGGTTTCACGGTAATCCCCTATATCACCATTTACGCGGTGGGCAACGTCGGCATTTCGCTCGGGGATATCCCGTTCATTTATCTTGTGGGTGGCGCGGCAACCCTGTTCACCGCACGCCTGATCGGCCATTGGGCCGACCTGCGCGGCAAGATCAAAATCTACCGGATGATCGCCAGCGCCGCGCTGTTGCCGCTGCTGGTGGTGACCCATATCGGCGCCGCGCCGCTATGGCTGTGGCTGGTCTGTACCACGGGATTTTTTGTGCTGGTGTCCGGACGCATGATTCCGGCGATGGCGATCATCACGTCGGCTGCACAGCCGAAATTGCGCGGCACCTTCATGTCGCTCAATGCCACCATGCAGTCACTCGCGATGGGAATGGCCACCACTCTGGCCGGCTTCATCATCACGCAAAACGATGCCGGCCGGATCGCTCACTATGGCTGGGTGGGGATTGTCGCGGTAACCGGGAATGTGCTGGCGATCATGTTTGTCTCGCGCATCGTGATGCACGATCAGCATGTCGTTGTGCCGGATATCGCGCTGAAATGAGCCGGCGCGGGTGCGCCGGATCGCCCCGCCGTTCAGGCTCAGCGCGGACCGAAGATTTTGGCCAGCATCTGTGCCTGGGGGGCGCCTTCCACCTTTTGCAAATTGCCGCTGGCGTCCTTGTAGAAGACGGTCGGGGTGGCAGAGGACCCGAGTTGCTGCATCAAATTCTGGTTGGCGTCGAGCTGCGCGCTAATCTGCGCCGATATCTGGTCCAATGGCTTGACGCCGCCGTTGGCATACTGCTGTTCGTGCCGGGTCAGGGCGGCTTGCGGATCCTTGGCAGAGAGCAGCGCCGCCGCCTTGCCCGCGCTGGTGGGCGTGAGTATGGCAACGACGATATCGCGCAACTGCACCTTGCCGGCCTTGACCCAGGGGCGGGCATCATTCCAGAACTTGTTGCAGTAGGGGCAGTTCGGGTCGGTAAAAACGTACACGATACGCGGGGCACTGTTGCTGCCATCGGCTATCCAGGTACTCTTTTCCAGCTGTTTCCAGATTTTCACGGTCATCGGCTTTCTGACCAGCTTGTCCAGGGGTTCCTCGCTCAGGTTGTTCCCTGTTGCGTCGATCATGGTGCCGATGATCGCCTGTTTTCCATCGGCGGTCAGGTAAATGGCCAGCGGATGCTGCTCGATCACACCGGCATAGCCGGTCAGTCCGCCCGGTGCAGCAAAGGTGCCCATCACCTCAACGCCCTGGGCTTCGATGGCCTTGATCGGTGCCGGCAAGTCTTTTGCCTGCGCGGCACCGTTGATGCCAAGCAACATGGCCACGATGGCAAACTGAATGAATGGTATTTTTAGCATGATGATTGATTCCTTATTGGTGGGCGCGTGAGCGCAGTTGGGTTAATTTGCTGGCCAGCGAAGCGGTCGACAGTTCACCCAGATGGGTATCCACCAGCCGTCCGGTGGTGTCATAAAATAGCGTGGTCGGCAATGCCGTTGACCCGACTTCGCGGCCAAAGCTGGAACCGGGGTCGAGCACTACATTGGCCAGGTCGAGTCGCGCACCGGTGAGAAAGTTCCCGGCCGTCGTTCCATCTTCGCCCTGATTGACAAAGACAAAGCTTACGCCCTTGTCTTGTTTTTGCGCGGCGGCGAGCACCGGCATTTCGCGGCGGCATGGCGGACACCAGGTCGCCCACAGGTTGACCACCAAGGGCTTGCCGGCCGCCAGTGCAACCAGGTCTACCGGCTCGCCCGCGAGTGTCGTCAATGATACCTTGGGCAGCGCGGTATTGTTCATCATGACGATCGAGCCGAACATCGCCCCCCAGGCAAGCGCCCCTGCCGCCAGACCCAGCATCAGCGGCTTGCGCAGTGCCGCACGGCGCCAACCACGCCACAGCGCCACCAGCAACGCCGCTACCAGCCCGACCCAGGGAATGAAACCGCCGTCGCGGATATCGAGCATGGACCAGGGTGCGCTGCGGTAAGTGTCGAACCAGACCGCAACGAAGGCGATACGTGCCGCCAACACTGCGGCAATCAGCATGTCGGTCAGGATGTTGCCGATAACGGTTTGCTGGCTACGCCCGACCAGGCGTCCCACCGACGCCGCAACCAGCATTGCCATCAGCACCATCAACACGGTAACCGGCACGGGGAGCGGCCCCAGATTCATGGTCAGCATGCCCAATCCCCCGCTTCTGGTTGGATGGTGCCGGTCACCCGGATATACAGCATGGGCAAATAGAACAGAATGGGAAGGGTGGCAATCAACAGGCCACCGATAGCTTGGCGCACGGCAAAATATTTATTCATGTCCAAAGTCCAAATGCATATTTAGTCGATCACGCACGCGTGGGCAACGGGGAAAGTGCTTGCCTTGTTTGAGTAACCAATGATTGATATACCAAAAATTAATAAAACCACGCCTGGCGTTAGGAATGAAAGCCGTGTTTGCACGTAATCTTGCAGAGTATGGCCGATGGCAATCCGGTTACGTTGGATATCCTCCATTGCATCGAAGTGCCAATGGAGATGGCGTCTCATATAAGTGTGCACCCTGCCAATCATTGCGACGCGAAATAACAATTACTTACAACTTATGAAGCTCCGTTCAAAGCCGTTGGCGTAGCATTATAACGCCAATAAATCGGCGGTTTAATTATCTGTCTACGGTAACAAATTGTTCTAAATTTCAGTCCGGAATGGCTGTCTGTTGCGGAACCGGAATTGGGCAACTGGATGTGCTTGCAAAAATTTTCTTCCCGATCCACGCGGGACAATTGCAAACATGCGAAGCACGGTCAATACGTTCAGCGCCCTGCAGTGAATATCGAAGTATATTTATAAATTTTTTTTTAGCGAAAGAAATAAAAATATATGTATCAGCACATATTGGCAGCAATAAGCAACAGTCCCATTTCGGATCGTGTACTAAAGGAGGCGATTGGTTTGGCAAGCGATCAGCGTGCTTTGCTGCGAATCGTCTATGTGATTGACGAAGTCAACTTATATAGTGATGTGCAATTCGTTGACCGGTCTGAAATTGAAAAAAAATGGATAGAAACGGGACGCAAAATATTGGGTGAGGCGCAGAGTTTCGCCCGTTCCTCGGGAATTGATGCCGAGGTCAAATTACTTGCAACCGAGAACATCGGTGATCATGTCGCCAGCGCCATCAAGAAAGAAGCCAAAGATTGGCCGGCGGATATTGTTGTGGCTGGCACCCGCGGTAGGGGTGGTCTCATGCAGCTACTCAAGAATAGTGTGGCTGCAGATATTTTACGTATTTGTCCAGTACCCATATTGATGGTTCGTGGCTGACGGGCGTATTTTAGCCAATTCATATATACTAATAAGCTGTGTAGCGGCCAAGCTGACGGTGCCCTAAAGAGATTGCCGTTAATTGCAAAATGACTAGCCCAGCGGCGATCATGGACAGAATTAATATCTTAGCACGATGAAAAATACAGCCATACTCTGGTTTGGCGCCTTCTTGGCGGGAATTCTTGGGGCAGCGGCAACGATTTCATTTCATGCTCTGATTACCGCTACCGAGTGGCTTCTGACCCGCCATACCGGAAGCATCGTGCAAAACTCGATTTCGCTGCCTGCCTGGGAGCGCATCCTCGTGCCGACGACTGGCGGACTCCTTGCGGGACTAGTGATACATTTCAGCAAGCGCTGGACCGCCAATAGCCCTCACATAGATTATATTGATGCTGCCCGCAAGGGCGATATCGTTCTCAACGATCGCACCAATGCAGCGAGAATGCTTTCTTCCTTGCTGTCCGTCGGTTCGGGAGCCGCTATCGGCAGGGAAGGTCCGATGGTTCAGCTCTCTGCCTGGCTGGCTTCCTGGCTTGCAAGGATTCTTCCTATTCCCAAAGATCAGCGCAATGCGATTCTGATTTGTGGCATTGCGGCAGGAATTTCAGCCGCATACCACGCCCCAGTCGCCGGGGTCGTTTTTATTCTAGAACTGGCCCTGGGGTTTTTCGCACGCAATACAATTGCACCAGTCCTGATCTCGGCGGTAACCTCAAGTGCAATAATTTTCTGGATGGTCGAGCCGAAGCCGCTCTATATCATGCCCCCCGTTCCCCTGGTACCTGTGACGCCATTCGGGTTGCTAGTCGCGCTCGGTGCCGGCATAGCTTCCGGAGTGATCGGTCTCTGGCTGCTCAAATTCATCGAATGGGGGCGTACAGGATTTGCATATATCGGGGCTGTCTGGCTCCGTTTCAGTATCGGGGGGTTAATCGTTGGGCTGCTTTCGGTTTACGTGCCAGAAGTTTGGGGGAACGGTTATAGCGTCGTATCAAAGGTGCTGGACGGAGGACTGGCCTGGAAATGGGTTGCGATAGTCTTGCTAGCCAAATTTATTGCGACTGTAGCGAGTTCTTCATCTGGCGCGATAGGCGGCATATTCACACCCACACTTTTCATGGGAGCAACCAGCGGCTATTTGCTCGGTTGGAGTCTCGAACACTGGATGGGTACAGTCGCCGGCGGCGATCCGGTCACGATGGCTATCATATGCATGGCTGCGGTCCTGTCTGCAGTCACCCATGCTCCGTTGATGGCAATTGTCATGGTGCTGGAGATGACGGATCAATTTCACTTGGTATTGCCGGTGATGCTGGCATGCGGTGCTGCCTATGCGGTCAGCACCCATTTCGGTGTCAAACCGCTATATGGCAATCCGATCGAACATCACGCATAGTGGTCTGGGACTGGAACAGCCGAAACAGCACGGAATAGCTGGAGCGGGTGAACGGGATCGAACCGTCGTATGCAGCTTGGGAAGCTGCCGTTCTACCATTGAACTACACCCGCGAGGCTGGCGATTTTACGTGGGTTGTCATTAATATTCAAATTACAGCACTTCGACAGTGGGGCGGCAACTGCCTGCCAATGCGTGGACTGTGCCCGCAGATAGCTGAGAAGACTGTTGCGATGCCCGTGCGTATGCCGATGCTGTACAGGCATACGGTGAAAATCCAGATTAACGTATTGTCTGACGCCCCCAATCTCCCGATGACAGCCGTTTGTGACCGGCGGCAATACGGGTGGCAGTTTACCCAAATGAAGTCCGGCAATATCTCCAAAGGGCGATGCCTAATACATAACCAATTAGCTTTGTTGATTTATCGAATTTTGAAGAGTAGATTGCTTCGCTTGGGTTAGGCGTTAACTGCCGGCCTTTAGATGGCAGGGTAATCGTTGCGGCATAAAGGTGATTGGTATGTGGGGAGAAAAAGCTATCGTGCACCTAAATGCAAACCTGGAAATTAAAACATGGATTTCCCTGCTGATTGTTTTTGTCGCAATTGGCCTGGTTGTATATGTTTTCAGAATCACCGCCAAACTCAGAAAATACAAAAAGCTTTATCGCAGTCAGGCTGATATAACCGAATCCATTTCCATACTCACATCAAATTTGAACACGGCGCTAGAAGAGATTAAAGCGCTGAGGAAGATTGAAGCAGCCGATAAGGATAGCGAATAGGCATTTCCGGTGCCAGGTTTATCACTTCGCGCGCTTCGAACAGGGCCTTTTGCTGGATTTGACCTGACCCACGAACGGTGGGCACCCCAATTATGCGCTGCTGATGATTCGAAAGCCTTCGGCGTTTTGTAATCGCAATGCATGACCAGCTCTGTCTTGAGCGTATGGAAAAATCTCTCCATCGGTGCATTGCCCCGTCAAACGCCCTTCTACTATCTGCCCTTCTTTGGCTTTGCCGATTCCCCGAGTATCTCTCCAGGATGCTGGCGCAGCACTCCGCATACCCGTGTCTTGCGCTGCTTCTGCATAAACGATCGGATTTGCGCTGTTGTAACGAAAATCCCCGAACACCAACACCGAGTCGCGCTTTACAAAAGCTTCGCTTGACTCGAATTCGCCATAGCCGCACCCGACATTTTTGGGTTAAAAGCGAAATTCTTATAGCCAGAGGGCGATGAGGCAATTTATCCATCGAATATCACGCTCGAATTTAGTGCGCGAATTATTCGCACGCACCGATTTGGTAATCAAAACTCAAATGCAACGAAATATATCGATTAAATCTGCATGGCCCGATTATTGCTGGGTTTGAAGCATTGATCCCAGGAAGGAATTCACCATGTTGAAAAGTTATCAGATGAAACGTAGCGCTGCCGAACAAAGCTGGTTGCCATGGTTTGGCAAGAACGGCAAATTGGCTTTGCGCTGGGCGACACTGATCAATCGCCGTCGTTATCCGGTGCAAGAACAGACCTTCGAGGGAATATCGACCACACGGGTTCAACTCCTCACAAATTGGGTGAATGCACAATGGGGTTTGCTGGACGCAATGCTGGAAGAAATCCAACGGGAATTGCCTGCTCCGTCGACTGCCTTGATGCAGGGATTATTAACCCGCATGAAGGACTTTTCAGAATTATTTGTTATCGATGCTGACGGAAAAGTTATTTGTTCGAGCCAGGCAACCAGGCCTGTACGGTACAACCTTTCTCCCAAGGCAACAGGGACAGGATTGCAACAGCGCCTTTTGCATGGACCGTATATAGATCCACTTACCAAAGAGTTCGGCGCATCCAGTTCAAAATTTCACGATGCGGTAACGCTGATGTTTTACTTGCCAATCAAGCGTGACAACAAAGCGGTAGGTTGCTTGTGTGGCCGGGTACCCAACGATGTATTGGGCGACTTGATTCAGCGTGAAGCAGGTCATGTTTTTGTCGAGTCTGGCGACAATTACATATTCATGGTGAAACCGGTTTTTGACCCCGGCGTAAAGCCCGGCACGGCATTGTCGCGGTCCCGTTTTGAGGACAGCACTTTCAGCCTTGGGGATAACCTGAAACAAGGCGTGCGTACCGATTACGGAATCGTAAAGATCAAGCAACACACCGAACTCGAACTGGTCTTCAACGATCCGGCGACGGGTCAATTACATCCCGGGGTACGCGAAACCATCAACAATGGACAAAACATGTTCGTTACCTATCCCGGCTACCCAGATTATCGCCACATCCCGGTTATTGGCAAAGGCACAACTTTCCAGATGCCCGGGTCGCCGGATACATGGGGAATGATGTGCGAGGCTGATCTTGAGGAAGCGAACCGCTTCCGCTCGGTTAATTTCCGCATGATGAATGCGAATTTGCTATTAATGTTTGTCACATGGTCGCTGACATTTGGAGCCATGCAATTCGCGCAACTCGATATCGCTTCGGCAGCCCTGCTTAATCTGCTGCTATTGACCGTCAGCTCGCTGCTGTTTTACCGGTTCGGACTGAGGCCAATGACAGAAAGACTGCGGATCATGGTCAGGATGTTGCGTGGATTAGCAGAAGGCGGGGGCAATCTATCCCAGCGCCTGGACCAGGATCTAAAAGCTGGCGATGAACCGGCCATCATGTCGCAGTGGGTAAACAGTTTTATCGATACGCTCGATGGAACAGTAAGCCAGGTTATTCATGCTACCGACGAAATGAATGACAATCATCAAACGATGATGTCGCGGAATCAAGAAGCCAGTGTTGCCACCCATCAGGTAATGTCAGCAGTCCAGGAAATTCTGGATGCATTGCAACAGCAAATGACTGATATCGATACCGCAACCCAAACAACAACAGAAATCCGGGCTGCCATGCATCAGGCAGTCAACAATGCCAGGCAGCAATTCGAAATGGTACAACTGCGTACCAAAGAAATACGCTGCACGATCGAGTCGTCATCACAAACCATTAATCGCCTCAGCAATAGTGCGGATGATATCGGCAAGATTGTGACCGCAATAAAGGGCATTGCCGATCAAACCAATTTGCTGGCGCTGAATGCGGCAATTGAAGCTGCGCGCGCTGGGGAGGCGGGACGCGGCTTTTCGGTCGTTGCGGATGAAATACGCAAACTTGCCGAGCGAACCTCATCAGCCACAAATGAAATTGGCGAAATGATCGACAAGGTTCAGTCCCAGGCACGTGATGCGGTTGAAATAATGGAGAAAGGTTCGAAAGGAATGGAAGAAGGTTTGCGCCTGGCCGAAGCAGCCGCGTCAGACAATTCAGGCATGCAGGAAATTATTGAGCGAATGTTCTCGTTGATACAGGACATCGCCAGCAGTGCGCGTAAAAATGGACAAGGCGTGCAGAGCGTCGTAACGGTGACCGAATCGATGCGCGAGGCACTTGAAGCACTGAATTTCAGCATGACGCGGGCAAGACAAACTTCCAGGCGATTGCAGTTACTCGCCCTCCAGTTCGAAGTTACGCAGAATTGAAATTCCATATGAAATCGATGCATTACGTTTCAGAACCGGCGCAAGCAGAGGATTTCGCACCGCAACATTCAATAAAATCCAGTCTGCGCAGACGGATCATGGATAAGGAGCGGATGCTCAACGCGCTGATCAACAACCTGGATGGAATGGTGTACTGCTGTTTGAACGACAGCCACTGGACGATGGTGTACCTTGGGCAAGGCTGCCGGGAACTGACCGGCTATGAAGCAAGTGATTTCTTAACTGGCAACACAATCACCTGGGAGAGCTCAACACACCCTGAATACCGGAAGGCCGTCCGCGAAGTAATCGACCAGGCCGTGATTACCCGGCAGAAATTTGTTATCGAGTACCGGTTTGTTCGAGCGGATGGCCAAATCATATGGCTTTGCGAAAGGGGCTGTCCGCTATATGGCGAGTCGGGAGAGGTTGAGGCCATCGAGGGTTTTTTGCAGGATATCACTCCGCAGAAGCAAAGCCAGCTTGCCGCTTACGAGGCGGAAACAAGATATCGATCCATTTTTGAAAATGTAGCCGAGGGTATCTATCAGACTTCGCCTGATGGCCGATACCTGAATTTCAATCCGGCATTGGTAAAAATATACGGATATGAATCGGCCGATGAACTGAGAACGGCAATCACCGATATCGACAGGCAACTTTATGTAGAACCGGGGAAGCGTGATGAATTCGTGGCATTGATGTCCAGCTTTGGAATCGTAAAAAATTTCGAGGCGCAGGCCTATCACAAGAGCGGGGAGATTATCTGGATTTCCGAGAATGCACGTGAAGTGAGGGATCAACTTGGGCGGCTGATTTTCTATGAAGGTACCGTCAAGGATATTACCGAACGAAAAATGTACGAAAAGGAACTCGAATACCAATCCACGCACGATGCACTGACCGGGTTGCCGAATCGTGCTCTGATGATCGATCGTTTACAGCAATTCATGGGGATTGCCGACCGCGACAACAAAAAAGTGGCGGTTGTTTTTCTGGATCTTGACCAATTTAAGATAATCAATGACAGCATGGGGCATCACACCGGCGACGAGCTGTTAAAGATCATGGCGGGTCGTTTGCTGCACTGCGTACGAGAAACAGATACGGTGGTCAGGCTGGGTGGTGATGAATTCGTCCTGCTAATTACAGGCCAGCACAAGATCGAGAACATTTCCATTTGCATGCGAAAAGTGCTGAGTTCTGTTGCCGAGCCTTGTCAAATCAACAATCAGGAATTTATTGTTTCATGCAGTATCGGTATAAGCGTTTATCCGGATGATGCGAAAGACACGACAGCACTTCTTAAATATGCCGATTCGGCCATGTATAAAGCCAAGCAGGCGGGGCGTAATACTTTTCAGTTCTATACTGCCGAATTGAACAAGCGTTCAATGGAACGACTTGATTTGGAATACCGGTTACGGCTGGCGCTGGAGAATAACGAATTTTTGTTGCACTACCAGCCAAAGCTGGATTTATCCACGGGATGCATTTTCGGAGCAGAAGCCCTGCTTCGCTGGCAACCACCCTCAGGGGAAATGATTTCGCCGGCCAGTTTTATACCCGTCGCCGAAGAAACAGGATTAATCGAGGATATTGGACGCTGGGTGCTTCAGGAAGCCTGCCATCAAGCCGTAGCCCTGAACAAATACTTTGGAAATAATTTCTCGATCGCGGTCAACGTATCTCCACGGGAGTTCCGACAGGACAGTTTGGTGAGTTCAGTACTTGGAGTGCTGCAGAAAAGCGGGCTCAAACCGGCATGTCTGGAACTGGAGATAACTGAAAACTGCCTGGTGCATAACCCCAAAAGCTTCATCAAAATATTAAATGAACTGAAGTCTCTGGGCATACGACTGGCAATTGATGATTTCGGCACCGGCTATTCCAGCATGGCGTATCTCAAGGACTTCCCGGTCGATCACCTCAAGATAGACCAGGTTTTTGTGAGTCATCTGGAAAATGAATCCAGCAATATGGCAATCCTGAGAGCAATCATTGCGCTTGGTCACAGCCTCGGCATGAATGTCATCGCTGAGGGGGTGGAGACCGCATTCCAACGTGATTTTCTGAGCGGTATCGGTTGTGATAAGTTGCAGGGTTATCACATCAGCAGACCCCTCCCCCTGCATGAGTTCAAGAAATTTATGCGGGAATATTCACCTTCATAGACAGCAATCTATCCTGCGTGGCACTTACAGCCCCATCTCGTGTGGTTTAAACTCTGGTATTCTTTGATTGCAAATGTCCGCCTCATAGTCGAGATAACATACTCGCTTTCGCCGGGGTATAGGCCAAACTTGTGTGAGTTCCCCGGCAAAGTCGGCGGTTTGCCTCAATAAATAACAATAATCAGGGTGAAGTAACCTATGGATATTCTTCATTATGGATAATTTGGACACGTCAGAATTATTTGCTCAATACCCCCGTATTGCCGTAAAAATTAAGGCGTTGTGGGGTACTAAAGAATGCAGGGATCTGTTGATGTCACTGTTGAACGATAGCCGGGACGGAAAAAGGTCCGGGTTTCCGGTTTCGATTGGCCAAACGCTCATGGCGCTACTGACAGATCACGATGCAAAATTTCCAAGGTTCGACAACAAACACGACAGCATCATACCTTTCACCGCGGTGCGCCCCCGAACCGTTATCGTGAAGCCAAAGAGTGATTGGGGTTTTTTGGGATCATTAGCCAAATTTTTGGCGTTCGTGCTGATCGCGGCATTTCTGTATAAATATTTTAAAAATTCTTGAGTCTGCTTTATGCCGCCATCCCATTTCCGGAACGAAATTTCACCGGCATGGCCTGACGAAATTTCTATCGAGGCTCCTGCACATCCACACCCACATGAATTTCAACCGGAAGCCAAGCCAGGCCGAAGAAGCTGCGCTGGCGGCAGGTTCAGGCTGGATAGGGTTCGGATTTCAGCCGGCGCAAACCAGCTGAACCGGTGTCAACCGCCACGCGGTACATGGTCTGGCAGGCAGTTGTTCCGGGAACACAGGCCGTAATATCGGAAATTGCATTTTTTAAGTTTTTCTTAAGCCTCGCCCCACTATCCTGTCGTCGCTGAGTAGATGCTCATGACAAGGATGCGAACCGGCCCGGTCGAGGACGCGTTCAAATTATGATTTGCCCGAAACCGGCACAATCGGCGTTTACTCTCAATGCCAGTTGCAATGACACATCCAAGAGCTTTGGGGCCTGCCCGGCAAGCGGGCAGATCATGTTTATGCCGGCGGATTCAAAACGGGTAAAACCAAAGGACATGACAAGGCATACTGATTTAAATTTTTATTCGAAACCCGGAGCGGCCCCGCATGAATGACATAGCAGTGAACTCCAAGTGTATGGCAATATCCCGCCTTATCGCCGGCTTGGTTGCCCTGGGCCTGGCCGGATGCGCCAGTTATGCCCCGCAATCTTTGCCTGCGCACACAAACTTGCCGCAATCAGTCTCGGCGATTCCGGTCGAGCCGGCGCAGCTGCCTTTTAGCAGGCTGAGATCCCACCTGTTCAACCCGGCCGACGGCCTGGACATCGACGAGGTCGCCATGCTGGCGGTGGCAAACAACCCGCAACTCAGGCAAGCGCGCGATGGTCTGGGCATTGCGCGAGCCCAATCGTTTGCTGCCGGGCTGCTGCCCGACCCGCAACTGGGCATCACGTCGGACCATCCGACCAACGGCACGACCGGTAATACCAATGGCTTCAGCCTCAACCTCAACTATGATGTCAGCGCGCTGCTGCTGCGTTCCTCCAGGGTCGACTCGGCAAGCGCGGCAGAACAACAAATCAACCTGGATATGCTATGGCAGGAATGGCAAGTGGTCAGCCAGGCGCGCCTGCTGTTCACCCGCCTGACTGCGCAACAGCATTTGTTGTCACAGTTGCAGGACGCGCGCGGATTATTGGCCAAAAGCTACCAGCGCAGTCAGCAAGCCCTGGCGCAGGGCAATGTCACCAGCGATTTCGCCAGCGCCGATCTTGCTGCCCTGCAAAACGTCGAACACCAGATCAATGACCTGGAGCGCGGCCGCCTGCAAAATCACGCCAGTCTGTGCAACCTGCTTGGGATTGCGCCCGGCACATCGCTCGATCTGGTCGGGGAACCGGCGTCGCTTGCAATCGACGCCACCGCTGTGCGTGCCAGCCTGGAACAGCGCCTCGACCGGCGTCCCGATATGCGGGCACTGCAGGCCGGCTACCACTCCCAGGAGGAAAAATTCCGCGGGGCTGTTCTGGCGCAGTTTCCGGCGTTGAATGTGGGTATCACTCGCGCCCGCGATACCAGCGGGCTTTATACCCGGGGTTTCGGGGTGAGCCTGAGCCTGCCGATTTTCAATGCCAACCGCGGCAATATCGCGATTGAAAAAGCCACCCGCAAGAAACTTTTTGATGAGTATCAGGACAGGCTCAACAGCGCTTACGGTGAAATCGACACCGCGCTTGCGAATTTGTCACTATTGCAGGACCAGTTACAGCGCACCCGACAAGGCGTCGCCGAGTTCAGCGTCGTGGCCCGAAACGCCGAGTCGGCATACCGCGCCGGCAATCTGACCGGCCCGGACTACGTGCGGCTGAGAACCGCATTGCTGGACAAGCAAACCGAGTCCATCAATTTGCAGGAAGCTCTGATGGAACAACAAATCGCGCTGGAAACCCTGCTGGGTCCGGATTTGCCGAAACGGAACGGGAGCAAAAAATGAACAAGTCATTTATATCTATAACTTTGCCAGTCCTGCTGTTGGCGACCAGCATGGCCTACGGCGCGAATTCGCCAAGTGTCCAGGTCAAAACGGTGGCGATGAAACAGCAACAGATGACCAGCACGGTCTCGGGCTACGGCAGCGTGTCGCCCGATACGCGCAGCCTGGAAACCATCAGCCTGCCACGGCCGGGCCGGATCGTCAGACTGCTGGTCAGTCCCGGACAGCCGGTGAAAAAGGGCTCTGTCCTGCTTCAGTTCGGTACCGGTGCCGATGCCGCGATGAATTACCAGCAAGCGCGGCAGGCGGTTGATTTCGCGATGAGTGAAGCAAAGCGCATCGGACAACTGGTTGCTCAGCAACTGGCCACCCAATCACAGCTCGCTGCCGCGAATAAAGCGCTGGCGGATGCCGAAGCCGCCTTGCATGCCCAGGAAAGAATCGGTGCGGGCCGTGCCCTGGAGCAAGTCACCGCCCCTTTCAACGGCATCGTGATGTCAGTCCAAGCTGCACAGGGCGATCGGCTGGCTGCAGGCGCGCCGTTGCTGCAACTGGCAAGGTCCGGCGGGCAGCGTGTGCTGCTCGGTGTGGAACCGGATGATGTAAGAGCCGTCCGCCCCGGCATGGCGGTCAGTGTCGCTCCGGTATTCAGCAGTGAAACCAAAGTATCCGGACGGGTCGCACAGGTTTTCGGCATGATCAACCCGCAAACCCAGTTGGTGGATGTGCTGGTGACTGTCTCCGCCGGCGGGCTGATGCCCGGCACACGGGTGCACGCGGAAATCGAGGTGGCCAGGCAAATCGCATGGGTCGTGCCACGCTCGGCGGTATTGAAGGACGCCAACGGTGCTTATATGTTTCAGGTGGCACAGGGCAAGGCGCGCCGGATCAATGTGCAAACCGGTTTGGAGCACAACGGGATGATCGCAGTACAAGGTACCTTCGACACCGCACAGGCGGTGGTGAGCCTGGGCAACTATGAATTGCGCGACGGCATGTCAGTACGCGAGGGCGGACAATGAACTTCACGCAATGGCTGCAGGGACACCGCCGCTCAATTCTGTTCCTGCTCGCGCTACTTGCGCTGGGCGGCACTCTGGCCGCCTTCAAGCTGCCGGTAACGCTGTTCCCCAAGGTCGATTTTCCCCGGGTCAAGGTGTTCCTCGACGCGGGTGACCGTCCCGCCGATCTGATGATGCTGACGGTGACCCAGCCGGTGGAAGAGGCGGTGCGCCGGGTGCCCGGCCTGCGCGATGTGCGATCTACAACCAGCCGCGGTTCGGCGGAAGTGTCGGTGAGCTTCGATTGGGGAACCGACATGGGGCTCGCCACTTCACAGATCAACCAGGCCATCGCGCAAGCCATGCCGAACCTGCCTTCCGGCACGCAATTCACCACCGAGCGCATGGACCCCACGGTGTTCCCGATTCTGGCATACAGTCTGACGTCGAAGAACCAGTCGCAAACCGCGCTGTACGATCTGGCGCGCTATCAATTGCGGCCGTTGCTGTCGAGTGTCAACGGCGTGGCGCGCATCGAAGTGACCGGCGGCGCGAAGGAGGAGTATCAGGTCACCGTCGACCCGGCGCGCCTGCTCGCCTACGGCCTCACCCTGTCCGATGTTGCCCAGTCCCTGTCCGCCGCCAACGTGGTCACCGCAGTGGGACGGCTGGAGGACCATTACAAGCTGTATCTGGCCATTTCCGATACGCGCCTGCATAACGTCAAACAGATCGGTGCAACCGTGATCAAGACCGGCAGCAACGGCATTGTGCGGATTGAAGACGTCGCGAAGGTCAGCGACGGGGTGGTGCCGCAATGGATCAAGGTCAATGCCGACGGCCGTCCGGCGGTACTGTTGAATATCTACCAGCAGCCCGGCAGCAACAGCGTGCAAATCGCGCGCGACGTGCATGCCCGGCTCGCAGCGTATAAAAAGCAACTGCCGCCCGGCGTGAAGCTGGCCAACTGGTACGACCAGAGCGTGCTGGTGCTGGACTCTGCCGCAAGCGTGCGCGATGCGATCCTGATCGGCACCGGACTGGCCGTGCTGGTGTTGTTTGCCTTCCTGCGCAATATCAAGATTACCCTGATCGCCGCCCTGGTCGTGCCGGCGGTACTGGCGTCGACCGTGGTGATGTTTTTTGCGCTCGGCATGAGTTTCAACATCATGACGCTGGGCGGCATGGCGGCGGCGGTGGGATTGATCATCGACGATGCGATCGTGATGATCGAGCACATCGTGCGGCGCCTGCGCGGCACGCACGGCGATCACCATGGCCGCGTATTGGCGGCTGCGATGGAATTCGTCCGTCCGCTGGCCGGCTCGTCGGCATCCACCATCGTTATCTTCCTGCCGCTGGCCTTTCTCACCGGCGTGACCGGCGCTTTTTTCAAGGCCCTGTCGCTGACCATGGCCTCGGGATTGATCATTTCCTTCTTTATCACCTGGTTGGCCGTGCCGTTGCTGGCAGACCATTTCCTGAATGAAAAAGATGCAAACCAGGAAGAAGGCGGGCGCATCACCGACTGGATGCATCGCCGCTACGACACGCTGATGCAGCGTCTGCTGGCGCGCCCGGTGCTGGTCCTGCTGTTCATACTGCCCCTGCTGGGCATCGGTCTGCTGTCATTCAACCATGTCGGTTCCGGTTTCATGCCGTCCATGGACGAGGGCGGCTTCATTCTCGATTACCGCGCCGCGCCCGGCACCTCGCTGACCGAAACCGACCGGCTGTTGCAACAGGTCGAGGTCATCATCAAGGCCAATCCCTATGTCGACACCTATTCGCGCCGCACCGGCACACAGCTGGGCGGCGGTCTCACCGAAGCCAACGAGGGCGATTTTTTCGTGCGCCTGAAATCCGGCAAGCGCCCGCCAATCGACGAAGTGATGGATGACATTCGCGGCAAGGTCGAGCATCAAGTGCCGGGGCTGGACATCGAATTCGCGCAATTGATGGAAGACGTGATCGGCGACCTTACCTCGGTACCGCAGCCGATCGAAATCAAGCTGTTCTCGGATAACGCCGACGAGCTCTACTCGACCGCGCACAAGGTCCAGGCGCTGATCAACAAGGTACCCGGCGTGGTGGATACCCGCGATGGAATCAATCCGGCCGGCGATGCGCTGGAAATCCACATTGATCGTGTCAAGGCCGCGCTGGAAGGCATGAACCCGGACAGCATCACGCAGGTACTCAGCGGTTACCTGTCCGGGATCGTCACGACGCAGATGCAGCAGGGGCCCAAGCTGGTCGGCGTACGCGTCTGGATACCGCAGCAGCAGCGTGCCATTGTGCCGGATGTGGGCAAGCTGTTGATCCGCGCGCCCGACGGGCATGTATTCCCCTTAAATCGGGTGGCGCAGATCGTCCCTATCAGCGGGCAACCTCAGATCACGCGCGAGAATCTCAAACGCATGGTGGCCGTGACCGGCCGCATCAGCGGGCGTTCGATGGGCTCGGTAATCACCGACATCCGCAAGGTAATGGCCACACCCGGACTGCTGCCCAAGGGGATGTACTACGATCTGGGCGGGCTGTACAAGCAGCAACAGATCGCCTTCAAGGGCTTGATGGCGGTATTCGCCGCCGCCGTCGGACTGGTGTTCCTGCTGTTGCTGTTCCTGTATGAAAGTTTCCGCGTGGCGCTGTCCATCCTGGCCATGCCGCTGCTGGCGGTGTCGGGAGTATTTGCAGGATTGTGGCTGGCCGGCATCGAACTCAACATCTCGGCGATGATGGGCATGACCATGATCATCGGCATCGTCACCGAGGTCGCGATCTTTTATTTTTCCGAATACAACGATCTGATCGGGGAACAACCGTTCCATCTTGCCCTGATCTGGGCCGGCAAGAACCGCATGCGACCCATCGCGATGACCACATTCGCCGCCATACTAACCCTGCTCCCGCTTGCCTTCGCCATCGGGCAGGGCTCGGCCATGCAGCAGCCGCTGGCGGTGGCGATCATCGCCGGGCTGGTGGTGCAATTGCCGCTGGTACTGCTGGTTATGCCGGTGCTGTTCAGCATTCTTGTCGGCAAGCAACACCCGAATAAAAATGTTTGAACGGCTTGTCAGGTACGGTGCTTTCATTCGGCTGAATGAACCAGTCCTTCCATGCCAGCTAATTCAGGATTGTTTTTTGCTATTGGAGAACCACCCAATGCAACAAACAACCGCACACAATCAAGATAACGTTGCTGCCGTGCCTGAACGATATCCAGCTGCGCCTTTGCCAATGCATGCTGCGCGTTCTGCACCGGCAAAAGGCCGACCGCGCCGGCTTGATAGCTGGCACGCATCAGGTCCAGCGAAATTTTTGCATCGTCCAGGGTTGTATTGCGGATAGCAACCGCTTCATCCTCATGTGCAAGTGACGTAAGCGCATCGGCTACCTGCTTGAAGGCAACAACGATAGTCTGTTGATATTGCGCCAGTGATGACTGATAGGCATGTTCTGCCTCGCGTTTCTCTGCGGTCAATTTTCCCCCGTCGAAAATGGGCGCCGTTAATCCGGAGGCAAGCGACCATGCATTGCCTGCTGCGCTGAATATCCCGGCGGGTGTCAGCGCTTCCTGCATCATGTTTGCGGTGAGCGTGAGCTTTGGGTATTGATTTGCCGCGGCCACGCCGATGGCCGCGCTTGCTGCATGCAAGTTGGCTTCCGCCGCCAGAATGTCCGGTCTTCTTTTTACCAGGTCAGATGGAAAACTTACCGGAATTCTATCCGGCAGCCTGAGGTTGTTAAATTCAATATTTGGCGGCGTCCAATCGGCGGGGGCTTTCCCAAGGTAAATGGAAAGTGCGTGACGGCTGACGCTTAATCGCTGTTCCAGCGGCGGCAGCATCGCCTGATCAATATTAAGCTGGATTTTCATGCCCAAAACATCCACCTTGGTGGCGGCGCCCGCAGCATAGGATTCCTGAACAAGCGCAAGCGATTTCCGGTCTTCCGCGATCATGCTGTTGACTGCGGCAATTTCCGCATTTGCCGAAGCGATTTCCAATGCGGCCGAGGCGGTATCGCCGGTAAGCGCTATATATATGGCATCAATCTCATGCACCTGGTAATTTGCCAGGGCTTGCTTCCGCTCAATGGCACGTCGGGCGCCACCAAACAGGTCGGGCGACCAGCTTATTGATGTGCCTGCCTGATAATAACTGAAAGGCGGAATGCTGAAATTACTCGGTCCGAACAGGGCGACGCCGTATTTCTGGCGGCCGGCTGCCGCATCCAGCGAAACTTGAGGCAACTGGCTTCCGCTTTCAGCCTTGACAGCCTCTGCTGCCTGGGCAAGCGTTTCCCTGGCGGAAGTTAGCGCATAGTTGCTCTTCACAGCCTGATGGATCAGGCCAGTTAACGGTTCTGACGCAAACAGCGTCCACCAATCCGTTTCGATCTGCTTGCCCAGTACGACGCGCTGATTCAAAGGCACGGCTTCATCATTAGCGGTAAAGGCAGTTTCTTCAGGGGAAGCTGGTGTTTTAAAATCAGGCCCAGAGCTGCAAGCGGAGAGCAACACCCAAAGCACAAAAACAAAGCGATATTTTTTTATGCTCATTCCATCACCGCCATTTCATTTAGACCTTTCCTCCGGACCGGGGGACGCAACAATATCAGCAGGGGAATTACCGCGATTGTCAGCACCATCATCAGCTTGAAATCATTAATATATGCAACCATCGCTGACTGATTTGTAATCATATGGTTTAACGTGGCGATACCCGCAGGGCTATGCGGATCAATATTGCTGGCCAAGTAGGCCGGGTTGTTGAGGTTATACGGAGTGACATGTTGGGCAAGCGTTGCGTGCATAATCTGGGTATTCCGGGTCAAAAGCGTTACAACGACAGAGATGCCGATGGCGCTTCCCAGATTTCGCTGCAGATTGAAAAATGCCGTTCCCTCATTGCGCAGTGATGCAGGCAGCGTGCCGAATGCAAAAGTGGAAAGTGGCACATAAACCAGGCCGATTCCAAATCCCTGGATCAGGCCGGAAGCGACAACGAGGTTCTCGTTCATCAACAAATCAAAATTCGTCATTTGCCATAGCGAGAACGCGGTTAAACCCAATCCTGCAGCCATGATTATCCGCGCTTCGATTCTGCCAATCAGCTTGCCGACCACCATCATGCTGATCATCGTACCGGCACCCCGGGGGGCCGTAACAAGCCCGCTGAACATGACCGGGTAACCCATTTCATTCTGCAGCATAGGCGGAACCAGCGCCAGCGTGGCGAACAGCACAACCCCGATCAGGAAGATGAATATATTGGCCGTGACAAAGTTCCGGTCGGCAAACAGGGCCGGGCTCAGGAAAGGCTGCCGATGTGTAAACGAGTGGACAATGAAATAATAGAAAGCCAGGCACGCCACCATGGCTTCCATGATGATCTCGCCGGAATTGAACCAGTCCTTGATTCCACCCCGGTCAAGGAATAACTGCAATGCACCTATGCACAGGCTTAGGGTAGCGAAACCGAAAAAATCGAAGCGGCTGAACAATTTTTTTGTTTCCGGCATCGAGGCGGACAGGCCAAGGAATGCGATGATTCCAATCGGCACATTGATAAAGAAAACCCAGCGCCAACTGTAATCCTGGGTAAGCCAGCCTCCCAGTACCGGCCCCAGAACGGGGCCCAGTGTTACCCCGACACCCCACATTGCCATGGCCTTGCCATGATTTTCCGGCGGATTGATATCGAATAGAACCGCTTGGGAAAGCGGCACGAGCGCCGCACCGGATATTCCCTGCAGGAGACGGAATAGCACAATTTCCGGCAGGCTTGTCGAAATGCCGCATAGCGCCGAGGTCACGGTAAAGCCAACGATCGATATCAGAAAAACTTTTTTGCGGCCGAATCGCCCCGCCAGCCATCCGGTCAGCGGGATCATGATGGCTGCCGCAATGATGTACGAGGTCAGTACCCAACCCATTTGGTCTTGAGTGGCTGAAAGCGTTCCCTGCATCTGGGGCAGCGCAACGTTGGCAATCGTGGAGTCCAAAGATTGCATAATGGTTGCCGCCATGATTGAAAAGGTAATCAGCGGGCGGTTCAGCGGTCCTTGTGAGCTATCCAAATGCGGCGGAAGCGGTACTGCAGCGCCCTCCCCGGCTTCTTCGATCACTTCCTCAAGCGGCGTGTGTGGCAACGAATGCTCGGTCATTGCCAGATACGCTTTATCCGGCTGTGGCGGGTGTCGACATTCACGATTGCGCTCAGTCCGGAAGGCAATGGCAATTTTGGGTCGAGATCATCAATATCTATGCGTACCGGCAGCCGTTGCACAACCTTGACCCAGTTGCCGGTCGCGTTTTCGGGTGGCAACAGGGAAAAGCTAGACCCGGTTCCAGAACTGAAACTTTCCACGCTGCCATGAAACGTCCGATCTGGATATGCATCAATTTCGATAGTGGCTTTTTGGCCGGGAAGCATATGGGCCAGCTCGGTTTCCTTGAAGTTTGCCTCGACCCAGACAATTTTTCTGGATACAAGTGAAAACAAGGGAGCAGCCGCATTTATGTAGTCGCCGGGCTGCAAATGGTCTACCTTGGAAACGATGCCATCCATCGGCGCCTTGGTGACGGTATATGACAGATTTAACCGGGCCCGGTCCAGCATCGCTTGCGCTTCCTGCACGGCGGGATGATCATTAATATTGTTCGACAAGCTATTGCCCAACAGGGAGAGTACGTTTCCTTGTTCTTGCCTGGCGGCACTCAATTTCTGTGTGGCATCGGATAGTGTATGTCGCGCCAGCTCCAGTTGTGCTTGTGATGCAATCCCCTTGGAAGCCAGAATTTTTTCGCGTTCAAACTCATTTTTTTGATATAGAAAGGTTGCCTGTGCTGCAAGCTCATTCGCCTGGCGTTGCTTATACGTCGCTTTTAAGGCTGCAATCTGCAACTTGGCATTCGCCAACCTGGCCTTTGCATCCTCTATGGCAATTTTGTAGGCGCTGTCGTCGAGTTCAAAAAGTGGATCACCCCGGTGCACTTGCTGGTTTTCCTTGACCAGAATTTTGGTGATTCGCCCGGCGATATTTGAACTGATGTCTACCTGCGCAGCTTTAACATAAGCATTGTCGGTGGAAACAATTCGTCCACCGGTTAAATAGAAAACTGTCGCGATTGCTATAAAGACAATCCCTCCCCCAATAAACAGGTATTGGCGTAGCCGATTCTTATTCGGGCTTTGATTCGTCATAGGGTATTCCGCGTCAAATTTGATTTGAAAGGCGGGATTGTAGGAGACATGCATTGCAATGATAATATGCAATAATTGATATACATTATTCGTTTTATACGAACAATGATAATGAACACATCTAGCGCCAATTTAAAGCAGCAATATTTTTATCGGCAGGGGTCGCCTGTAACCACCGGAGATGAACAATGCGCGGCGCAGAATTTGCCCAGTTGAGTGCCTTTATAGAGATAGTCGAGCATGGCAACTTTTCCCGTGCCGCGATTTATCTTCAGATAGCGCCTTCCACGCTTAGCCAGACGATACGTTCTCTGGAAGAGCGGCTTGGTGTGAGATTGCTCAACAGAACCACGCGCAGCGTGTCGCTTACCGAGGCTGGAGAGCACTTTCTTGCGCGTATTCGCCCGGTGTTTGAAGATCTGAGCTCAGCTGTCGAATCGATCAATGATTTTCGTGATGCTCCGATGGGGACCCTGCGTCTGAGCGTTTCTTCCATTCCGGCCCAGATGATTATTGCGCCGATGCTGAAGGATTTCTTGATGGCTTATCCCTCGATTAATCTGGACATCGATGTAGGTAACGTCAATATAGATATCGTCAAGGGACGATTCGACGCAGGAATTCGTTACGGCAGGCTGATTGCCCAAGACATGATCATGGTTAAAGCCAGCGTTCCCTCACGGATGATCGCTGTTGCATCCCCGGAATATCTTGCCAGGCACCCCATGCCCGAAACCCCCCAGGATTTGCAAAATCATGCATGCATTCGATTCAGGCGCGGTAACCAGCAACTGCTGACATGGGAATTTGAGAAGAACAAGAAAAAAATCGAGGTTGGGGTAAGCGGCCCGCTAATCGTCAACGATGTCGATCTAATGATAAAGGCGTTGCGCGATGGAATCGGGATCGGATATATGGCGGAAGCATACATGAGTCAGGACATCGCTCAGGGCCGTCTGATCCCCATGCTTACCGACTGGTCTCCAAGCCATGATAGTTGGTATTTATATTATGCCAGCCGCCAGCATATATCGGCCCCGCTTAAGGCTTTTATCCGATTTCTCCGCGACCATATGCAAAAAAATTAACGTTGGCCTGAGCTAAGCTATTTCCACACCGTTTCCAAAACTAAAATTCAGCCTGACTAACAACTGTTAAGTCTTCCTTAAGTGTTGGTGTCGTAGTCTGCTTCCCATGGCAAACATTCTTGCCAATATGAACTTAAAGGAGATTCAAATGTATAAGATCTTAGCCGCAATAATTGCAACCAGCGCCATTGTATTTTCTATTCCGGCCCAGGCCTATACCGGGCATGAGCTTGCAAAAAATGCCAAGGTAACCATCCAGCAAGCACGCGCCATTGCGCTCAAGGCTCACCCGGGAAAAATTACCGATGAGGAACTGGAAAAGGAGAATGGCGGAAGCGGTTTGCGCTATTCCTTCGATATCAAGCACGGCCATGCCAAAACCCAGGAAGTCGGGGTGGATGCAATGAGCGGCAAAGTATTGGAAAACGATGCTGAAGGGAAAAATCCGGACTGAGGATTTGGCGTTACGCAGTAACCGGACGCAACAGGTATTCCCTCGCGGGAATGCCTGTTGCGTGCAGGTCATCCTGTTTGCAATGCCGTCGTCAGTTTGACCAAGGAGGCAGGCCGGTCTGAAATTGGCAAGAACGCCTCTGATATATAAACCTTGAATCCGGGCATAAAATGTCATCCCGTTTTTATTTAATAATCTTGATCATGCTGTCCGGTTGCGCGACCTTTCACCCGCAACCCGTCTCGCCGGCCGCATTGATGAATGATTTTGAAGCCCGCTCGCTGGACAATCCCGAACTGCGACTATACATTGCCGCGCACTGCGGCAATCCCGGCGCCTGCGCACCCGGCGTCTGGAATTTAAACACGCTGACGCTGGCCGCTTTTTATTTCAGCCCGACGCTGGATGTCGCGCGCGCAAAACATGGCGCCAGTGTGGCGGCTATTCAAACTGCGGGGCAATATCCCAATCCCGCATTGCAGCTACCGCTCGGCTATACAAGTAATACCGTATCGGGACAATCGCCCTACACCTACGGACTGGGTCTGGATATTCCGATCGAAACCGCGGGCAAGCGCGGCTACCGGATGGAGCAGGCACAGCAACTTTCAAATGTGGCACGTTTCAATATCGGCAATGTTGCCTGGCAAATACGCAGCCGCTTGCGCGGCCATATGCTCAACTTCTATGCCGCAAGCCGCAGGGCGCAGTTGCTGGAACAACAAATTGTCACGCAACGACAGATCGCCGCAATGTTGGACAAGCGACTGGCCGTGGGCGAGGTATCCGCGCCGGAGGATAGTCAGGCACATATTCGCCTCGCCCGGAACCAGCTCGAACTGGTGCACATGCAACAGCAGGCACAGGACGAACGCGCGCAAATCGCCGCGACAATAGGTGTGCCTGTGGCTGCCTTGGCACAGATAAAAATCGATTTCGATACATTCGAGCGCATCTATCCCGCGATCCCGGATGGTCAAGCCCGCCGTCAGGCAGTACTCAACCGTGCCGATGTACTGGCCGCCCTGTCGGAATACGAAGCCAGCCAGGCGGCCCTGCAACTGGAAATTTCCCGGCAGTATCCGGACATTCATCTCGGTCCCGGCTACACCTTTGATGCCGGGGCGCACAAATTCCTGCTGCCGGTTTCCGGCATCACACTGCCGCTGTTCAACCGGAATCAGGGGCAGATTGCCGAAGCCCGCGCACGCCGCAAGGAAATGGCCGCACGCGTCAACGCCGTACAGGCGCAGGCCATCAATGACACCGATCGGGCTGTACAGAATTACCGCACCGCATTGAACGGTTTGCATCTTGCCCAAACACTGCTGTCGGCCCAACGGCTTCAAGCGCAGGATCTGCAAAAGACCTATCGGGCCGGCGCAACGGACCGGCTGACGCTGGCCCTGGGGCAACACGTTTTGTATATGCAGGAACTTGCCGATCGGGATGCACTGGTACAGGTGCAGCAGGATATCGGCCAACTGGAAGATGCCTTGCAACGACCGCTGTCGACGACCGGCTTCCCCGCTATTCCGAATACAGGAGATTTAAAGTGACTTCGCGGATCAATATCAAAAACCACATGCTGGCAATCCTCTTGATCGTACTGGCCGCGATAGCAGGCTGGTTGCTCGGTTCAGAAAAATCCTCCCTACCAGTGCAGCAAGCCATCGCCCAGCCCGCAGCCACGGCGCCTGTTGCGATTGTGAACGGTGTCACGGTGGTAACGATGGACACCGCTACCCAGTTACAGAACGGCATCCGCGCGGATGCGCTGACCAGCTCGGAAAACCGGACGAATATCACTGCTTATGGCACGGTGCTGGATTTGCAGCCGCTGATCGATTTGCGCACCCGTTACGCCGCGGCGCTGGCCGATGCGGATACGGCCAGCGCCGCACTGGCAGCGTCGCGGCAGGAGTACCTGCGCAGCCAAGCCCTGTATCAGGACAACCAGAATGTTTCCCTGAAATCGTATCAGGCGGTGCAAGCGGCTTATCGGTCCGACCGGGCCGGGACGCAAGCGGCTGCACTCAAGCTGCAAAATATCCGGGCAGCGATGCGGCAACAGTTCGGTGCGACGCTCACCCACTGGGCACTCAGCACCCGTTCGCCGGAATTTGACCGGCTACTAAACCGGCAGGAGGTCTTGCTGCGCATTACCGTGCCGCCCGGTGAGGGCATCGCCGCACCTGCCCGGATCAAAATTGACGCGAACGACAAGCGACGCTTGCCGGCACAACTGATTTCGCCATCGCCGCAAAGTGACCCCGTTATTCAGGGCAGCGCCTTTATTTATCGCGCTGCGGCACCGCTGGCGAGCGGCACCCTGATCGCCGCATACCTGCCGACAGCCAAAAAAGGCAGGCCCGGCATGGTTGTTCCCGCCGATGCCATTGTCTGGTATGGCGGTCAGCCATGGGCTTATGTGCAAATCAATGCCACGCAGTTTGCCCGCTACCCGGTCGCCGAGCAATCTCCGATGCAGGGTGGCTTTTTTGTAACCCGTGGTTTCAAAGCGGATCAGCGTGTCGTCGTCAGCGGCGCGCAACTGCTGCTTTCCGAAGAGTTGAAACCACCTCCCGGCGGCTCGGGCTGCAAGGATCCGGAATGCGACGACTGATGAACGCACAACACTACACCGGGATTCAGGCATGTTGACCCCCATCGTGCGTTTTGCCATCCGCTGGCGCGGCGTGGTGATCAGCCTGGCGTGCCTGCTGGCTGGCTACGGCATCTTTACACTTTACCAGTCGCGGCTGGATGTGTTCCCCGAATTCGCCCCGGCGCAGGCGATCATCCAGACCGAAGCGCCCGGTTTTACCAGCAAGCAGGTCGAGACCCTGGTTACCCAGCCGATCGAAAATGCACTGGGTGGTACGGTCGGGTTGAAAAACCTGCGCTCAAAATCATTGCAGGGCTTGTCCATGGTCACCATCACGTTTCGCGATGGCATGGATGTTTACCGCGCACGTCAGCTCGCTGCGGAGCGGCTGAGCACGGTATCCGGCAATCTGCCGAGCGGCGTGAAGCCGCCGGCACTGTTGCCGCTCACCTCCTCGACCAGTGTGGCGATGGTGATCGGATTAACCTCCGACGCGCGCACCTCCATGCAATTGCACGATCTTGCACAGTGGACCCTGCGGCCCAGGCTGCTCGGCCTGCCCGGTGTTGCCGACGTGGTGGTATTCGGTGGCGATGTGCCGCAATTTCAGGTTCAGGTCGACCCGCAAAAGCTGGTGCGTTACGGCTTGTCATTGCAGGATGTGCTGCATGCCGCCCGCCGCGCGACAGGTGTGCGCGGTGCCGGTTTTCTGGAAAACGCCAACCAGCGCATCGTGCTCAATACCGTGGGACAGATACAAACCACCGCACAGCTGGCTCAAGTGGTGGTGAAATATGACCATGGCATCGGTATTCATCTGGGCGATATCGCCCGGGTAGTGATGGCGCCTGCCCCTGCAGTCGGCGCCGCGTCCATCGGGGAAAAGCCGGGCATCATGCTGATCGTCGAGAGCCAGTACCGTGCGGATACGCTTGCCGTCACGCATTCGGTAGACCGGGCGCTGGCGGGATTAAAACCGGTATTGGCCGGCAACCAGGTGGTGCTGCATCCGGATATTTTTCGCCCCGCCAACTTCATCCTGGCTGCCATCGGTCATTTGCGCACGGCGCTGTTGCTCGGCGGCATCCTGGTTGTGACCGTGCTGTTTTTATTTTTGCTCGATGTCAGAACGGCTTTTATTTCGGCCACGGCCATTCCCCTGTCGCTGCTGGCGGCGGTGATCAGCCTGCACTATTTCGGCATCAGCCTGAACACCATGACGCTCGGCGGATTGGCGATCGCACTCGGCGAGGTGGTGGATGACGCCATTGTCGATGTGGAAAATATTCTCCGCCGCCTGCGTGAAAATCATGCGCTGGCAAGACCCCTGTCCGCTATGCGTGTGGTGTTGAAGGCCTCGATAGAAGTGCGCAGCGCGGTGGTGTTCGCAACCTTTATTGTCGCGCTGGTATTCCTGCCGGTGCTGACCCTCTCCGGGGTTGCCGGAAAATTGTTTGCCCCCATGGGTATCGCGTATATTCTGGCGATACTTGCATCGCTGCTGGTTGCCCTGACCGTGACCCCGGCATTGGCTTATGTGCTGCTGGCCAACCGGCCACTGCCAACAGCGGAACCGCGCCTGGTGCGGGGATTAAAGGCGCGCTATGCCCGGCTGTTGTCGCACGTCGAACACCGCTCCAGACTGATCATTTCGATCATCGCCGTGTTGTGCATTGCGGCACTGGCGACCCTGCCGTTTCTGAACAGCAGCTTTATTCCGGAAATGCGCGAGGGACATTACATCGTCCATATGGCAGCGGCGCCCGGCACCTCCCTGGCCGAGTCGATGCGCATCGGACGCAAGATCACGCAGGCCCTGAGCAATATCCCGGGCGTGCGCATGGTTGCCCAACGGGCCGGGCGGGCCGCCGAGGTGGTTGACCCGACCGACGTCAACACCAGCGAATTCGAGGTCGATCTGGACACCCTGTCGGGGAAACAACAGGCGCGGGTCCTGGCCGATATCCAGCGCAACCTGGCACACTTTCCGGGCCTGGCGACTTCCGCCAACACCTTCCTCACCGAGCGTATCGATGAAACCATTTCCGGCTTTACGGCGCCGGTCGTCGTCAACATTTTCGGCAACAACCTGGATGTCCTCGATGCCAAGGCGCAGGAAATTGCGCGGATATTGAAAACCATTCCGGGCGCCGTCGGGGTAAGCGTGCTGGCTCCGCCGGGTACACCGCAACTGGACATCCGGTTACGTCAGGATCAGCTGACACGCTTCGGCTTTGATCCGGTGGATGTGCTGGACACCATACAGGCCGCGTACGAGGGCGTAAATGTCGCTCAGGTTTACACGGGTAGCCAGGTCCACGATGTTACCGTGTCCCTGAATTCCGCAAGTCGCCGGAGTCCGGCGCAGGTGGGACTGCTGTCGATGCGCAATCCGCAAGGCGTGATCGTGCCGCTCAAGCAACTCGCCGACATCTATCAATCGACCGGACGTTTCCAGATCCAGCATACCGGCGGGCAACGTTTGCAAACGGTTACCTCCGCCGTGCGCGGACGGGCCATCAGCGCTTTTGTCGCGGAGGCACAGGCACGTATCAAACAAGATGTGGTTTTCCCCAGCGGAACCTATGCGGTGTTCGCTGGGGAGGCTCAGGCCGCGGCAAAATCGCAGCATGATTTGCTGGTTAACGCGGCCCTGGCGGGTGTCGGCATCGTGCTGCTGCTGTTCATGGCCTTGCGCAGTACGCGCGCATTGCTGCTGGTGCTGGTGAATCTGCCTTTTGCGCTGGTTGGCGGCGTGATGATGGTGCTGATCACGGACGGTGATCTGATGCTGGGTTCCCTGATCGGTTTCGTCACATTGTTCGGCATTACCTTGCGCAATTCGATCATGCTCATTTCCCATTTCCAGCATTTGGTCACCCGGGAAGGCATGGTCTGGAATTCGGCCGCCGCAAAGCGCGGTGCATCCGAGCGACTGGTGCCGATCATCATGACTGCCCTGGTGACCGGTCTCGGCCTGTTGCCGCTGGCACTGTACAGCGGCGCACCCGGCAACGAAATCGAAGGGCCGATGGCACTGGTGATACTCGGCGGTTTGATCACCTCGACGATACTTAATCTGCTGGTGCTGCCAACATTGGCCTTGCGCTTCGGGCGTTTTCACAATAATACTGGCCACCCGCTCATCATGGGTAGTTCAGCCCAACCGTTAAACCATGAATAGTCTACTGGCCACGACTCACCCCTTCATCATCGAATACGGTTACGGCGCCCTGTTCGGCGTGCTGTTCGCGGAGTCATTTGGATTGCCGTTGCCCGGCGAGGCATTCCTGGTTACCGCATCGTTTCTCGCCACCCAGGGGCAGCTCGACATCTGGCTGGTGGGTCTGACGGCATGGACAGCGGCGGTGCTCGGCGACAATGTGGGTTATGCCATCGGCCGTTTCGGCGGGCGCAGACTGATAATCCGCCATGGCGCGCGTGTCGGCATCAGCGCCGAACGGTTGAACAGGACCGAACGTTTCTTTGCGCGCTACGGTCCCGAAATCGTCATCGTTGCGCGCTTTTTTCCGGTACTGCGGCAACTCAACGGCATCGTTGCCGGCAGCGCCGCTATGGGTTGGAAACGCTTTGCCAGCTACAACGCGCTGGGCGCACTGCTTTGGGTCGGCGCATGGAGTTCCGGGGTGTACTACTTTGGCAGTCAGATTGAAACATGGTTGGCACGGGTTGATACGACAGCCATCTGGCTGGCTGGTGCACTGGTGCTCAGCCTGCTTGTCGCTGGCGTGTATTGGGCCATTTCGAAACGGGTGCGTACCCGCCGCCGAGGCTAAAATTCGCGACTCTTTGCGGTCATAACACCTACTGATCCCATACCAAATTTAGCAATTCGATTTCCGAAAGATGTTGACGGACCGGACATCCGGGGCAACCCTTTGTAGTCGGTTTGTTTTTACACCCAGCACACTTTTTGACCGTTGACTTTGCAGTATCAATCTGCCTTGCCAACGTTTGCAGTTTCCGCAACTGTGTTTGAATGCCTGCCAGCATCTCGTCAAGTTGGTTGCTGATGGCTTTCTGGCTATCGTCTCCAGTTCGGTGTTGCTCGCGGGTAATGGCAAGAGTCTTGATGACACTAAGAGCATAGCCGCTTTCGACCAGCCTTAAGATTGCGCGCAGTCGGTCGATATCGCGTTGCGAATACAAGCGCGTGCCACCCTCCGAGCGCAAAGGAGTAATCAGTTTCTCTTCCTCGTAATAGCGTATGGCACGAATGGATATAGCCAGAGCCTCCGCCACATCTCCGATCTTGTGGAGTTGCTCGATTTCTTCCACGATTACAAACTGACAAGTTGTGCCTGATATCCCCTGCTTACCACCGCATTCAATAATGCGGCCGCGGTTACCCTCTCCGCGTTATACAGGACGACCAGCATATGCGGCAGGTTGAATCGCGGCGCAATCACGCCGTCGATCCCGCGCAAGGTCGACTCTAACGCTTGTTGCTGGTCTTGAGTGATTGTCTGATTGATGTGAATCGTGACGTCAGGGGTGTGCATGGCTGTCTCCTTATGTAACGTTAACGGCAGATGTCAGTATCTGCCGTTAACGTTAGATTGTCAATCTAACCGATGTTTTATTAGAAGCGCCTGCTCTTGGCCACTTTTTGACTATTTATACGCACTTCGACAATCGTCTGCCCTACCCCCAATCAAACAGCGTCCAATATTTCTCTCGCCTTCAATTCAATGTTGCCCATAAACGGTCGTTCTGTTTCTGCCTTGCCCCTTGGAAACATAAAGAGCCTTGTCTGCATGATCCAGCAAATCAACCAGGCTGTCCTCGCCGACGCACTCTGCCACCCCGATGGAAATGGTAATGCCGCCGATCTTCTCTTGGGTGTCGTGGCGATGTATCTTGCACCCTTCTATCGTTTGTCTAATGTGCTCGGCTACTACGCGCGCCCCTGATATGTCCGTCTCTGCAAGCAAAAGTGCAAATTCTTCCCCGCCTAGACGGGCAACCGAATCCTGGCCGCGGACTTTGGATTTTAGTGTTTCGGCGATGGCACGAATGACTTTGTCTCCGAACAGGTGTCCATATGTGTCATTGATTTTTTTGAATTCATCTATATCCGCTATTAACAGACACAAATTTTTGCCAAGGGTCGCCTGAGTGGCAAATGTTAATTTGGCGCTGTTTTCAAATCCGCGCCGGTTGAGTATGCCCGTCAAGGGGTCGATCATTGCCTCTCCCCGGGCTAGTTGAAGCTCCTTATGCAGCTTTTCGACTTTTTGCTTGCTAACTGCCAGTTCCGACTGCAACGCTTGCATGGAATCGATCATCTTGTTTGTATCGCCGGCCATGCTGCCGATCAGAGCAACAAGCTTTAGTGGCTCCTGGTAAAGATTCAGTTGGTCGGCGTATATCTGCAAACTGTTGTTGAATTGATGCGCTTGATCGTCCGTTTCTTTGGTTGATTCAGCGAGTTTTCTGAGCAACTGCTGGATGTCCTCTCGTAACGCCCATTCCACATCCATGTTGCACTCGGATACATATTTGAGGTACAACATCTCGATCGTGTCATCGTTTAGTTTCACGTCTTTGTCGAGCAGATTGTCAATCGCCTGGCTCAATGCCGGATTTATTCCAGTTGTATAGTCATGCCATACGGCATAACTCTGTGGCGTAAATGATGCCGGGTGCCCGGCCATCTTTTGAATAAGCAAACGAAGGATTTCCTCGCTTGCTTTACGATCATGTTCGTATTTCATACCCACTCCAAAAGGGAATACCCGCCAAGACAGGGACTGTACATAATATCGCTCAAGTCCTTTACGGACATGAACCTACTTGATTCATAACGCATGTGTGAGAATATAGGGATGCAGGTTATGGCTGTGATTGTTAAATTGGAAGAAAGTATCCAACAGTCCCATTAAAGACTTCCTGTTGGTCGATTTAGGCCCATTTCAATTGGCTAACGAAACTGTCATTCATTCATTAAATTCTAGCCATTCATATCGGAGCCTTTATCGATGAATGGCTCTTTATCATGAATGGATTCATCCCAGCGAACTCTCTGACTGCGACCGCTCTTTCCTTTTTGGCTATTTTCCCAAGTCTTTCCGACTCCGGATCAAGATAATTGGCCATGGCGATCGCACGCTTCCGCTCCAAAGGATTACTTGAAAGTTCAGCCTCCATCGCATAAGCCCATGCAAACCACGGCTGATTCTTTTGGTTCTTTTCCGCCCAGTCTATTGCAATTTCTTTGAATTCTGAACGCCCTGTAGCTTGGTAAAGCCACTCACAAATTTCCCCATACTCGTATTCCGTTTGCAGTGGACGACTCTCTGTAAAGGGGCGTTGCAATTTAGCACTCTTGAGTAACTCAACAGACTCTTTTGTTTGTCCGTGCATTCCTGAAATTACCGCCTCCGCCAGCAGGTAATCAAACCCTCTCTTATCCGGGCTGATATTTGTCATGTATGTTTGAATCGATGCCTCACTTCCCGATTTTGCTGCAGCATAGGCATAATACGGGAGCATGTAGCTCAGATCGTTCAAAGATAAATCGTACAGTGTGGATGCCTCCCGCAATGTGGTGCGGGCCAAAGAATCATCACCCATACGGATTGCCCGGTAGGCTTCTGCAAAATATATCAGACTGGATTTGACCCTGGATTTTTCAGAATTTGCAAAGACTCCAATCGGCAAGATGGAATTATCGGTCGTATGCGGTCCTTGAATGGCTTGATATCTTCCGTCATCGGAAGACTGAATTACCAACCCACCGCCATAATTTAATTTCCATACCGGTTGGGCGACCTTGGCCAAATACGACTCAAAATTCTTGCTGGGAGTACGGTCGGTAATCCCAGCCATCAAGAGATAATGAGCTGCCAAATTTGAGTTTCTGCTGGTGTTGTGCGCTACCTGCTGCCCGACCCAGTCAGCAATTTGCTTTTCCGTTTTCCCTGCCATGTGCTGCCCGACGAGCGCACTTTCCCAGATATGCGGATCGTCGAATTGACTGACCAACACATTAAATGCTTCCCACGCGTCCTTCGAGTCTCCCATTGCATGCAACATCCCGAGATAATCCCGATAGGCATACGTATCGTTGTAACGCTGGCCCAGCGCCAGGGAACCCGACATTGCTGATGGGTAATCGCCACTTAATAGAGCTAGGCGAACACGGCTGGATATGTCTGCTCTCGACCCCGTTTCCTGCCTGGAAGCTATTTCATACAGAGGGATCGCCAATGAAAAATCGCCCATCCAAAAAAACCTGGAGCCAGCCTCCCACGCGTCGTTGGAAATTCCAACCGGGTTCTCTTTGGAGTCTTGCTTGAAACCCGGATATTCCATAAAAAGCGTATCCGCTTTTGATGTATCCCCCTGCTTGATCAGCAGCATCCCGAGATCCAAATAGGCTTGCCATGCTTTCGGTTGAGCCTTGATGCTTTCCCGGTAGTCGTTCTCGGCAGACGGAATATCCCCATTGTCCAGGCTGTTCTTGGCCAACATCTGATACAGCCCCGGATTTCCCGCAAAGCGCCCTGCTATCGACTTGATCAAGGCCGCTTGCGCATCCTTGTTCTTCGAAAGCCCATATGACCAATTGAGATATTCCAGGGGCGCCAAATTGAACATGGAGTTATCCAGCGCCGCCTTTGCATTGGACTCTTGTCGCTGGTTGTCCATTTCCCACTGATTATAGAAAGGTTTGAACGGATAGTCGGAAGCATAAAAGTTGTCGAAAAAACCGTAATCGTTACGTTCGGTACTGCTAAGGTAGCTGAACGCTTGGTTGGAATAAAAAGTTTGCCCCTGTTCCCAGTAAAACGCATTAAAGAGATTGTCGTACGCTAATTTTTGAAGGCCTTTCCTTTCCGCCCCATCCGTTGATTTTACTTTCATGATTTCTGCCATCCCCTGATCCAGCGTAAATCGAGGATCCCCTTTGTATACGCCCTCTATCCGGTTCAGATAATCAAGTGCCGCATCCGGAGCACCTTGATTGTCAGTCAAAAATTCGGCGTGCCGCAACAGATTATCGTCACCAATGGCATCTATCAGGTTTAAATAATCCATTCTTGATGGATGAACGATTGTAGCGTTGCAACACCACTTGCCCGGGTCGATGTCCAGTAATTTCCGAATATGATTCACGACGGAAAGATCCATCAGGGTCTGAATTTTTTCAGTATCGCCGAGGGAGGCGGCACCGCGAATGATTCCCATTGCCGTGTAATCCTTTATTGGAAACTCCCGATCGAGCAGCTGCTTGACGTAGATATTGTCAAACCGGGTCCACGAATCCGCATCCAAGAAAGCACGCGTGAACAGATATGGCCATGCTTTCCCCGGCAACCCCAAGTCAGAAATTTCCGCGATTGCCCTGCTTTTATTTACTCCTGCATAAACGTTGCCAAGCGTGTTGGCATCAAGTTCCGCCATAATTTTCTCTATACCGGGCTTCATTTGGGTGCTCGTTTTTTCAACGTCCGGCAGATTGCCGTTGAGTATGGCAAACAGTTCAGCCTCCTCTGCGTTTTTGGGTGTTCCCAGCACATCCAGAGCCGCCGGCCGCCAGCCGAGCAACATGAACGCCCTCGCTTTCAAAATGCGGTAATTCTGCGAGTCCGGTGCCATGCCGAGCGCGGCCAAATAGGACTTTTCTGCAAAGCGCTCTTGCGCTCTTTCATCACTGGGGGTCAGATAAGCCAATAGCTGAAAATACAAGGCATCGCGTGCGGGGTCAGTTTTTTGATTCAACAATGCCAACGGCGATAACGGCAACTTGGTCTCACTGATGTTGTTGCTCCCATTTTGCATAGTCTGCATCGGTCTGTTGATACCAATCGACTTCAATATGTCGGGCAGTATGGACTGGTAGACTTCAATCGGTGGTCGCTGATCCGTGAAGGCAATATCATCGAACGTTTTCGTGGTGGATGATTTGGTCTGCGCATTCAAAAGACCGTTAGCGTCCCTTTCCTGCGAAAGAACAGTCAATGCCATCTGATGACCTCGATTGTGTCCAACATAGCCCCAGATGATTCGTTTCACCCCAAGTTTGTTTGCAAAATCGTAAACTTCATCTTGTTTGAGACGACGATCACCTTCGCCCAATGCCCGTTCTACCAGATACGGGTCTGGCATGTGCACTTTCAAACCCTCCGAAACCGCCATGGTGAGTTCTGCAGTCATCAAGGACCTGGTCGGGCGATCAAGCGCATACCCCTGCACTTGAAATGGAACAACCAGTACATTGAATTTCTGAGTCAACAGTAACTTTTGATAAATTGATTTATCGTTCTCCTCCCAGTCCGATGCAGGACGAGAATATTGTTTGGGCACCTCTCTACTCATGACAATATCCGGCATCGGATAAGATGCCATCGAGGCAGTTGAAGGAAAACCCATTGCAGGCCTGCGGTTCATCGCCGCCATTTCGGCCTCCATTTCTGTAGCCTTGTCCTTAAATGACGAAATATGGACGAGGGGCATCGTCTTAAAATCAGGCGGCTGATTAGGCTGAAATAACTCAGGTTTTAGATTTTGGTACTTCCAAACCCAATGTTGGGTTCGACCATCGCTTGTACTTTCCCCCTTCTCGATTCCAACGCTCTTAATTCTCAAGTGAAGTGATGCCGGTGCGTTTACGGTTATGACCGCATCGTCGTATTCTATGAATTGTGGAAACGCCTGGGTTATGGCAATGTTATTGGGGAAATCCGGCTCGTTTTTTATGACTTTGTAGGAAAACACCAGTGTGTCCCCGACTTCCACCTTTTGAAATGCAATGGATTTAAGCTGTAATTGCCGGGGGGCGGGCTTTGTCAAGTCGGCGTTAACTGGCCCGCTTGAGTCACTCTTTCGATCGCGCCAAATGGCCGGTATATGGTCGCCATTTTTTTTAAGTGTATAGGCAGTCAGAACTTCCACTTTTCTCTCTTTGCCTATGCCCAAGAAAGAATGGGGTGTCCCGACTGGCATCTGCCGGAATTGCATGACCTCCTGTTCTGTCCGAACAGGCTTGGCTATTTGATAAGTTTCCGTGTATGTCCCATCGGCATTCACGTCATATTGGACGTGATATTGCTTAAAGCTTGCTTGCATTGCGGCTGGAATCGATGCGCTTCCTTCCGCTGTTGGCTGCAAGAAAAAAATTAAAAGTGCGGTAGTGATTAGAGCAGAAATGTGTGGCAAACCCCGACTAGCTGTTCGTTGTTCCCGGAATTGCATGTCTGCCCCCTTTGGCGTTGAAATTAGATGCTGCATATCTATTGAAGGACAACCTTCTATGTCGCCTATTGGCCGATGTTGTCCGCCTGAATCGGCTAATACAACCGTCCGCCTCTCATTCAACAACAGAGTTTAGTTTCTCATTCCATTGTCCAGAAAATGCTTACCTGTTACGGTCAAAGCGGCTTTCTGCACAACATTTATTTGCTGCCAACTTCACATTACTCTCCCGTTGTTAATAATTATGCCGCAACAGGCGAATAACACAATAACTGCCTACTACTTACAGTTGGCGACGGGCTTCAATTGCTGAAAAATCCCACACCATATTCCGGGGCAGCCAACAATTTCCATGCTCACGCATGACCGACTACTGATGCCGTTATTAAATATTTTATTCAGTATTTTCCATGACACTATCCACCGCACTCTCCCCCAAATAGAGAAAAAATTCTATCAAGCTACCGTTAAGTCTGGCTTAAGTGTCGCTGCCTTATCCTGATGACATGGTAAACATACTGGCCAGCGTAATCATCAAGGATGGCGCATGCCATCGGCGCAAGGTGCATCACGGGAAAGTTACCGATGAGGCACTTGAAAACGCAAATGGTTGAACGGTTTGCGCTATTCTTTCGGTATCCAGCGCGGCAACACAGCCAGAAACCATGATTGGGCGTGAATGCGATGAACGGCAAGGTGCTGGATAATGTGCCGGAGGGACCGAATCCGGACTGACGGGGGAAATTATATGCGGCTGTTGGTGGTGGAAGACGATACGATGATCGGGGAAAGTATCCAACGCGGACTCAAGAAGACCGGTCTTGCAGTTGATTGGGTACAGGATGGCAAGTCGGCCGAACTCGCGCTGCGAAACGGCGTATATGACCTGATGATCCTGGACCTGGGTCTTCCCAGCAAAAGTGGCCTTGAGTTGCTCGGCCAGCTGCGCGATCAGGGAAACGAGATACCGGTGCTGATCGTTACCGCGCGTGACTCGGTGGAGGACAGGGTGGCCGGTCTGAATGCCGGTGCAGACGATTACCTGGTCAAGCCTTTCGATTTCAACGAGTTGAATGCGCGGGTCAATGCGGTGATGCGCCGTCGCGCGGGCAAGAGTAACCCGTTGATGATATATGGCGCATTGACATTGGACCCCATTGCGCACCAGGCAACCTTGCGCGGCAATTCGGTCGTGCTTTCCGCAAAGGAATTTGCGCTGTTGCGCGCGTTGATGGCGGTGCCGGGCGCGGTCCTGTCCCGTGCCGAGCTCGAAGAAGCGTTATACGGATGGAATGAAGAGGTGGGCAGCAATGCGGTCGAGGTCCATATCCATAATTTGCGCAACAAGCTGGGCAGCCATGCCATTCTCAACATACGTGGCGCGGGTTACCGTGTGTCCATGCTGAACGATGTCGATCCGTAAAAATCTATTGATCTGGCTATTGACCGGTTTTGTATTTGCCGGTCTGGGCACCGGGATTGCCACCTATTTCAAGACCCATGAAGAGGTCGGTGAAATGCTCGATTACGAGCTGCGCCAGATTGCCTATTCCATGCAGTATTCCAGCAGCTTCATGCCGGATCAGCTTGAAAAAATCGGCGATGCAAACCGCGATGACAACGATTTTGTCGTTCAGGTGTGGAACAAAAACGGCACACTGCTCTATTCGTCGCGTCCTTCCGCCAGACTGCCCCAGGCATCCACGCAAGGCTTCTCTACCATTACAAGCGCCGAAGAAGATTGGCGCGCATTTACCCTGATTACAGGCAAACGCGTCATACAAACAGCACAGACGAAGGGAGACCGTTGGGAAATTGCCGCGGGAATAGCCATGCGCATGCTGGCTCCGCTTGCGGTGTTGGTACCGGTGTTGGTGTTTCTGGGCTGGATCGCGGTAAGAAAAAGCCTGGCTCCTTTGGCGCGTGCCACTGCGGAAGTGGAGCAGCGCGATGCTACCGCCATGGCGCCACTGGATACCGGAGCCGTCCCTGAAGAAATTCGTCCTCTGTTGATGGCGCTTAACCGGCTGTTGGGTCGTCTGGATGAATCCATCGCTTCACAGCGACGCTTCGTTGCAGATGCCGCACATGAACTGCGTACACCGCTGACCGCACTTTCGCTGCAGGCGCAACTGGTTGAACAGGCACAGGATGCAGGTGAACGGAACGAATCGGCGAGGAGTTTGCGACTGGGAATCGCGCGCGCATCCCATTTGGTCAACCAGTTGCTGACACTTGCGCGCCAGGAACCGGGTACGCAGCGACCATTTTCCCGCGTTGATCTTGCGCAGCTGGCTCGCCAGGTGGCCGGTGAGCTGGCACCGTTGGCAGACTTGAAGAAGATTGATCTTGGCGTCAGTGCCAATCAAACCGAATGGGTGAATGGGGATGAGGACGGGTTAAGGATTTTGGTTGGCAATTTGATCGACAATGCGATTCGTTACACGCCGGAAGGCGGGAAGGTGGATCTGAATCTTGCCACGGAAGATAAACGCCTGGTGCTTGAAGTGAAGGACAACGGGCCCGGTATTATGCCCGGGGAGAGGGAGAAAATTTTCGAGCGGTTCTATCGGATTGCCGGAAACGACGTCCAGGGCAGCGGACTGGGACTGGCCATCGTCAGGCAGATTGTTGAAAGCCACGGTGCAGTTATCGATATTTCCGCCGGTGAAAACGGAACGGGCGCGGTATTCAGCATCAGATTCCCGCCGCTTTCTCCGGGTTGAGCAGCCGCGGGAAATTTCCGCCGGACCCATTACGGAACGTCCCATGAACTTTAACGCGATCCCGGCATCGGAACCTATCCCGGACATTGCTGCAATGTCCCAACTTTTGGGTAAGGAGATATTATGTTGAAAGGTGTTGTTTGGGGAATCATATTAACGATAGCGATTGCCCTGATAAGCGTTTATGCGCTGTTGCATAGCGGGTTGATTCCGGCCAATGCCGACGCAAAACCCGGCGGACTGGAACTCTGGATGGCGGGAACTTCACTGGATGCGACACTGGATCGATACGCCCCGAAGGAACAGAATCCGGTGGCGCTGACCGACCAGAATCTCCTTGAGGGCGTTCGGCTTTTCGGTGAAAACTGTGCGGTTTGCCATGGTTCCGCAAAGGGAGCGAAATCACCATCACCGATAGCGAAGGGCGAGTATCCGAGGCCTCCCCAGTTGGCGACCGACGGTGTCGAGGACGACCCGGAAGGTTATTCGTTCTGGAAGATCAAGCATGGCATACGCCTGACCGGCATGCCTTCGTTCGGGTACACCCTAAAGGACGAACAGATCTGGACGCTCGCACTGTTCCTGAAGCACATGGACAAGCTGCCGCCCCAAGTACAGCAGGCCTGGCAGCAGGTCCGGAATTGGCCGGTGATACCCGCCAATCAGAAGGACAGTAAATAGCACGCAGAAAATTATCGGCACGGTATTCCTCTGTTTTGGATAACCGTGCCCATCTTTATTCTCCGCCAGCCGTCACAGCATTTATCAAAATTGTGCAAACTGTAATAGAATTGCAGCGGGTGTGGTTCAACGGTGTAACAGCGGTCTTCCCGGTCGCCTGCAATGACGCCGGCCAACCCATCAAAATCATATCGAATCCGGTCTAATCGAGCGCCAAAAAAGTGATTACCGTCAGTATTAACGGCACGACTCGCCAGCTTCACGATTCTGCCGGTGTGGCTGCCCTCCTGGAAGAAATGGGCCTGGCCGGAAAGCGCATCGCATTGGAACGCAATGGCGAGATCGTGCCGCGCAGTTTGTTTGCCACGCAGCAATTGGCGGACGGGGATAAACTGGAAATAGTCGTGGCGGTGGGCGGTGGCTAACCAACGGCTTACGTCACCGTCTTTTGGGCGCCCGGCCAATCGCGCTTCGGCTGGTGACTTGGCAGGATAACTACGGACAGCTAAACAACAAGGAAAGTAATGAACGACAAACTGATCATCGCAGGTAAAAGTTATCACTCACGGCTGCTGGTCGGCACAGGGAAATACAAGGATTTCGCCGAGACCAGGGCGGCGGTGGAAGCCAGCGGTACCGAGATCATTACCATCGCGATCCGGCGCAGCAATATAGGCCAGATTCCGGGCGAACCCAGCCTGCTGGAGATTCTGCCACCGTCGCAATACACGCTGTTGCCCAACACTGCCGGTTGCTACTCCGCCGAAGATGCGGTGCGTACCCTGCGTCTGGCACGCGAGTTGTTGGATGGACACAGCCTGGTCAAACTGGAAGTGCTGGGCGATCCGCAATCGCTGTACCCCAATGTGATCGAAACCATCGCCGCGGCCAAGACGCTGGTGGCGGAAGGTTTCCAGGTGATGGTGTATACCTCGGACGATCCGATCATCGCCAAGCAGCTGGAAGACATCGGCTGCGTCGCGATCATGCCGCTGGCTTCGCTGATCGGTTCCGGCATGGGCATCCTCAACCCGTGGAACCTGCAACTCATCATGGAGCGCGTACAGGTACCGGTGATCGTCGATGCCGGTGTCGGCACCGCATCGGATGCCGCAATCGCGATGGAACTGGGCTGCGACGGGGTGCTGATGAATACCGCGATTGCCGGCGCACAGCAACCGGTATTGATGGCATCCGCGATGAGAAAATCGGTGGAAGCCGGTCGTGAAGCCTATCTGGCCGGGCGCATGCCGAAGAAACTGTACAGCGCCAGCCCCAGTTCGCCAACTGCGGGAATCATCAGTTCGGCACGTTCCTGATTTCCCCTTCCCGCGCTCACTCGTGGGCGCGGGTCGTCAAATGATCAACACCATGACAGCAACCACTGACCTCAGCAAACGCCACATCCGCAGCTACGTACTGCGCCAGGGGCGCGTCTCCCCCGCGCAACAGCGCGCGTGTGAAACGCTGCTGCCGCGCTTCGGCATCGCCTACGCCGCGCAAACACTCGACCTCGAGCAGGCTTTCGGACGCAGTGCGCCCAAGATCCTTGAGATCGGCTTCGGCATGGGAGACAGCACCGCGACCATTGCACTCGCCCATCCTGAAAATGATTATCTGGCACTGGAAGTGCATACCCCCGGGGTGGGAAACCTGCTCAAGCTGATCGACTCGCAACAGATAGCCAACATCCGCATCATCCAGCACGACGCGGTGGAAGTGATGCGCGACATGATCGCAGCAGACACGCTGGACGGCGTGCACATCTTTTTCCCCGACCCGTGGCACAAGGCGCGCCACAACAAGCGCCGCCTGATCCAGGCACCGTTCATCGCGCAGCTGGTGCAGAAACTCCAGCCCGGCGGATACATCCACGTCGCCACTGATTGGCAGGATTACGCCGAGCAGGTGCTGGCGGTATTGGCTGCGGAACCGTTACTGGAAAATACCGCTGAGGGTTACGCGCCGCGCCCGGACTACCGTCCGCTCACCAAGTTCGAGCAGCGCGGGATTCGCCTGGGGCACGGGGTGTGGGATATGGTGTTCCGCAGAAAATAATTGGTGCTGCACAGGCGCCCGTCAGGCGCCGTCCAATTCCAGATTGGGCGCCCGGTTCAACAGCGCGGTGACCATTTCCGCCGGGGGAACATGTTCGTAGAGGATGCGATAGACAGCTTCGCAGATCGGCATTGCGACGCCCAGGCGCTGGGCAAGCTGGTGCACTTCGCGCACCGTATACACGCCCTCGGCAACATGCCCGAGCCTGCGCAATATATCCGGCAAATCATGCTGCTGCACCAGCAGCAAGCCGACTTGCCGATTGCGCGACAAATCGCCGGTACAGGTCAGGATCAAATCACCCACGCCGGAGAGTCCGCTGAGGGTTTCGGATCGCCCGCCGAGATTCAGCCCGAGCCGGGTGATTTCGGCCAGCCCGCGGGTCAGCAGGGCGGCACGCGCATTAAGGCCGAGTCCCAGCCCGTCGCTGATGCCGGCCGCGATCGCCATCACGTTCTTTACCGCTCCACCAACCTCAACACCAACCATGTCGTTGCTTGCATAGATGCGCAGGTATGCATGGTGCAATGCCTGCGCGGTACTGCGTGCAAATTCTTCGTCAGCAGATGCGAGCGTCAACGCGGTTGGAAAACCGCGCGCGACTTCCTGTGCGAAACTCGGTCCGGACAATACGCCGTATTTGAATCCTTCCGGCAATATTTCGGCAACAACCTGATGCGGTAATTTTGCTGTCTCCGCCTCAAAACCCTTGCACAGCCATACCACGTTGAAGGGCCTGCCCAGTTGCACCAGCTGCTGCAAGGCCGGACGCAATGCAGCGGTGGGTACCGCGATAATTATCAGCTCTGCGGCCGCCAATGCGGCAGGAAATTCCGGGTTTAATTCAATCTCTGCAGGCAGCAAAATGTCCGGGAGGTATCGCTGGTTATAACGCGTGGCTTGCATCGCCGAGATTTGATCGGGATCGCGCGCCCACAGCGTGACGCGATGATGGGACGACAGGCTGATGGCAAGTGCGGTTCCCCATGCACCGGCACCGATGATGGTGATATTCATTTAATCAGAACACGGAAGATGCATGGCAAAATCCCGATCGTGAATGGATTGCATTCGGTCAACGCGGCGCACAAAAAAATCCGGCCACTCGGTCACCCTCCCCATACCTCGGCACTGCGCACATAGCCAACATTGCCGTCCTGGTGGCGCACCCTGATCCAGCCGGTACCGGTAGATTGAATAAACTCCAAAGCGACTTGCTGGCGCACCTGAAACAATCGCGGCGAGCCGGAATCCGGGGCCGCACGAACATCCACCAGCGGCAGCAGAGCAACAACATAGCGCTTGCTGCTCAACGCCCGCTTTTCCATCCAGTACAGGCTGCCTGAGCGGTCGCGCACCTTGACCCAGCTTTGCAGCGTGACAACCTGCTCGAACGGCATGTAGCGATTCACCACGAACAGCTTTTTTGCATGGATCGATGGCGCGCTATAAAGTATCGCGCTGCTTTCGCTGACTGACACATATTCCGTCGCCCCGGCTGTACCGGCAAAAAGTGCCAGTGAAACAAGAACCGCCAGACGAAAGCTACGATGTACTGTCATCAGTGTGTTGTGGTTGGAGCCTTGGACTGTGCCTGCTTCTGCTGCTGGTAGATCGCATCGAAATTTACCGGGCTAAGCAGGACCGGCGAGAAACCGCCGCGTACCACCACATCAGAGACAACCTCGCGCAAATAGGGAAACAGGATGTTCGGGCACATCACCGCCAGAATCGGTTCCAGTTCTTCGGTTGGAATATTGCGTATCTGGAAAATTCCAGCTTCTTCCACCTCGGCCAGGAACATGACCTTTTCGCCAATTTTCGCCGTGACGGTCGCCTTCACCAGCACCTCGAACAACCCTTCGTCGATCGGCCCGGCCTGGGTGTGCAGCTGAATATCAACCTGCGGATTTTCCCGCGACAGGAAGATTTTCGGTGCATGGGGGATTTCCAGCGAGAGATCCTTGACATAGATTTTTTCCAGATTGAATACCGGCTGGTTATTTTCTGCGGCTGCTTCGGTCATATTGTCTTCCTTGAAATATTAGTGCGCGGATCAGGATTTTGCCAACAGCGTATCCAGCCCGCCGGCACGGTCAAGCTCTGCCAGGTCATCGAAACCGCCCACATGCACGCCGTTGATAAAAATTTGCGGCACGGTGCGTCGTCCGGTTTTTTCCATCATCTCGATGCGCAATTCAGGCTGCAGGTCAACGCGGATCTTGTCGATCTGCGGCACACCTTTGCGCTTCAGCAACTGTTCGGCACGATCGCAATAGGGACACACGCCGGTGCTATACATCAATACTTTTCCCATGCCTATTTCTCCAGCGGTAATTGGTTTTTTTGCCATGCGAGAATCCCGCCTGCCAGGTTGTAGGCCTGCGCAAATCCCTGCTTGGTCAGCAAAAAACAGGCTGTTCCGGAACGATTGCCGCTTCGGCATACCACCACGATGGGATGGTCCCTGTACTTTTCCAGTTCGCCCATACGTTCCTTGAGCTTGCCCAGCGGGATGAATTTTGCATTCAGCACGTGCCCTGCATCGTATTCGCTCCGTTCACGCACATCCAGCACGATTGCATCCTTGTGGTTGATGAGCTGCAATGCATCAGAAGTATTCACCTCTTTGATACCGCGAAAGCGGTTGCCAAAAAATGACCACAACAACATGATCCCGCTGATGACCGCGATCGTGACAGGAAGAATATTACTGGTGATGAACTGCACTGGCATGCTCCTTTTCTTTTTGGTTCGCGAATTCTAACAGAGTCGAAAAATGGGCCGGGTCCTTCTCCGCCATACCCACCAGGAATTGATGCGCCATGACATCCCCCGGATATGACCAGATGGCCTGTTCCCACAACTGTTCTGCCTGGGCCAACCGGCCGCCCTGGGCCAGAAAAATCGCCTGGCGGTAAACTACCGGCGCAATCGGCAAAAAGTGCATCACATTCTCGCCCAGCGCGATCTTTTCCTTGATGCGGTCGGCATCCAACTCGGCATAGGTAAACATGTACATTTCGGCATAGGGCGAGAGCAACGGCTGGTTGTGTGCGGCAATCAGCCCGGCGCGTACAAGCGGGAATGTAGACGCGATATTGTTCGAAGCCGGACGCAGCACCAGGGTGTTTTTCAGTTGTTGGTATCCGTTGCGCAGCTGTAGCAGCATCACCAGGCCGAGCAGCACGATGACCAATACAGACAGACGTCCGATATTGTGCAACTCAAGGCGGTAGCGCTTTTCATCAAATGCGCCGAGCAGGATCGCCGCGATCCCCACGAAGTAGGCGTACCACAACGGGTACTCGAGCAGGCTGTGTATGGCCAGCACACCCAGCATGGAATATCCCCACCAATGTGCCCCGCTCAGTGTGGCGCGTCTGATGCCGTGCAGCCATATCCCCAGCGGAACCAGCAGCGCCAGCAAACCCAGAAGCCCGGCGACTGCAGCCAACTGAAAGACCAGGTTATGCGCATTATTGTAGAGCCCGGTAATATTGTTCGCCTGAAGCTGCGGCAGCAACTGGAAATGATGCCAGGCGAATTGCCCGAAACCGATTCCCAGCCAAGGGGATTGGGCGAACATCAGCAACGCTTCATGCCACAGGTACAGGCGTATGCTACCGCCAGTATCGCCGGCGCCGTTATAGGACAACAGCCGTTGCACGGTGTTCGTGCCGTGACCGGGCCCCGCCATGAAGTGCATTTGCACCAGCAGGTTCATCAGCACGAATCCGACGACCAACAGAACGCTATAGCGCAACAGCGGTTTCATTTCCGCCTCGCGCCGCGCCATCCACCACGCCATGAAGATCATCAGTGCAAGGTATAGCCAGGTACTGCGCGAGCCGCTTAGCGTCATCGCAAACAGCAGCGGAATGGCCAGCAGAACCGCATAGAACGGTTTGATCATTCGCTGCTGAAACAACAAACCCAGTGAAGCCAGACCCAGTGCGATGTAATCGGCATAGTGGTTGGGCTGGGCAAGATTTCCGTATATCCCGCCTGCAAGATCCCGTGCAATCACCGGGTCCAGAAAGGTATGCCACTGAAAATGCTGCAACACCCCGATCAATGCATTGAGTTCCGCACCGATCAGCAGAAATACTGCCAATACCTGCGCCAGCTTTACCAGCCCGAAGCATTCGCGCAACCTGGCGCCCAGCACCATCAGCAAGGCTGCAAACAGAAAATACAGGGCATACAGCAATGCCTGGCTGAAATAGGCGATCTTGCCCAATACCAATTGCAGCAACAACACCCCGATCAGCGCGGCAGGAAGTAGCGCGATACGGGGAATCTCGGCGCGCTCCCAGAACTCACGGGAGACCAGCAGGGTAAGCGCAAGCACGCCCAGCATGGCGCTCCACCACTCCTGGTCAAAAGAAGTCAGCGGATTTTCATGGCGATAATGCAAAAAAGGGAATGCCCACATCAACCCGACCAGAATCAGGCTGATGTGGGCCCATTTGATGCCTGACGGCCGGTTGGACTGGGGTGATTTGTTCAGCACGAACCGCTTTTTACGCCAAACTTTGCAAGAATGTTGTTCAGCGGACATATCCGGGTGAACCCGCTTTGGAACAGGTTCAGTCCCACGAAAGCGGTAAAAAACAGGAAGTATTTGCTCACGAATACCGGGCTGGCTTCAGCGCCCAGCGCCAGTGAAAGCAATATGAACGACCCTGCGACAATACGGACAATGCGTTCTGAATTCATTACTTGTAGCTCCTAGTTTAGAATTAATCGGATTTTACTGGAATTTTTTGTACCGGGTGGCGTAATACAACACCAGTGTCAGCAAGGTGTAGGCCAGAATGCCAAATATCAAGAGAATGGCCAAACCGTTGAAATCGGATCATTCAGCATGAACAGCGCACCCAACATGACTACCATGCCGGTCAGTGATGATCGGTCTGGCACGGGCACTGGTTATCCACCCATTAGTGAAAGATATATTAGTATTTTCTAATATATCATAAAAATCAAACCCACTCTGCAATTAATCTGATCTGCCGAAAGCGATACTCCAAGCAGATTTGTTGCCGGGAAGCCCCTGGCGGTTGCTGCGCTGTGAAGTGGGTTCAGGCTGCGCGGATTGCCGCGCAACTCTCCTTCACCAGTTCGGGGCCGCGGTAGATCAATCCGCTGTATAACTGCACTAGCGACGCGCCGGACCTGATTTTTTCTGCGGCATCTGTGCCGTTCAGGATGCCCCCCACCCCGATAATCGGGACCGCATCCTGAAGTTCGGCAGCAAGCTGGCGGACAACGGCAGTGGATTTTTCGCGCAACGGGGCACCGCTCAGGCCGCCAGATTCCGCGCCATGCGGCAGACGTTCCACGCCCTGCCGCGATAGCGTGGTGTTCGTGGCAATCACGCCGTCGATCCGGTGCTGCACCAGCAGCTTGGCGATTTGGGCGATTTGCCCGTCCTCCATGTCCGGCGCAATCTTCAGCGCAATCGGTACATATTTGCCGTGTTTGTCGGCAAGTATCTGTTGTTCGGCCTTGAGCCTGGTCAGCAAATCATTCAACGCATCCGTCCCCTGCAGCTGGCGCAAATTTTTGGTATTGGGTGAGGAGATATTGACCGTGATGTAGCTTGCGTGAGCGTAAACTTTCCGCAGGCAAATCAGATAGTCGTCTGCCGCCTTTTCAATCGGCGTAACGGCATTCTTTCCGATGTTGATGCCGAGTATGCCGCGATAATCAGCGCGCCGGACATTCTCGATCAGCTTGTCCACGCCGTCGTTGTTGAAGCCCATGCGGTTGATGATCGCGCCTGCTTGGGGTAGGCGGAATAGCCGCGGTTTCGGGTTGCCGGATTGGGGCAGCGGGGTGACCGTGCCGATTTCGATGAAGCCAAAACCGAGTGCCGCCAGCCCGTCTATGCAGTCGCCGTTTTTGTCGAGACCGGCGGCGAGACCGACCGGGTTCGGAAAATTCAGGCCCATCACCGTGCGCGGGTCCGCGCCGGGATGCTGCGCAGTAATGCCGCCCAGACCCAATGAACGCATCGCATTCAGGCCGCCAAGGGTAAGATGGTGCGCTGTTTCCGGATCGAGACGGAACAGCACGGAACGCAACAGGGAATACATGGCTAGCCTTTCTTGACAGGTGTGCCGATTTTTCTCATGCGGCGTCCTCATTGGATTCCGCAGCACCTTGCGCATCCTGTGCCGGGCCTGCCGAAAAAACAAAGGGGTTTACAGGATTTGCGAGCATGCGCCATGCGCCGTCCAGCAAGCCTTGCGCGGGCTGGTATTGCGTCTTGTAAGCCATTTTGTGGCTATTTTCGATCCAGTAGCCCAGATAGACGAAATCCAGATCAAGTTTTCGGCACAGCTCGATTTGCCACAGCACGTTATAAATCCCGAAACAGGCACCGGGCAAATCCGGCTCGTAGAAGGTATATACCGAGGACAACCCGTCGCTGAGCAAGTCGATCACGCTGACCATGCGCAGCACACCCCGGTCGCGGAATTCCACCAGCACCGTATCGACATGGCTCAGCAACAAAAAGTTTTGATAAGATTCCCGGTCATCCTTGTCCATGCCGCCGTCTTTGTGCCGTGCACGCTGGTAGCGCTGATATAGTTCGTAATATTCTGCTTTATCGTGAAGCGGATGGAGCGTAGCCTCAAGTTGAGCATGCCGCTTCCAGGCACGGCGTTGCGAGCGGTTTGCGGTGAATTGCCTGGCCATGATGCGCAACGGGATACAGGCATGGCAATTATCGCAAAATGGCCGATAGGTATACGACCCGCTGCGGCGGAATCCGCGCTGCACCAGTTCCGAATATACCGGTGTGCTGATCAGCAATGCGGGCGTAGCGACTTGCGAACGTGCCTGCAGATCGGGCAGGTAGCTGCACGGATAGGGCGCGGTCAGGTAATAATGCAGCGCGGAAATCGGAATGTCGTTAAGCAGGCTCATGTAAAAAGATCGCGGTCAAATTGCCAGCCGGTCGGATGGCCGGGGACAAACCTTTCGTTCATCGGCGTACAGTGTATCAATTCTTTGAGTCTTGCGATAAATTCGTCGCGCGGGATTTCCCGGGCACCGAGCGAGGCCAGGTGGGGGGTATTCATCTGGCAATCGATCATGCCAAACTGCCAGCGTTCCAGTTGCCTGGCGAGATGGGCCAGCGCAATCTTGGATGCGTTGCTGGCCAGGCTGAACATCGATTCGCCGTAGAACATCCTGCCGATGCTGACACCGTACAAACCGCCCACCAGCCTGCCGCCCACCCAGGTTTCCACCGAATGCGCGTGCCCCGACTGATGCAGTTCGCAATACGCCGCAATCATGTCTTCGCCTATCCAGGTACCGGACTGGGTTGCTCGCGGAGCAGCGCAACAGCGCATTACCTGTTCAAACGCCGTATCGCAGCGCACTTCATGACCGCTGTTGCGCAGCGATTTGCCAAACGAGCGCGATATCCTGAATTCTTCTGGGATCAGCACCATGCGCGGATCCGGGCTCCACCACAGCAGGGGCTCGCCCGGATTGAACCACGGGAATATTCCATGATGGTATGCTTCCAGCAGCCTCGTCATGGTCAGGTCACCACCCGCAGCCAGCAATCCGCCAGGCGAAGCGAGAGCGGTTTCGACTGGTGGAAAAGGGGTGTCACTGGCGAGCCATGGAATCATAGTTGCTCCCAAACGTCTGGTCATTGAATGCAATTTGTGGTTATATTGACATGAGTTAAGCGTATCTGGTTTAAGGGGCGGCGAATGTTAGCTGGAATATTTGGGAAAAAGTCTGATCATCCCTTGGCGGATATCAAATCCGTGCAGGCATTGCTGGAGAACCTACCCAAAAACGACGCTTACAAGTCACTCATGGAATTGACCGACTTGGTAGAGTCGGTGTCGGAACAGGACAGTTTCAAGCTCGACCACCAGTTTGCCGTGTTGCGCATGATAGATGAAGCAGCCCAGCCATACACACGCAAATTGTCGCGCGAGTATTTTACGCCGTTCGAGATCAACAAATTCCAGGAAAATCGCCTCTGGTCTCTATTGGGCAATTATTACCACCAAACTGCCGTTGCCTATTTCGACGTGTTCAATCGTTTTTGCAACGCTGACAAGGGTAGCAGCACCATCCGTATACACATTTCTTTGCTGACCGCCAGAGCGGTGTACGCCCTGATTTGCAAGCTCAAATTTATCAGTGCCCGTTACGGACAGGTCGACAATGATATCTGGGCAAGTCTGGCGCTGTTGTACAAGCATGCCGAGCAGCTGCAATATTTCGATACGCCGGTGAAACTTTATCCCGGAATGCTCGGCAACACCACAGTCAAGTGCGAGATGGGCAGCTTGATGATATGGTACGACAGCGGGCTGAGCACTTTGAGCCCCTTGTACATCCATCTGGTTGAACGCATCGTGGCGCAATATTGTTCGTCCATAGACATACGCGCCGAACTGGATGGGAGTGCCCGGCTCTGCTTCAATTTGAATAGCCCCGCCGAGCCGACAAGAATAAACATGGACGCCACCACGCACTCGGCCATGCGCTTCATCTGCATGCCGACGCTGCAAGCCAGGCTTGAAGACCTGATGAAGATACTGAAAAAGAACATTGTGCCGGATGGTCTTTCCCTGGGCGGCAACTACGAGGCCGAAGTTGTCAGGAATGCGGTCCAGCACCTGTTGACTTATCTGATTGCACCTCCGGTGAGACGCAATGCGCGGCGCATGGCAAACGTCACCCTGAATGTGGTAAACGGCTTCGACCTGGTGGTGAGCTCCTCGAACCCGCAGCATCCCCCGCAAATCACCCCCGCATCCTGGGTCACCGAGGAAATCAGTGTCGGCGGATTCAGCAGCGTCTTGCCTTCCGGAAGCAATGGAATCGGCATTGGAAGTTTGCTTGGCATACAGCCGGAGGGAATGTCGCAGTGGGGCGTGGCGGTGGTACGGCGGTTGCTGCGCGATGATGCGAACCAGATGCATGCGGGCGCGGAAATTCTGGCCAACCAGGTTGCCTACGTCAAACTCTACACCAACGGCAACCAAGCCGGCGAGGGTCAACCGGCGCTGTGGCTTTATCCGGCGCACGGAGAACTGTCCGGTGCGACGCAGTTATTGCTGATGCAGGCGGACACTTTCTCTTCCAGTCAAAGCCTGAAGATTGATTTGGACGAAAAGAAATATTTGCTGATCCCCAGCGGATTACGGGAAAAAGGCCTAGATTACGATTTGGCAAAATTCAAGGTTATCGAACAGGAAACCGAGTCATAAGCCATTATCATTCCCCAACCCCGATCGGCAGATCGGTCCGTCATTGTTTTCTAGCCGGTTTGATGCGACAACCACATCGCGATATCGCTTAGTTCTTCCCCGCATACCGCGTGTTGCATGGCGTATTCATGCCATTCAACGGTATAATCCAAACCCAGCAGCGTATCCCTTGAAACCTTACCCAGTGCACAGGGTATGACCGGGTCGGCGCGGCCGTGGGCCATGAATATCGGCGTATCCCTGGTAACAGCCAGCGCCTCGCCTGCCGTACTGTCAGCCAGTGGCAGATAGGTTGACAATGCCAGCACGCCTCCCAGCGGAACGGGCTGGCGCAGTGCGGTATGCAGCGCAACCGCACCGCCTTGGGAAAAACCCGCGAGAAATATGCGGTCCCGGGCAATGCCCTGTTCCGCTTCCCGCGCAATGAGTTCCTCTACCAAGGATTGTGCGGCGCATATTCCCGCCGAGTCCTGCCGGGTGTCGATACTCGGGTCGGCGATGTCATACCATGCCCGCATCACCATTCCACCATTGACGGTTACGGGTCGCATCGGCGCATCCGGAAAAATGTAACGTACCGCGACCGGCAGTTTCAGTTCATCCGCGATGGCGGCGAAATCCGATCCATCTGCGCCCAAACCATGCAGCCAGATGATGCTGTGATGTGGATTCTTGCCTGATTCGACGGTGCGGTGCGTAAGCATGGTGCTCATGCAGAATGCAATGCCGGCTCGGGAATGACCTCGCGCAGCACCTGGAATATCTCGCGATAATTCTTCGCCGGCTTTTGCGCCTTGATTTCCCTTTGCGCGTTGCGTATCAGCGTGCGCAACCTTTGAGCATCAGCCTGCGGATGGGCGGAAAGCAAGTCGGTGAGCGCATCTTCGCTTTCCAGCAAGCGCTCGCGCCAGCGCTCCAGCTGGTGCATGTAGGCGACATGATGCTGCGACTTTCCTTTCCACGTATCCAATTTGGCAAGTATCGGCACGGGATCGACATCGCGCATCAGCTTGCCGATGTACTGGATCTGACGGCGCTGCGCCCCGAAGGTGTTGATGTTCTTCATCTCGCGCAGCGCTTCCCGCAGGGTATCGGGGATGTCGAGCTGGGCGAGCTGATCTTTGCCCAACTCGGTCAATTCCTTGCCGAGGTCGCGCAACTCGTGCATCTGCTTCTTGATCTTGGTCTTGCTCGGGGGCAGCTCTTCATCTTCCTCATCAACTGCCGCGGGCTGGTTGCGCAGTCCGCGCCCACGAGTAGTGGGATTGCCCGTCTTGCGCGCGTGCGGCCGGATTACTTCCACGTCCCCATCGTCGTGTTCGTCTTCATCATCTCCGAGATGGATATGCAGCGGCTCGTTTTCGTCGCGGGATTTATTGTTTGAATTCATGGCCGTTAATGTGTGCTGGTGTTAATGTGCTTGAGGGATGCTGCTATGATAGCGCTTTTCCGCCAACAAACCGATGAGCATATGAAGAACCCAGTCACTCCTGCCCCGCGCTTTTCCCACCCCGCCGACGTATTACGCAACATCGCGCAGGATATGCTGGATTATGCCAAACAGCAGGGCGCATCCGCCGCATCGGTGGATGTTTCTGAAGGATTTGGTCAAGGGGTAACAGTACGCCAGGGCGCAGTGGAAACCATCGAATACAACCGCGACAAAGGGCTCGCGATCACCGCCTACATCGGCCAGCAGCGCGGCAATGCCAGCACCTCGGATTTCTCGCCCCGGGCAATGCGCGACACGGTGGATGCCGCCCTGTCGATCGCCCGCTATACCGCAAAGGATGACTGCTCGGGCCTGCCCGACGCCGACATGCTGGCGCGCGATTGTCCGGATATGGATTTGTACCACCCCTGGGACCTGCCGGTCGAAGCAGCGATTGCCCTGGCGCAACAGTGCGAGCAGGCGGCGCTGGATACGGATCCACGCATCAGCAACTCGGAAGGTGCGACCGTCAATCTGCATGAGGCGCAATTCGTGTCAGCCAACAGCCTGGGTTTCATCGGCTCCTTCCCGAGCTCGCGCCATAGCCTTAGCTGCGCGGTGATCGCCGGAAAGGATGATGCAATGGAGCGTGATTACTGGTATGCCGTCGCACGCGACGCGAAAGACCTGCCAAATGCGCAGCAGGTCGGACGCATCGCCGCCGAGCGCACGGTACGCCGCTTGAATGCGCGCCAGATCAATACCACGCAAGTGCCGGTATTGTTTGAGGCGCCGATCGCGTCCGGTTTGCTGGGCAGCTTTGTCAACGCGGTGAGCGGCGGCAGCCTGTATCGCAAATCCTCATTCCTGCTCGACCAGATGGATAAATCTGTCTTCGCCAGCCACATCAATATCACCGATGTGCCGGACATACCAAGAGGACTCGCTTCCAGTCCCTTCGATAACGAGGGGGTGCGCACACAGCGCCGCGTAATCGTGGAAAACGGCGTGTTGCGCGGCTATTTTCTCGGCAGTTACTCGGCGCGCAAGCTGGGGTTGCGCTCCACCGGCAATGCTGGCGGCAACCACAATTTGATCCTCCAATCGGGAACGCTCGATTTCACCGGCCTACTTGAGACCATGTCACGCGGACTGCTGGTCACCGAATTATTGGGCCAGGGAATCAATGCCGTGACCGGGGATTACTCGCGCGGCGCAGCGGGTTTCTGGGTCGAGGACGGGGAAATTCAATATCCTGTTCAGGAAATCACCATCGCCGGGAATTTGAAAGACATGTACCGCAACATCGTCGCGGTCGGCAACGACGTGCTGGTGCAGGGTTCACGACAATGCGGCTCGATTCTGGTTGAAGGAATGACTATCGCGGGGCGCTGATTCCGGCCTGGCAATCCAGTGTCGTCCGGCCAGATGACGCCGGCAAGTTCGAATCACACGGAAAGTTCGTAATCAGCGCAGATGTTAAGGTCACGCATCCAGTTTGTGTACCGCCACAAAATCGGCGATCTTCTGCAGCAACTCATCTTCCTGATAGGGTTTGCCCAGATAGGTGTTCACGCCAAGCTGCATCGCGTATTCGCGGTGCTTGTTGGCGGTACGGGAAGTAATCATGATGATCGGAAGATTCTCAGTTAATGGAACGCGGCGCAATTCCCTGACCAGCGCAAAGCCATCCATGCGCGGCATTTCGATGTCCAGTATCATCACGTCCGGCGTGAATTCCTGCATTTTTTCCAGCGCATCCACGCCATCTGTCGCAGTCAACACCTGATAACCTGCGCGGCTAAGAATACGGGAGGTAATCTTGCGCACGGTGAGTGAATCGTCCACCACCATGATCAACGGCGAGGTATTGAGCGGTTTGTCGGCTGCCGTTGCCTGTATCTTGCCTCCCCCGATACGCTGCGCAAATTGCACCGGATTCAAGATCAGCACCACCTTGCCATCACCCTGCACGGTTGCGCCGGCTATCCCCGGCAGGCGCGACATTTGCGGCCCGATATTTTTGACCATTGCTTCCTGGTTGCCCAGCAATGCATCAACATTCAGGGCGATGCGTTGCGTGCCGCTGCGCAACAGCAGCACCATATTGCGCAGCTGATTTTCCTGGATGACCTCCGCATCACCCAGCAGGTGCGGCAAATAGTGCAGCGGATATGAGTTGCCCTGCCATTCGATATGCTGCGCTTTATGCAACAAGTCCATTTCGGCAGACTTCACTTGCCTTACTTGCTCGACCAGAGTGGATGGAATCGCATAAACCACGTCACCCGCCCGCACCATCAGGACTTGCGTAACCGCCAGTGTAAGCGGCAAATAGATCAGGAATTGGGTGCCCTCGCCGCGCTTTGAACTGACTTCGATACGCCCGCCCAAAGAGGATATCTCGCTGCGCACCACATCCATGCCGATACCGCGTCCGGCAATTTCTGTGATTTCGGCCGCAGTGGAAAGTCCCGGCGTGAAAATAAGTTGCGCCAATTGATCGTCACTGACCGGTTCATCGCTGCGCAGCGAGCCGTCGGCTATCGCCTTTTCGCGCAGTTTTGCAAAATCCAGCCCGGCCCCGTCATCGCTGAATTCGAACACCACTTCATTGCCTTCCTGGCGCAGACTCAGGCGAATTTCGCCGATCGGAAGCTTGCCGCTTTTCGCGCGCTGCGCTTCGCTTTCCAGGCCGTGCACGATGGAGTTTCGCAGCAAGTGCTCGAAAGGTGCGACCATTTTTTCCAGTACGCTGCGGTCGAGTTCCACATTCGCGCCCTGCAATTCAAGATTGGCACGCTTGTTCAGTTCCTTGCCGGTCTGCCGCACGATGCGGTACAAACGGTCGGTAATGCTGTTAAACGAGACCATGCGCACGTTCATCAATCCCTGCTGCAGGTCTTTATTGAGCCGGCCCTGTGCCAACATCACGGTGGTAGTTTGCTCCAGGTTCTGCAGCATCGATTGCTGGACGGTATGCACGTCATGCACACTTTCATTCATGAAACGGGTCAATTCCTGCAATCGGGTAAAGCGGTCAAACTCAAGCGGATCGAACAGTTCGGCATTATCCTTGGCCAGCATAACGCGCGCCTGCATCTGGCTTTCCGCCTGAATCTCCACCTCGCGCAGTTGCTGGCGCAAACGCACCACGCTGGCCGTCAGCTCCAGCAAGCTTTCCTTCAAAACGCGCATTTCGGTTTCCATGCGCGAGCGAGCCACACTGATTTCACCTGCTTCGTTCACCAGTCGATCGACCACATCGGAACGCACCCGCAACATATTACCGGGACCGGCTCGTTCCGCGCCTGGTTCCGTCGAACGCCGGTCAGCCCTGCGCTCCGGGCTGGCCACCTGATCGGATTCGCGGCGTCCGGTCGGCACAGGCAAGGGTTGTTCAGCCGGCTTGCCTTCACGCAATTCTTTGAGCAGGGACAAAATATGATCGAAATCGCTTTCCAGATCATCCCAATACCCTGTTTCTGCGCTCAGCCGGTCAGATGCCAGCACACGGCCTTCCATTTCATGGGCTATTTCACCGATACGCATCGCGCCTACCATGCGCGAACTGCCCTTGATGGTATGCAACAGTCGTTTTAATACCGGAACTTGTTCCTGGTCATGCGGAGGCTCGCGCCAAATGCGCAGTCCTTCACTGATCTTGGGACACAGATCTTCGGCTTCTTCGAGAAACACCGGTAGCAGTTGCTCGTCAACGTCATCAAAAACTCCGGGTTTTCCGGATACGGCGTAGGCTGCACCCGGTTCCGTCTCAATTTCGCCAGGCTGCGACATATACTCTGTCGGCCTCGACGGTTCGGCAAACGCTGTGCGCAACTTGCCGTCACCAATCCACGGCTCACCCATAACATCGGGGATTTCAGCTGCAGCGGGAGCTGCATCTTGTTGCGGCGACAGGAATTCAAACGGCTGCGCCAGGCCTTCCTGCCCAGCTGCGGAAACCAGTCCGGTCTGCTCGGCAACCACCTCTGTGAAATTATCCCGGTCGGATACCAGCTGGCTGACCAGATCACCGCGCAATTGCGGTATCTGCTTCTGGCATACGCTCTGCACCATCTCGTCCAGGGCGGTAACGGACTGTTCGAGCATCAGCAACTGGCTCTCGCTCAGCGTGAACATCTTTTCCAGGCGCGCGTGGAGCCAGCCTTCCAGGGCGTAAGCCAGCTCGACTACCGCGGCAAAACCCATGGTACGACTCACTCCGGCCAGCGTGTGTGCGGCCCGCATGAAGTCATATTGCACCATCGGCGGCACTGCCGTACGCAGTTCATCAAGCTGATGATGCAGTGAGGCGACATTTTGTTTCACCTCGGCGCTGGCGATACTGAACAACACCGGGGAATGCAATGTTGCATCAGCTTCCGCAGCCGTGTACTCCGAAACCGCGGGGGTGGCTGGCGCTGCGGCATCCTGGCCTGCGCCCGGCGCTTCGGCGGTTGTGGCGACCTGTTGCATCTCGGTTTCCAGACCGTCCTCGATTTGCTGCGCTGCCGCGATCAGGCCATCCGCCTCGATGGTTACCGCCCCCTGTCGGCTGAGTGTATCCACCCAGCCGACAAAGGACTGCACTGTTGTCCTGATGAAGTTGAGCAAGCCGGGTGTGGCGGTTTTGTTGTATTGCAGCCATTTGTTCATGGCACGCTCGACACACCATGCGACCTCGCCAAGGTCGGTCAAACCGACCATGCGCCCGCTGCCTTTGAGGGTATGAAAACCCCGCCTTATAGCCACCAAAGGTTCGTGGCTATCCGGATGCAACTGGCAAGTATCAAGGTTTCTCAGCATGGTACCGAGAACTTCCTGCGCTTCCTCGAGAAATATCGCCAGCAGCTCCTGATCTTCCTCGGACCGATGCGGTATTTCGGCGGACGCTTGCGGCGGCTCGACCGGTGCAACTTCCAGCGCAACGGGTTCGGCAGACTGATCTATGGGAACGATGAACTCAAGCGGTTCGGCACCCCGCCCGCCCGGTTCGGCTTCCGGCAGCACCGGCTCATGCTGGACAGGTTTGTCCGCTTCAGCCTCCCGGGGCAGATTCTGTCCAAGCATCCCGGCCAATGCCGCCCGAAGCACTGCAACATCGGCTGGCTGTCCATGGGTCAAATGTTGCAGATAATCTTCCAGTGCGCTTATGGCGTTTGCCAGCGCAATTTTTTCTGCCGGCTTTGGTGCATCCCCGCTTTGCGCAAAACGACCTATATTTGCCTGAACGGATGCCAGCAGCCGTTCGGCATCCTGCAGGGACGAAATGCGCAAACCGCCTTGTATCTGGCTCAACAAGCGCAACAACTCCGGCAACTCGTCGCGGTTGATCACGTTGTTGAAAAACGCATTCAACCCTTGTTCGACATGCTGCAGGTTAACCACCATCTCGCTGGCGAGCGAGACCATTACCTGTCCCGGCTGCTCCATTCGATAGTGGAGTTCGACCAGTTCGGCCAGCCGTTTTGTATCTTCCGGTTTTTGCTTTACCGCGGCCTGCATACGTTCGACCAGGATGTGCGCCTGTTCCTGAAAGCCACCGCCGATACGGCGGTAGTTCTCTATTCCATTACCCAGCAGCAGCAGCGCCATCGCCATATCTATCGCAATCGGCCGGGCGTGCTCGGGTGAAGTCGCATATTGCGACAGTACTTGAATCTGTTTGGCCAGATACTGGAGAACATCGCGGTCGAGCTTGTCGCTTAGCAAGGCAATCTGTTCGACTTGCCTGGTGAACTTTTCACAGGCCGCAGCATCTCCCTGCGCGCACTGCTCCCAGAGTTCCTCGGCTACGTTCAATTCATCGCGAATGGTGTCGAGCATCTGGTCCACTTCGCTCGGGGACAACGCCGACAGTTCGGGCAGGTACTGGTCGAGCGAGTAAACCTGCTTGATCGCCTCGACGTGCTCGCTCACAACATGGCTGTTGCCGATCAGGTAGAGCATCTCGTTCATTACCGGCGCGGTGTCACCGGCGTTGCTCTCGGACACCGCACGCAACTGCTGGTCTATGCGGCTCAGCAGCTTGCGTACGTTCATTTCGGGAGGCAATCCGTCCAGTTTTACACAATCGAGCAATCCATAGCCCACCCACCAGAACGCGCGGCTCCCGTCCTGGGGTGAACTGCGCAACACCCCCTCCAGAGCCTGTTGCATCTGTTGCGCGGCGGCGAGAGCATTGTCCTGGCGCATCCATTTCAACAGCCCCTGCTGATACTGGCCGCGCAACATCCTGATATGAGCGGGATCCTCGTTCTGGACTGGCAGATTTAATACCTGATTGGGCAATTTCGCGCCGAGATCGGGATAGAACAAGTCCATCTCGAAGGACATTTCCAGGCCGCGCAGCTGCTGCAACTCCTGGTATTGCGGGAACAGGCGCAACGAGACGTTATCCGCGCCATTTACCAGCGAATCGAGGTAGTGGGTGATAGCGAACATGGCGCGACGCAGCACGTCTCGATGCATCGCAGAAATTTGATCATGGTTTGTTGCCAGTTCGCCAAGGGTGAGCTCCAGCTCTGCGCAAAACGCCGCGGCGCCAAACAGCCCGACCATTTTCAGCACGCCCTGCAAACTGTGCAGCTCGGAGCATGCCGTTTCCAGCGCCGGCCCATTTTCCGCCGGCGCGGCAAAATACCGCTCAATCTGCACGCCGATGTCCTCCAGCGTGCTGTCGATGCCGGGCTTCACCGCGGGCAGCATGTTGCGATCAAATTGTGCGCTGTTGTTCATGTGGGGTACGGTAGTGGTAGCCGACAGTTACAGTTTAAAGCCCGCTACCGAGCCTCTCAGATCCTTTGCCAGACTGTTCAGCTGCCCGATGGAATTGGACGTCAAACGCGTACCCTCCGTGGTTTGCACGGTAATTTTGAGTATTTCTTCCATCACGCCCGCCACTTCGCTGGCCATATCCGTCTGTACCTGGGTGGATGTCGAAATACTGTTGATCAGTGCCGCCAGCTCATTCGACACCTGTTCAATTTCCCGCAACGATTGTCCTGCCATATCGGAAAGCTTGGCCCCTTCCACCACACCCAGGGTGCTCTTCTCCATCGCCGCCACCGCGTCATAGGTATCACCCTGAATGGTCTTTACCAGCGCACCAATCTGCTTGGTCGCCTCCGCGGAACGTTCAGCAAGACGCTGCACCTCTTCAGCAACCACCGAAAATCCGCGCCCCGCCTCGCCGGCCGACGCGGCCTGGATCGCCGCATTTAACGCCAGCACATTGGTCTGTTCGGTAATATCGGAAATCAGATCCACGATCTCACCAATCTCCTGCGAGCTTTCGCCAAGTCGCTTGATGCGTTTTGAAGTTTCCTGGATCTGTTCGCGTATGCCATCCATACCGCTGATCGTGTTGCGCACCGCCTGCGCGCCCTGCTCGGTCGCAACCAGGGTGCGGCGCGCCACTTCGGCAGACTTGGCCGCGCTGGAATCCACTTCTTTGACGGACTTGGTGATCAGTTCCACCGCCTCGCCAGCAGTTTTGATTTCTTTGGCCTGTTGCTGCGTTGCATCCATCAGCCCCCTGGAAATGTCCTCGGTATTTTTTGTGGCCTTGCCCATCTGCTCGACCGCGACAATGATTCGCGACACCAGCTTGCGAAACTCCTCGGTGGTGTAGTTCAACGAGTCTGCGATCGCACCGGTGACGTCTTCCGTGACGGTAGCGCGCACCGTCAAATCGCCGTCGGCCAGATCGCCCATTTCATTCATCAGGCGCAAAATCGCATTCTGGTTCTGGCTATTGATGCGCGCCGCCTCTTCGCCGCGACGACGCGAATCATCCACATATGCCTTCACCGTCAGCAACAGCGACAACAGCAGCAACAGGCCAAACGCGAAAGCAATCTTGATGGTAATTTGCGAAGAAGCCTGGTAAGCATCAACCAAACGCTGGGCCCCGGCCAACAGCGAATTGGAGTCATTCACAATCGCCTGGGCCGCCGTTTTCGCCGCCACCAGGGTGCGCACCTGGGAAACCAGGATCTCGACGCTGCGGCGAGTGGTGACCAGCAAATCGCGCGCGGTTGCCACATTTTGATTCGCCGCTGGTAGCGCTGCCAGGCTGTCTTCAGCGGCGCTCAGGTCGATCGCCACCTGGGCCACCTGTTCAATCGACACATTTACTTCCAGCAGCCTCCCCGCATCCTGGCCGATACGCTCAACTTCCAGCGCAAAGCGCGTCGCCTGCTGCTTTTGCGCGCCACTGAAGGTATCGATCATCTTTTGTGTCAGGCTGCGCAAATCGGTTCTAACCGAGTCAACCGCTGACAAGGTTATCGACAGTGTCACCAAACCGCCACGCCCGGCCTGCAGGGTTTGCACATCCGCCAGGGTTTTGTTTGCGCTCTTCATGAAATCGTTGAGCGCAATGCGCGGAGCCCCCTTGGTTGCGGGCAAAGTTCCCTTGCCCTTGTCCAGTTCGGTCAAAATAGCGGCCATGCTCGCCCTGCCTGCTTCCAATGCATCAAACGAGTCCGAATTGCCGGACAGCGCTTGCTGCGCATCTTTGGCAAGCCGCTGCGACAGCATCAGCAGCTGGCTGGATTCCCCAACATAGCGCACTTTGTTGCTGTCCTGCCGGTTACTTATGTAGGCAGCAATCGCGGTTAAAACAAAAAAGATTGCCGCGATCACTCCAAATAGTTTGACTTTGGATTTGGCTAATACCTGTTTATCTGCCATGTTATTCCTCTCCCCTAGGGAATTTCTTCAAAAAGCGAATGCTAAATGCCCGCCTGCAAAAATTCGGGCTGTGACAGCAAACCCTGCAAATCAAACTTGCGCCATTGTTCCCCCGACTCATCCTGATACCCGGTCTGACCATCGAGCTCTTCCGCTTGCCAGTTACCCGAGTCGCGCAGGCCCAGTACGCGATCAACCAGCAATGCCGCGTTGAAAGCATGCCGCTCCGCAACCAGCAATATGCGGTTGTTGGCATCTCCTGATACCGCTTCGCCATACCGGAAGGCTGCCAAATCGATCACGCTGTACAGCTTGCCGCGTATATTCGCGACGCCTCGAAACCAGCTTTTGGTAAACGGGACGATGGTCAAACTTGGTACCGACAACACCTCGCCGATATCCCCCATGTCTACCAGCCAGTTTTCCCCGGATATCGACACGCCAAGCGTGGATACGCGCGACCCGGACAAGCCTGTTTTCTGCAACCGGTCGTTCAGGTTCTGTTGAAATTCGCGCAAATTTAACCGCTTTGACATTGTCGGCTCCCCTAACCAGAATAATCGGACTGCCAAGCAAACCCGTGCTGAAACCCCGGCCGAACCGGGCAAAATACGGCATCACTAGCCGGAGCCATCCGTTGCTTGTTGCAATTGATGGCAAGGCTATATTCGGCAAGCAAACCCAGGGATTGATATTCGGGAATGGCTCCCATTCTTGAAAAATTGCATTCGGCACGCGCATCGGGCGAATGCAAGGCCGGCTTTTCAAAAGCATCCATTATCCCAAAGCGGCGATCTTGCTTAGCAATTCCGCCTCGTTTATCGGCTTGACCACGTAGTCTTTTGCTCCCTGACGCACGCCCCAGACCTTGTCGGTTTCCTGGTCTTTGGTCGTGCAAATAATTATCGGTATATGCTTTGTTTCCGGGTCCTTGGCAATCGCCCTGGTCGCCTGGAAGCCGTTCATTCCGGGCATAACCACGTCCATGATGACCAGATCCGGCTGGTTCAATTTGGCTTGAGCCACCCCCTTTTCGCCATCTTCGGCAAACGTGACCTCGAATCCCCGCTTGCGCAATATTTCCCCGATGAAATGACGTTCAGTTGCCGAATCATCAACCACCAATATTTTTTTAACTCCCATAATCCGACTCCTTTTTCTCTTGGGTATGCAAAATGACTGCTTCAATCAGACTTCTTTTATTGAACGGCTTCAGTAAATATTGGTCCGCGCCGACCAGTTTGCCGCGCGCGCGGTCGAACAGGGTATCTTTACTGGTCAACATAATCACCGGGGTTGATCTGAAATGCTGGTGCTTCTTGATCAGCGCGCATGTTTGATAGCCATCCAGCCGCGGCATCATCACATCCACAAAAATGACATCCGGCCGGTTGTCCACCACTTTGGCCAAGCCGTCAAATCCGTCTTCCGCGAGGATGACTTGGCATCCCGCCTGCGACAGAAATATCTCTCCGCTGCGCCTTATGGTGTTGCTGTCGTCGATCAGCAATACTTTTACCCCCGACAATGGCAGGTCCTCGCTCATCTTGCTCCCTTTTGCATTGGCGCAGATTTACTCTGCTTTTTGAGTGCCCCGAATGCCTTTAATGCTAACGTATCTCAACCCCGCTGTCATGGCGATTTAGCGGCGCCAGAATTGCGGGGTAAAAAGGATCAGTACCGTAAATATCTCCAGCCTGCCGACCAGCATGGCGGTAGTGCATACCCAGGTCTGAAAATTCGACAGCACGCCGTAGTTGCTGGCTGGACCAACCAAACCCAGCCCGGGTCCGGCATTGTTGATACAGGCAATGATCGCGGAAAACGCGGAGATAAAATCCAGTCCGCTGATCAGCAGCACAAAGGTCAGGATGGCCACCGTCATGAAATACAGAAAAATAAATCCCAGTACCGCAAACACGATATTGTTGGGTACGGCATTCCCGCCTATCTTCATCGGGTTGATCGCTGCGGGGTGCAGCAACCTGAGGAACTCTCGGCCGGCCTGCTTTACCAGCACCAGCGTCCGGACCATCTTTATACCCCCTCCGGTTGAGCCGGAACTGACCGCAACGCAACTGAGAAACAGCATCCACATCGGTGCGAATATCGGCCAGTTATTGTAATTCACACTGGTAAACCCGCAGTCAGTCGCAATCGAAACCAGATTGAAACTTGCGTAGCGCAAGGCGGTCCAGAAACTCGTGTATGTTCCCTCCAGCCTCAGGAATACGGCTATACCCAGACAGCTTGCCAATATCAAACCGAGCGTCGCGATAGCCTCGGTATCATGCCAATACAGTTTCAGGTTTTTCCCCCGCCACACCAGAAAATGCGTTGAAAAGTTAATCGCCGCCAGCAGCATGAAAACGATCAATACGAACTCTATCGCGGGGGAGTTGAAGTAGCCGATATTGGCATCATGTGTCGAGAAACCGCCCAAGCCCATCGTGGCGAAGGCATGACAGATCGAATCAAACCAATTCATACCAACCAGTTTCAGAGACAGAATGCAGGCAACCGTGATCCCCAGATAAACCAGCCAGAGATTGCGCGCGGTCTCGGTGATGCGCGGCGTAAGTGCGGTGTCCTTCATCGGCCCCGGAGTCTCTGCCTTGAACAATTGCCGCCCACCGATGCCCAGCAGCGGCAGGATCGCCACAGCCAATACGATGATCCCCATGCCGCCCAGCCAGTTAAGCTCATGCCGCCAGATATTGATGGCCGGGGGAAGATAATCCAGGCCGACCAGCACCGTCGCCCCGGTAGTGGTCAAACCCGACATGGTTTCAAAGTATGCGTCAGTGAAAGACAATCCGTTGATCACCAGCAGCAAAGGCAATGTTGCCACCGCCGGCATTGCCGTCCACATCGCAACAACCAGCAGGTAGCCGTGCCGGACAGAAAGCTCGCCCCTGTAGCGGCGCGTCAACAGCCACATCAGAAATCCGATGGCCGATGTCCAGACCATGGCCATCAGAAAATCGGGCATCGTTCCGTCGTCATATATCCACGATGCGGCCAGCGGCAGCAAATAGGTAATACTGAATACCACCAGCATCAGACCCAACACATGGACAACAGTCAGCGCGCGTTGCATCAGAAGAAACCGATTTTTACCTGAAACAGTCTCTCTACTTTGCGCACCATCACCTTGTCGATGACGAAGACGATGACATGATCCTCGGCTTCGATGACCAGGTTGTGGTGCCCCATGATGACCTCTTCGCCGCGCACGATTGCGCCTATGGTTGCACCTCTGGGCAGATCGATCTCATCGATGCGTCTCCCGACCACCTTGGAAGACTGGCGATCTCCGTGAGCCACCAGTTCCAGCACCTCCGCCGCGCCGCGCCGCAGTGAATAAACAGCCGCAACATCTCCCTGGCGTACATAAGCAAGCAGCGAACCGATGGTGACATGCGCCGGCGACAAAGCGATATCTATCTTGCCGCCTTGCAATAAATCAACATAGGCGCTGCGATTGATCAGCGAGATAACCTTGCCCGCCCCGCCCTGCTTGGCGAGCAGCGCCGACATGATGTTATTTTCGTCATCGTTGGTGAGCGCGCAGAATACATCGACCTCGCTCACATGCTCCTGCTGCATTAGTTTTTCATCAGTGCCGTCACCATTCAGCACCAGGGTGCTGGCCAATTCCTCGGCCAATCTTTGGCAGGTATTCTTGTTGTTCTCGATCAGCTTGACCTGGTAATTCCTCTCCAGTGCCTTGGCGAGGCGAAAACCGATATTACCGCCGCCAACGATCATCACCCGCTTGGCGGGTTTATCCAAACGGCGCATTTCCTTGAGCACGCTTCTGATGTTGTCGGTCGCGGCAATGAAGAATATCTCATCACCTTCCTCGATCACCGTAGTGCCTTCCGGAATTAGGGGGCCGTCCTTGCGAAAGATGGCAGCAACCCGGGTGTCCACTTGAGGCATATTAGTTCGCAAAAAACTCAGCGGCTTGCCCACCAGGGGTCCGCCATGGAACGCGCGCACCGCAACCAGCGAGGCTTTCCCCTGGGAAAACTTCTGTACCTGCAAGGCTTCCGGGAACTCGATCAGCTTGACGATGTAGTCGGTAAGAATCTGTTCCGGGCAAATTGAAAAATTCACACAGAAATTTTCTTCGCTAAAGACTTCTTTGCGGGCAAGATAATCGGGGGAGCGGATACGCGCAATACGCGTCGGGGTGTTGTATAGGGTGAATGCAAGCTTGCAGGCCACCAGGTTAACCTCATCGCTTTGCGTAACCGCCAGCAACATGTCTGTATCGACAATTCCGGCCTGTTCCAAAACGGAAGGATGGGCCGCATTCCCGACCAGTGTGCGCAAATCAAGCCGGTCCTGCAACTGGCGCAGCTTTTCGGCATCATTATCCACAACCGTAATGTCGTTTGCCTCGTTTACCAGGCTTTCAGCCACGGTAGAACCGACCTGACCCGCACCAAGTATCAGAATTTTCACCCGCCCCCCTTATGAACTTACTGCTGTGCCCTTATCCAGCTTTTCCAATCTTCGAACAGTTTTTCATCTCGCGCAGCAATGACCGACCGCTGCCAGATATCGCCAAGCGCAAAATCATCGGTCTCGATGCAACAGGCATGGCCGCCCGATTCCTGGAAAATCAGCGCGCCGGCGGCATAATCCCAAATCTTCTGGCCGCCATGCAGATACATGTCGTAGCGTCCGACCGCGGTGTAACACCAGTCCAGCGCGCTTGCGCCAAAGTTCCGCTGGGAAGCGTACGGCGGGTGGGCAGCCAGTTTGGTGACGAGTTTCTTGTTGAGGCGCTTCATATCAACGCTGGCCAGGGCTTTCTCCAGCGGAATTGCCGCTGTGTGGTCACGCAGCTTTTCCCCATTCAGAAAAGCACCCCGCCCATGTTCGGCGGCAAACATCTCGCTTCCAACCGGATCGAACACCACGCCAAGCACACTCTTCCCTCCGCGCAGCAGAGCAACAGATACCGCGAAGTACGGCAGGCCGCGCACGAAATTCGATGTACCGTCTATCGGATCAACACACCACAACCCGTCTTGACCTGTCTGCCATATTGCCTGTTGTTCGTCGGCCGTCATTTCTTCACCCAACACCGGCACGTTGACAATCGCCTGAAGCTTCTTGACCAACGCGTTTTGTGCGGTTATATCCGCCTCGGTGCACAGACTGCCGTCACCTTTGTGCTGATGTGCCACCTTGAGATAACGCGGCATGATTTCTTCAGCAGCCACCAGCTTGACTGCCGCAATCACCGCCTTGAGCAGCGCGCTCATGCCGGCCGGATTGTTAATGCCGTTCTGGGCCGAAACGTTCATGCCGGCTTACTTTGACTGTCCGGTGCTTCACTGCGCCATTTGATGGAACAGCCCATACTGGCAATCTGCTCGCGCGGCCCCTGCCCGGTGTTTGCCACTTGCACCATGGCGTTGAACAGATCGCGCGGCGCATCGGGCACCGCCTCCTTGCGCGAAGCATCCAACCGGCCGCGGTATTGCAACTCGAGATTGGCATTGAAGCCGAAGAAATCAGGCGTGCATACCGCCCCATAAGCCCTGGCAACCTGCTGGGTTTCGTCCCAAACATAGGGAAACGGATAGTTGTAGTGCCTTGCAATCTCCCTCATGTTGTCAAATGAATCCTCGGCATAATCCGCCGGGTCATTCGACATGATGGCAATCGTATTGATACCGTGATTTTTTAATTCGAGGGTGTCGCGTATGATGCGCTCGCGTATCGATTTGACATACGGACAGTGATTGCAGATGAACATCACCAACAGGCCGTTCTTGCCCCGGGCACCGGCCAGGTTATAGCGTTTGCCATCCACGCCGGGCAGGTCAAAATCGGGTGGGTTCCATCCAAAATCACACAAAGGGGGTTGCAGACTGGCCATTTCACATTCCTGACAATATCTTCCAAGCCGTTATATTATCACGTCAAGACCTCCATTCATTTGTGCCCTGACCATGCCGCGTTTTTACTGCCCCCCGCCAATCCCGCTTAGCGGATCTTTCGATCTCCCGCCGGATGCCGCACACCATGCTTCGCGTGTGCTTCGTTTAAGGACGGGCGACACGGTTGAAATCTTCGACGGGATCGGCAACGCGTGCCATGGCATGATTGCCGATCCCGGCCCCAAGCATGTGACGGTCACCGGCATTGCCGAAAGCAGGAACAAGCGGGAATCACCTTTGCATACGTTGCTCGCACAGGCGCTCTGCAGCAGTGAAAAAATGGATTGGATAATCCAGAAATCGACAGAGTTGGGTGTCACGGAAATTCAACCGCTTGCCACCGAACGCAGCGTGGCCAGGCTGTCCGTCGACCGCACCGCCAGACGGCTCGAGCATTGGCAGCAAGTCGCCATATCTGCCTGTGAACAATGCGGCCGCAATGTGTTACCGCTGGTACACCCACCGCTGGACATCATGGACTGGCTGCAACAAGTCAAAACCATGGCCGAAGCCAAATATATTCTGCTGCCCGACGGCACGTCCAATCTGCACGGTCAAACCGAGCCGCGCGGCAAAACCGTGATGCTGATCGGTCCGGAGGGTGGATTTTCCCTGGCAGAAAGCGATACAGCAATACACTGCGGTTTCAACCCGATGCGTCTCGGTGCTCGCATCATGCGCACCGAGACGGCCGCCATAGCAGGACTCGCGGTGCTGCAAACGCTGTGGGGAGACTTTTAGCCGGCTATAGTGAGGTGCAGAATACATCCCGCATCATGCCCACCAGTTTGAGCGTACGCAAATCACCAATACGGTAGAAAACCCGATTTGCATCCTTGCGGGTCGCCAATACCCCCTTGTCGCGAAGTATCGACAGATGCTGCGAAATGTTGCTTTGCGAGGTGCCGACTTGTTCAACGATGTCTTGCACGCTGACTTCCTGATCGCCGAGTATGCATAAAATCTTCAACCGCAACGGGTGCGCGATTGCCTTGACTGCTTCTGCGGCCTGGCGAATGTCCTCATCTTTGTCAATCAGTTTGCTTGCCATTATTGTATTCCAATCATTTCAATATTACCCGCCACGCCCCGTACCAAGCAGGCCAATTTCGTCTAAAATGGATTACCCTACAATTCACCATCCGCTTATATTCTACATCAATGAACGTCACACCTGTTTTACTGCTTATTCTTGACGGTTTTGGCTACCGCGAGGATGCTGACAGCAACGCTATTCTGGCCGCGCGCAAGCCGAACTGGGACAAACTTTGGCGTGATTATCCGCATACCCTGATCAACGCCTCTGAAAAATTCGTCGGCCTGCCTTCCCATCAAATGGGCAACTCCGAGGTGGGTCACCTCAACATCGGTGCGGGACGCGTGGTATACCAGGATTTGAGCCGTGTTGACATTGATATCGAGGATGGCAGCTTCTACACTAATCCCGCCCTGAGCAATGCGGTTTCATTGGCCCGGCACAACGGCAGCGCATTGCACATCATGGGGCTGCTTTCACCTGGCGGGGTACACAGCCACGAGAACCATATCATGGCCATGCTTGAGATGGCAGCCCGAAATGGTCTGAAGAAAGTCTACCTGCACGCCTTCCTGGATGGCCGCGACACCCCGCCCAGAAGCGCGGCACAATCATTGCGGTTGCTGCAGGACAAATGCACGTCATTGGGCGTCGGCCAAATTGCCAGCATCGTCGGGCGCTATTACGCAATGGATAGGGACAATCGCTGGGATCGCGTCCAACTTGCTTATGATCTGCTCACCTTGGGCCGCGCCGAATATTTTGCCGGCAATGCACTGGAAGGACTGGATTCGGCTTATGCCCGCGAAGAATCGGACGAGTTTGTCAAACCGACTGCCATTGTGCCCAATGGCGCAAAGCCGGTTGGAATGCAGGATGGCGACGTGGTGATCTTCATGAATTTTCGCGCTGACCGCGCGCGCGAGATCACGCGCGCCCTGACCGACGAAACATTCAACGCATTTACCCGCACCTACGTACCAAGACTGGCCAGCTTTGTCACGCTAAGCCGCTATGGCGAGGACTTTGATTTGCCTTGTGCTTATACCCAGAAGCCGATACACAACGGGTTTGGTGAATATCTCTCGAGTCTCGGACTAAAGCAATTGCGTATTGCCGAAACGGAAAAGTATGCTCATGTCACTTATTTCTTCAATGGCGGGCGAGAACAACCATATCCGGGCGAAGACCGCATTCTGGTACCTTCACCCAAAGTGGCCACTTACGACCTCAAACCTGAAATGAGCGCCCTTGAAGTGACCGACAAACTCGAATCGGCGATTTTAAGCCGGCAATATCACACCATAGTTTGCAATTACGCCAACGGCGATATGGTGGGACACACTGGCAATATGGCTGCCGCAACGCTTGCAATCGAGGCACTGGATGCCTGTATCGGTCGCGTGGTCAAGGCAATGTTGTCGATCGGCGGCGAAATTATCATTACTGCCGACCACGGCAATGCTGAGCAAATGATGGATCATGCAACGCATCAGGCCCACACCGCACACACGCTGAATCCGGTCCCTTTTTTGTATATCGGACGCAAGGCTGAATTGAGCGATGATGGTGCTCTGCGAGATATTGTTCCCAGCCTATTGGTCATAATGGGTTTGCCGCAACCGGCAGAAATGACTGGGCACAGCCTTATCCGGTTGTCTGATGAAAGATGACTTATGGCAAATTGCCCGTTACTTTCCTTGCGCGCAAGGAACCGAAGATAACAGGCGAGAAAAATAATTTCGTGCGCTCTTGCCGCACTTTTTTTGTTTTTCTTTCCACCATCTATTTTCTTTGCGCTGTTTGCTGTCGCGCCGCATATGCGGACACACAGGAAGAGCTGGACAATCTGCGCAAACGCATCGCGGTAGTTCAACAACACATGGACAAAACCCACGAGTCCAGGCTCGAGGTGGTTGACGCATTGCGCGAATCTGAACGTGCCATCAGCAATCGCAACCGCAAACTCGCAGAAATCGCAGCACTACAGCATGCAGCGGATCAGAAACTTGGCAAGTTGCAGGACCAGCAGCGAAAATTGAGTTCCAGCATGGCAGAGCAACAGTCACTGCTGGGCAGGTTGCTGTACCAACAGTATCTGGGGGGAAATCAGGAATATCTCAAACTGATATTGAACAACCAGGATCCCAACAAAATCTCACGCGACCTGTCTTATTACCAGTATATCGCCCGTGATCGGGCCTCCACCTTGGCCAAACTGCGTAGCAACCTGGCTGCGCTGAATATGATCAATATTGCAACCAGCCAGCAGCGCGAGCAACTGGTTTCGCTGCGCACGGAACAAGCGGCCCAAAAAGCATCTTTGGTCAAGGAACAGCGTGCTAGACGGCAGGTACTGGGCAAAATTTCGCTCCGGTTGCGTCAACAACGCCGCGAGATAACGCATCTGCAACGCGACGAAAATCGCCTTTCACAATTGGTTAACCAGCTGGCCATAGCACTTGCCAAACCGGCACCAAAATCCCTGTTACGCAATGACAGCCTTCCGGATAGCCGCTTCGACGGGCGGCCTTTCGACCAGCTAAAGGGAAAACTCGAGCTGCCGGTCAAAGGAGAACTTACCAATCGTTTCGGCACGCCGCGGCCCGGAAGCACGGTTGACTGGAAGGGACTTTTTCTGCGAACTTCCGACGGGCAACCTGTCAAAGCCATTGCTGCCGGTCGGGTGGTGTTTGCAGACTGGCTGCGCGGCTTTGGCAACCTTATTATCATCGATCATGGCAAAAGTTATATGAGCTTGTATGGAAATAACGAAACGCTCTACAAACAGGTCGGGGATGTGGTGCGTGGCGGAGACACCATTGCGGCTGCGGGGAATACCGGCGGCAACGAGAATTTCGGTTTATACTTTGAGCTGCGCCACGAGAGCAAACCGCTCGATCCGATGAAATGGATGGCAAAAAGACAACATTGAGGAAATTATGAGATTTATTCAAAAAGCAGGATTGGTCGGTTTGGGCTTGTTTGCCGGCGTGACCATCAGCCTTCAATTCGCTGCGATAGCGGACAAGGAACCGGCCATCTCTACTCCGCTCCCTGTTGAAGAATTGCGATCCTTTTCCGAAGTGTTCGGTCGCATCAAGAGCGACTATGTCGAACCTGTAACCGATAAAAAATTGATCACAGACGCGATTGCCGGCATGCTGAACGGTTTGGATCCGCATTCCGCCTATCTGGATGCAGATGCATTCAAAGAACTGCAGGTTGGCACCCACGGTGAATTCGGCGGACTGGGTCTCGAAGTCGGCATGGAAAACGGAGTATTAAAGGTCATCTCCCCGATTGAAGACACTCCTGCTTATCAAGCAGGCATCAAACCGGGCGACTTTATCATCGAGATTGATCATACGCTGATCAAGGGAATGGCATTGAGCGATGCGGTCAAGCGCATGCGCGGCAAGCCGGGCAGCAAAATTGTTTTGACGATTATCCGCAAAAACGACCCCAAGCCATTCGAAGTTACCCTGGTACGGGCCGTTATCAAGGTTAAAAGCGTTAAGTTCAAGCTTGTTGAGCCGGGTTATGGTTTTGTTCGTATCACCCAGTTTCAGGAAATGACCGGGCAGAACCTGGCCACCGCGCTGGAAACACTTGTCAAAGATAACAATGGCCCCCTGAAGGGCTTGGTGCTTGATTTGCGCAATGATCCGGGCGGCCTGCTGACCGCAGCGGTCGCTGTTTCCTCTGCTTTTCTGCCGCACAATGCACTGGTGGTATACACCGATGGCCGCACCGAAGACTCCAAAATGCGCCTGACCGCCAACCCTGATAATTATTTGCGCCGCAGCAGCGACAAGGATTACATGAAAGATGTGCCCGCATCCATCAAATCGGTACCACTGATCGTGCTGGTAAACGCCGGCACTGCCTCCGCCTCTGAAATTGTTGCCGGTGCGCTGCAAGATCACAAACGCGCGGTAATCATGGGTGAACAAACTTTTGGCAAGGGTTCGGTACAGACTGTCCTGCCACTCGGGAATGGCACCGGAATCAAGTTGACCACCGCTCGTTACTACACTCCGGGAGGCCGGTCCATACAAGCAAAGGGTATTGAGCCGGACATTTTGGTTGAAGATCCCGCCTCTGCCGGGCAGGACAACGGATTGTTTCAGCTACATGAAGCTGATTTGAACAATCATCTGGTCAACGACAAACCATCGCATAAAAAATCCAACAATAACGACAACAACACACTCTCGTTGCCTGACAACAATGATGGCAACACGCAGCGTCCATCCACCAAGTTCGGCGCCAAGAACGACTACCAGCTTAATCAGGCATTGAATCTTCTCAAAGGACTGCAAATAATGCTGCGGAAATAAATTTTATTCGCGGGTTCATGATGAATGATGCGTTTGAACTAGAGAAGCACCGTGAAATCGTATTCAGTGCGGAGCCTTCCGGACAGATAGATCGCGCCTACAAACTTTTGTCCGGCCTACCCGATTGCAAGGTTGAATACGGATATGCGCCGAACACACTACGTGTCACTTACAACTTGCATCATTACACGCTAAATGGCCTGGAAGACGGCCTGACCGAAGAAGGATTTCAGCTTGATCACAGCCCGTTGCACAGCATCGGACGCAAGGTGATTTATTATTGCGAGGATACCGCCTGCCACAACCTGGACATCCCGGCACATACAACCAAAATGGATCAGCGCGAAGTTTTCGTGAAGGCTTACCAACATGAACCGCATGGCGATCATGATGACACTCCCATCGAATTGCGCGAATACAAATAATTCGTTTAGTCAAAAAATCCCTCAGGATTTCACCCTGGGGGATTTTATTTGGGTAACATGGCAATGAGTTGCTTTGGCCATCCAGCTGTTGCGTTGAAGTGCGCGCCAATTTCACCCTAAATTTCTATGCCAAGCTAGCCGCAACACGCCGCTTTGCGGGGTGTTGTGGTTCCGACATCACATCGATGATGCCGATATGAGTCTCCACCGAAACCAACTCGCTATACGGGTTGGTTTTCATAAACTCAAGTAGGTCATCACCAATATTCCAAGCCAAATAAAAAAGCCCAACACAAGGCTGGGCTTTTCTATTTGTAAGGAGTCTGACGATGACCTACTTTCACATGGGTAATCCACACTATCATCGGCGCGGAGTCGTTTCACTGTCCTGTTCGGGATGGGAAGGAGTGGGACCAACTCGCTATGGTCGTCAGACAA
>Ga0307376_10000232_pt1 | contig 74913 bp, 48 predicted proteins | sample TR2MG_FD_202536 | JGI IMG/M metagenome (GOLD analysis project Ga0307376, IMG submission 202536) | Soil microbial communities from Risofladan, Vaasa, Finland - TR-2 | ecosystem: Environmental > Terrestrial > Soil > Coastal area > Acid sulfate soil | place: Finland: Risofladan, Vaasa | collected...
ACCACAAATGGTATTGGCCCTTCGAAATACGGGACTTTGGGGTCGGGACCTTTGAGTGCCGCGGCGGGGTCTCTTTGCTCAACATTCTGCTGATTCAACGGCGGCGGGGGCGGATCAAGCGGTTTGGTGTCGGGGAGCTCGCCGAGCACCACCCTAAAGCCGATCAGCCAGTTCTTTCCTTGGGGCATCATGCCGGCGCGGTTTGCCGAACGAAGGTAATACGCATACGTCGAGTGGCTTCCGCCGCGAGTGACACGGAAGTCGCCCTCGGAATAACCTACGGGGTCTGTCTGCGCGTCATCTGTGTATGGTCCGTACCAGTCGCAGCACCATTCCTCGACGTTTCCGTGCATGTCGTGCAGGCCCCAGGGGTTGGCCGGGGTGGCGCCGACGTGAATGTCAACCGGCTCGGGGCCTCTGATTAGCCACTGATGCTTCTGGTATTCTTTCGGCAGACGCTCGCCGGTGTAGAAATTCGAGGTGGTGCCCGCGCGGCACGCATATTCCCATTCCGCCTCGGTCGGCAGTCGATAGGGCAGCCCTTCTATATCAGAGAGCCACCGACAAAAGGCCTGCGCGTCGTACCAGTTCACATTTACAACGGCTTCGTCGTCGTCTGTGGAAGTTTCATCTTTGCCTCGCAATTTTTTATGGTCCGCGTCGAAGAGTTCGTATTGAAAGTTTGTCACTTCAAGCACGCCCATGAAGAAAGGCTTTGTAATCTTCACTTTGTGGACGGGTTTTTCATCGAAGTCGCCGGTTCTCAGATGGTCCATACGATTGCCGGGGCCGCCGTCCCGGGGCATCATGTCGAAGGGGAGCAATTCCGTGAGATTACCCATTTTGAACTCGCCGGGCTCGATTCGCACGAACTTCATACCAATAGAGTTGGCATATTCCTTCTCGTTTGGCATTTGCCCTGCATATACTGCCCTGATACCACCAAGGCACATCCCAAGTAGAATTAGAGACACTAACGACCTTTTTGTCACCATTTGTGAAGCTCCTCAAAAATACATTAGTTAAGTTTAGGACGGGCTCCGCCAGGACTATTGGCCGGCGAATTTATAGCTCATAAGTTTTTTTTCTCGCCACCGGGACCTTGCTTTGACTTGCCCATCAGGACCCCAAACGGTCCAGTCATAGTTCCGGTCGTTGTTATAAACCTTTTGCCACTGTTTGGTGCCGTCGGCGCCCCAATAGGTCTCGGTTCCGATTCTTCTTCCGGCATCGTACTCAGCCTGCCACTGCTTCTGTCCGTTTTCGTAATACCACGTCTCGGTCCCTTGCAGCAGATAGCGGCCGTCGTTGCCTGTCCCGGCGCTCCAGGTCACTTTGATCCTGTCGTCGGGGTACCTCTCGCTGTACTCTTTCACCGTCCGCGATATGATTTTGCCATCCTCTGTCCCTGCCGGCGGGGTCGTGTCCTGGGCGTCTTGCAGAATCCAGGCCTCGTTAAGCTCAAAGTGCAGGTCCGGGTGATTGTGCGAGGTGACAACGTGAATTATTCCGTCCGGGCTCTGCCTCGCGGTTACATAGCTGACAGTACCGACTTTCACGGGCTTTCCGTCCTCGTCCAGGACGTTTCCACCCACCAGTTTTCTGACTCTCCAGGTTTGGCCCTTGCCGTCGCTGAGCGCTGCATAAGCTCCATCCCCGACAAACCCCGGGGGACTCTGTTCGGGTGTCAATTTGCGGTAAGCCCCAAGATGCATGTCGGCCACATAGAAGAGCCGGCCGCTCGCCAGTTTTATGAGGCTCGCCCGTGTGCCGCCTCCCAAAGCCGGCAGGGTGGAGGGAATGATTTCATACGTCCGACCCCCGTCTCTGGCGATATTTATGGGATGGAACCCATCGATCTGTGCCTGCTTGCCGCCAAAGGCCATAATCACGTCGTTTTCCAGTATGATGAACGTCGAGTGCCTTCCATAAGTTCTGCCGCCGGTGTCATACCAAGTCCTGCCGTTATCCCGTGTGGCCCATAATAGAGAGGTTATAGGCGAGTGAGAACCATCCGAAGCCAAATAGATGGTACCCTTGGAATCGCGAAATGCGCTGTTAATCGGCTGGGCCGCGTAGGGCCCTACCCTTTTATCAAACAGCGGAAAGTTAACCGGACTCCACGTGGCCCCGTTGTCGGTTGACTTTACGTACTGAAAGGGATACCCCGCCTGCTGCCGGGGAGAGCCCCAGAACAGCCAGAGCGTACCGTTGTCATTCCAGTAAACCGGACCCTCGTCGTCGCAGTCGACATTATCCGGCCAGGAGCTCGGCATGTCCCACTCGTCGGCGCCGCGACGAAAACGCATGCTCATTATGGACACACAGGCATCGCGCTCCCCGCCGAAGTTCGTGTTATAGTAGGCGGCAAGCAAATCCCCGTTGGGCAGGACGCCCAGCGCCGAGTTGTGGTGTCCCCCGCCGTAGCCCTGTTCAATCCCCAGCTTCCAGGCTTCAACGAGAGAAGCGCCCGCAAAATCGGGGAAAAGCAGCCTTGTGCGGTAATATGGTTTTTCCGGACTCGGACCTTGTTCGAGTCCGTGATTGCTCTGCTTGACGCAACGATGCACAAACGGCGGCACAAAGGGCTGCGGCGCCGTGTTGGGCATCGGCGCCTGTACCACGCGAAAGCCTATTTCGTGCCTGCCCGGTATGAAGCCGCTGGTCCGAATCGACCACTGATTGCGCAGACCGGTGTATCTAAAGGGTGTATTCAGGGCTTCGGACAATGTCACATTTGTGTCGTCAAACCTTCCTATTGCGTACTCATGGCGCGCCTCTTCGAGTATCTGTCGGGGCAGGTTGAATGTCAGCTTTGCATTTTGGAGCTGTTTGTACTGGTACTTTAGAGGAGGCGGCCCGAAGTTCGGCGAAAGACCCCCGCGGTTGGCCGAACGCCTGTAGTAAGGTTTGTCCAGGACCGTCCAGTCGAGAGGTCCGCCCCGGACTACTTTAGTCCAGCCATTTTCCGGGCCTACCGGGTCCGCCTGCGGCCCTTCGGGGTAAACACCATGCCAGTCAAGGCACCATTCCGCCACGCCTGTGTGCATGTTCTTCAAACCCCAGGGGTTGGCCGTTTCGTGCTCCGGTGGAACGTTGCCCGACGAAAAAGGCGTGGTTGTGCCTGCCCGGCAGGCATATTCCCACTCCGCCTCGGTCGGAAGACGATAGGGTTTGCCCTCCTTTTCGCTGAGCCATTCGCAGAAAGCCGCCGCCTCTTCCCAACTAATCGCTGAAGCATAGGGCCTGAACTTGTCGTAGCCCGGATACTCCGCCCTGAACTGGCGAAACTGGTCGATACTAACTTCCATCTCGGACATGTAAAACGGCTGTGTGATTGTCACCTCGTGCCGGGGCTCTTCGTCGAAATCGCCGTGGCCGCGCTGCCCTTCGCCGCCGCCGTCACAGCCCATCATAAAAGTGCCCGGCTCAATGCGGATGAACTTGATGCCGAGGGAGTTGGTAAAGCACTCCTGCTGTTTCTCGCCCAGAACCACAGAGGTCATACCCGCCAGCGCCAGGATGCCGACAATTGCAAATCGCTTTTTCATGGTTACGCTCCAAATGAATTACAGCTTCCAGGTCTCACATACTGCTCCTGAGGCCGATGGCCTTCTGCGAGCAAGCCCGTTATTTCCGAGCGAACAGAGGTTCACTCTTTTCTGAACAGACGGCCTTCGGTCGAGTTTTTATGCATGCTGCAGGAACCCACGCGACTGTTTCTACCTTTTCGTGTTTGCCCCCCGGAGCAGCATCATTTTTTCATCAGTCCCAGCTCTTGCACGTATCTACGAATGGTATCGCGGTCCTTTGCATCGAAAGGCTGGAAAGGCTCAGCCAGCGCGTCGCTGCAAATTCCCATGCACGACAGGGCGCACTTTAGTCCTCTCAGATAACTCGAGTAAGCGCCCACGCAGTAAATCTTGCCGCTGATTTCCATCACTTGCTCGTGCAGGGCGTTCACCTTGTCCAGGTCTCTCGCTGCGGCAGCGTTGTACAACTGGACATACAGTTGCGGCTTCATGTTGCCCCCGCCGTTGACGCCGCCGTGTCCGCCGAGGAGAACCGTTTCGCCAAGGAGCTCTTCGGGTCCCACCAGCAGCGAGAAGTCCGGCTTGTCTTTCAAAAGCATCTGGACCTTGTGGAAATAGAACATATTGGCGGAGCTGTCTTTCAAGCCGACGATGCCGTCGATATCCGCCGCCGCCCGGACCGTCTTGGGGTCGAAAACCAGCTTGGTGTGGCTCGGCATGTTGTATAGAAACAGCGGAAGAGACAGCTTCGGGGCCAGGTGCTCGAGGTAACTGAGAATTTCCGGCTGCGCCGCAGGGAAATAAGGCGGATGGGCGAGAACCAGCGCCTGGGCGCCGGCGTCCCTGGCCTTGCTCGCCACCTTGACAGACTCTACAAACGCCGTATCGGTGATGCCGACTAATACCGGCACACGTCCGGCCACCTGCGAACAGGTCCGTTCAATCACTTCGTCGCGCAGGCGGTAGCTAAGACTCGGCCCTTCGCCGGTCGTACCCAGAATGAATAATGCATGCACACCGCCGGCAAGGATATGCTCAATCAGCCTCTCGAGACCTTCCACATCCAGTGTGTCACTGTCCAGAAGCGGCGTTATCATCGGTACAACAATACCGCACAGCGGCGCCGGCAGTCCCTTCGATTTCGATGACTCTGATTTCATTTCTGCTGGTTCTCCTTTCTATTGCTGATTTCTTCACAAAGGTCGATGAGCGCCTGAACGCGTTCGTCCGGCGTATCGGCTTCAATATCCGCGGCCACAATATCGCACGGGCCATAATCACGCGCGATTCTTTCAATATCCTGGCGGACTTCATCCCACGGCTTGTTCGCCAGGTCCATAGGCGTATACATCAATGCACGCCTGGCGTTCGGAATCATCCGGCGCACGCGGACCAGATTCGAATTGATGCCCATGTCCACATAGCCGAGGTTTTTGATTTTCGAGTAGTCTTCGATGTATGGGTCCGCATTCCAGGCACAGTTGTGAATTGCGATGTTGGCGAACTCTTTCTCGAACCGCAGGTCGTAGGGCAGAAAAAGCTCGCGGTACTGCTGCGGGGAAATCATGTTGACCAGGCAATTGCTCACCGTCATAAAGTTGATGTCGACGCCGCTGTTCTTTTGCCTCTCGTGCAGCCATTTGATGCCTTCGCTCATCGTGCTGTAAATGCAATCGAACAGATGCCGGCACCTGTCGGGCGAGTCCATTATGTCGAAAAAGATTTTCTCGCCCCGCAATCGCTGGGCGTTGTTGAGAATGCCCTGCCAGTTGAGGTACCCGTGTATTTGGCCCTCGGACTTCTCGATCCAGTCGACCTGCCTGATGATGTCCTGAAAGACGGGATTCTGGTCGAGGTCGGGGGCCTTCAGCGCGTCGGCTTCCTCATCGCTGAGGTATTTATGCTCACAGTTTGGCCAGTTGTCTTCAGCATATATTATCTTAAGGCCGTAAATCATAGCCACGACGTTGCCGCCGTAGAGCCCGGTGAGCAAGTCAAGCGGCCTGTCCGGGCGGTCAATTCCGCCTATTTTTGAGCCGGGGAACCGACGTCTCAGTTCATTGCGCATGGCCAATACCGTCTCGCGTCTGTACGCCGGGTCAATGTGCCACCGCTCGCCGAAGTCAATTCCAAGCGCCGTTCGGTACCATTTTGGCGTAAAACCGATTTCCGGCCGCAGAAACGGCTCATCTCCTCTTGCCGGCTGCCTTCTGGCCGGCGCTGCGGGGGCGATATAACTGATTTGCTGACAAAGAGTTGCTGACATTTACGTTACTCCATAAACCCAACTTTTTCGCGGTGCTCCGACAGTCTGCCGCTAAGTCGTCCAATCGGGGCGGGCCCGAGCGCGTAAATGGGCATAATAAATAATTTCGCCGACCAGTTCAAGGCTGCCTTCGAAAATTCTGCCGGCATTAGCCGAATATCAATACTGGCAAGTGTGGTGTTTGCGGCTTCGCTGCTGTCTTTTGGGGCTCGAGACTCAATCAGGCTGGGTGGGCCCTGTCAGGTCACAGGCAATATAACTTACTGATGCCTCGACCTTTGCTGCGCCAGCACCCCACTGGACGAAAGAGTCTCTCGCAGGTTCACTCCAGCCTATTAGCAGATCAGTCGGCTGCACGCCCAGCAGCTCACCGTCGCGGTAGATCTGCACGGCCGTATCTTCCCGGACGGCCAGCCGATAGGTGTGCATCGCGCTGGAGTTATCAAGGCCCGCCGCGATTTCAATCAATTGGTTGTCGTACCAGTAATACACGCCAGCAGGTGTGACCGAGATAAAATAATGATTAACCGTCAGTGTGCCGCCGCGGACGAATACTTCAAAATCAAAACCGCGGTTTTTGTCACTACTGTGGCTGACCTGGACAGCAAGCTCGGCGGTGAGACCTTTGTGTGGGTCGACCTTGCCGAATCCGTCGAGTCGTTCGCTGGACCAGCAGACGTTCGATTGGCCTTGCGTGCTTATCTTCAACAGCCCTGGATTCAGCACGCTCGCGACCGATTTTTCCGTCGCTCGCTCAGCGACGAAATGCCAGGGCGGGTTCGAGGTTGTCGGCAGTCGTGAACCGTTGTAAATAATCTCGAGACTTTTGCGCACCGGCAGCATACGAGCCGTCGGCGATGCCGGGCCTGCCGGCCGTCCTTCTTTAAGCCAGGCCAGGTTGAAGGCATAATGATTGGTGCTGGAAATCAGATGTATGACGCCGTCCGCAGTCTGACAGACGGACATATAGGCCAAAGGTTCTGAGTTCCCGGGGTTCATCAGGACGGGTGCGTTATCGATGGTATCAACGGGGTGGTCGGGTTTGCCGTCGCTGATAATGCGCCGCACGGGCCAGGTTTCGCCGTCGTCATACGAAACCGCCCCGAAGATACTTGCGACGTGCCGAGGCGGCCTTACGCCATCGGGGGTCGGCTCGAAATTCTTGATATCTTTTGCGAAAGAGGCGAAGAATAAGGGACCCTCCTTCAGCCGGATTAGCGCGGCGCGCTGGCCGCCGGTGATGGGGGGGAAAATACTTGCGGTCGCCTTCCACGTCTTGCCCATATCGGAAGAGATGCTCTTGGGCATCCAGCCGTCAATGTTCTGGTTACGCCCGACAGCCATCAATCGCGCGTCACTGAGCTGGACGATACCGGCGTGGATGCCGTTGATTTTGCCGCCGGGGTCGTACCACGTTTTGCCATTGTCCCGGCTGACCCAGATTGTAGAGCCGTGCTCGGCATCGGCCCCGACACAAATGGCGCCTTCTCGTGTGCGGAAAACCGGCTCGCCAACCATCTGTCTGAAGCCATGTTCGGGAGCAATCAGACGCGCCTTCGACCAGGTGACACCATTATCCTTCGATGTCCGCATAATAATGGCTAACGGCTCCCACTTGCCTGCAACGCAAAGCCCGTTGAAATGACAAATCGTGTCCTTGCCGTCAAACCACAAAGCGGGACAATGGTCATTTCTATCCGGAGTGTCCCAGAACGGTGATGCCGGCTCCCACTGCTCGCTCCCGTAGCGCAGTCGGCTGGCCGCCACCGCTAACTCACGTCCTCTTTCCTCGACGCACGTGTACCAAATCGTCAAAAGGTCGCCGTTCGCACATTCGACAATCGCCGGGTCGTGGTTGTGATGATAGTACAACGGGCCGCATGAGCCTTGCGGTATTTTTACATACCGACGCGGCCCCTTGAAGTAGGGCTTGTCGGGGTCCGGTCCCTTACGGAGATTGGGCGGTGTTTCCTGCTTAACGTTGAGCTGGTATCGCTGGGGCGGGGGTATTGTTAACGGTTTTGTCTTGGGCAGTTCTCCCATTACCACGCGAAAGCCAATGAGCCAGTGCTTGTTGTCCGGCAGTGTGCCCATGCGGTTTGCCGAGCGCAGGTAGTAAAGGTTCGTGCCGTGACTTCCGCCGCGGGTCACCTTGAAATCGCCGTCTGCCATGCCAACAGGGTCCACCTGCTTGCCGGCCTTATACGGCCCGTACCAATCGTGGCACCATTCTTCCACGTTGCCGTGCATATCGAACAGGCCCCACGGGTTGGCGGGCGTCCAGCCCACTGTCAGCGGCACGATATCGTTAGGCTCATTAAACGAGGTGCGCTCGACGTTTTTGTGAAACGCTTCCGGCAGGCTGTCACCGGTCCAGAAGTGGGTGGTTGTGCCCGCGCGGCAGGCGTATTCCCACTCCGCCTCGGTCGGCAGACGATAGGGCAGGCCCTCCTTCTCTGAGAGCCAGCCGCAGAATGCACTGGCTTCGTGCCAGCTTACGAAAATGACCGCCTCGTTATCTTCTTTGGGGAAGCCGTTCTTGCCCCGCAGCGCACGGTGGGACGGGTCAAACTTTTCGTATTGTGCAGTGGTGACTTCGAAGACGCCCATATAAAACGGCCGGCTGATATTGACCCGGTGTGCCGGCTTCTCATCGAAGTCGCCGTTACGCACGTGCTCTATCGTGATCGCGAATTTTTGAGGGTCGCCGTGCGGGAATTTTGCGGCCAGGTCCTCTCGCCGCGGGTAGCTCAGGTTCTTGGTCAGCTCGTCGGGCAGCGGTGTTGTGCTCTTTCCCATCATGAAAACGCCCGGGTCAATCCGCACAAACTTCATATCAATGGAATTGGTAAAGGTCTTTCCAATTTCGCCTGCTTCCACAGACGCGTGACCGGACGCGGGAGCGCAGCTCGATATTATACAGCTAACAACTATTATGATACCGACGAGCATAAAGCGTTTATTCATCGTGACCCTCACACCGAATTTTGGTTTCTTTGGATTAATGCAAATGGCTAAACCGGCGACGGCATTTACGGTCTTGCGGCAGGCATAGGTGTCTTGAGCCAGGCAAGGTTGAAGGCGTAATGGTTCCAACTGCTGATTAAATGTATGACGCCGTCCGGCGCCTGCGTGCCGGCCATATAGCCTCCCGGCTCGGCGCTGGTCGGGCTCATAGTGAACTCGTGTGCGTCACTGCTTTTGGCCTTATGTTCCGCTTTGTCATCGGTGATAAGCCGTCGCACAGGCCAGGTCCTGCCTTCGTCAAAGCTCAGCGCGCCGAACAGCCCCTTAACGACGCGAAACTGCCCCGCCGCGTCTGTGATGGTCATGTCCCGCGCGAAGGATGCAAAGAACAATGGCCCCTCCTTGAGCCTCAGCAGCACCAGCCGCTGCCCACCTCCTATGGGATTAAAATCACTCGCCGAATATGTCCAATTCTCACCCATGTCGGTGGAAATGCTCCTGGGCATCTTGCCGTCGATACTGTCCCCTCTCCCGAACGCCAGAAGGCTGCCGTCCATAAGTTGTGTGCAGCCCGTGTGAATCCCTGCTATCCACGCCCCGGTCTTGCCGGCGGCAAACTCCGGTTTGACTCTTCCCTCACCGGGGTCCCTCCAGGTGATTCCTCCGTCCCGGCTGACGTGAATCGCCGAGCCGCCGCTTCCGCCGGGCACCGCGTCGCACGTCACGATGAAGTAGCCTTCTCTGGTAATAAACGGGCCCGCTATAACCTGGCGGCGATAGGCATGTATCGGGTTAATAATCCGCGCCTTCGACCATGTCGCGCCGTTGTCCGTGCTCTTTCTGGTCAGCAGCGCCAGGTTGGCCCACGTCCCGCTCGTGCTCAAGCCGTTGAAGTGGTAAATCGTGTTGTCTCTTTTGTCCCAAAGCAGGCTGCTGCCGTGGTCGTTTCGGTCGGGCGCGTCCCAGAACGGCGCAGCCGGCTCCCAATCTTCGCTGCCGCGGCGCAGCCTTGACGCCGCCACCGCCAGATTGCGTCCTCTTTCGCTTGTGGTGGTGTACCAGATTGCCAGCAGGTCCCCGTTGGGACAAGCGGTTATGGCCGGCTGGTGGTTGTGCCGTGACCACAGCGGGCCATTAGAATTCGGTGGTATTTTCACGTAGTTCCGCGGCCCCTTGAAGTAAGGCTTCCCCGCATCCTGGCCATCAAACCAATGGTGCTGCTGTTGTCGGACGTTACGGCCCCACAGCTGCGGCCCGGGTACAGGCAGCGGCTCGGTCTCGGGCGGCTCACCCAGAACTATGCGAAAGCCAATCAGCCAATGCTTATCTTCCGGCACCGTGCCCTGGCGGTTGGCGCTTCGCAGATACGTTGTCTCCGTGTTATGGCTGCCGCCGCGCGTCACCATGAAATCCCCATCGGCACGGCCGGTTGGGTCGGTTTGTTCAAAGCCCTCGTACGGACCGTACCAATCGGAGCACCACTCCTCCACGTTGCCGTGCATATCGTAAAGTCCCCAGCGGTTGGCCGGCGTCTTGGCCACAGTCAAATCCACCGGTTTGGGATACGCTTCTGCTTGCTGATTTTTGTAATATTCTTCGGGTAGCTCGTTGCCCGTATTGTACGCCGTGGACGTCCCCGCCCGACAGGCATATTCCCATTCGGCTTCTGTCGGCAGGCGATAGGCCAATCCCTCCTTCTGTGAGAGCCATGCGCAGAACTTCACCGCGTCGTTCCAGCTTACGTATATGACCGCCTCATCGGGGCCCTTCGACAAATCATACTGGCCTCGCATATTCTTGTGCGAAGGGTCGAACTGCTCGTACTGCTCGTTCGTTACTTCCGTCACGGCCATATAGAATGGCCGGGTGATGTTGACCTTGTGTACGGGGCGTTCGTCGAAATCGCCGCCTTCGGGGCTGCCCATCATGAAGCTGCCCGGCTCGATGCGGACAAGCCGAATACCAATCGAGCTGGTATAGTCCCCTGCGGTTGGCATCTGAGCAGCTGCGATGGTTCTTGACTGCTGCAATACCATTATCAGACAGATTCCGAACACTGCGGGCCATGGTTTTTTCATCTTTGACATCTCCTTCTTTTGTGAAAAACAACTCAATTAGCTAAAAACGGTCCCGATATCCCGGGACAGGCATTATCCCATCCTCCTGCCGTCCTCTTGGTTGCAGTCTCGTAGTTCTTGTCTGGACAGAAGCTTACGACCAAAAAGGGGAAATTCCCTGTGCAACACTTTCTGTTATGCCCGGATTGTAGCTTCGTAATCTGCGACAGGCAAGCCAAACTTTCGGAGAAATCCTCCGGGTCGGCTGCAGGATATGGTTCCGAGCGCAGGTTGCGTCTTCGTCGTCGAGAATGCCTGCCGGAAATCAGCGCAAAAAACACAAGCTTCCGGTTGATAAAGGAAAGCTTTTATCTTACAATGCGGAATTCTATAGCTATTTCATTAAGGAGAACCACAAATGGCAAGACCTGTTACACTTTTTACCGGGCAGTGGGCGGATTTACCTCTCGAAGAATTGGCCAAAAAGGCGGCAATCTGGGGCTATGACGGGCTGGAACTGGCCTGCTGGGGCGACCACTTCGATGTGGACCAGGCCCTAAAGGACGACAAGTACTGCAAGACCAAGCGCGACCTGCTGAAAAAGCACGGCCTCGAGGTGTTCGCAATCTCGACGCACCTTGTGGGTCAGTGCGTGTGCGATAATATCGATGCGCGTCATAAAGCCATCCTGCCGCCGGACGTCTGGGGCGAGGGCGACCCCGAGAAGGTCCGCAAGCGGGCGGCCAAAAAGGTCATCGACACCGGCAAGGCCGCAAAGAAACTTGGCGTCAACGTCGTCAACGGCTTTACGGGCAGTTCAATCTGGCACATGAATTATGCATTCCCGCCGGTCTCGCCGGATATGATAAAGGCCGGTTACAATGACTTTGCAGAACGATGGAATCCGATACTCGACGCCTTCAAGGCCGAGGGCGTGAAGTTTGCTCTGGAGGTCCACCCGACGGAGATAGCCTTTGACGTCGCGTCGGCGCAGCGTGCGATTGAGGCCCTCGACGGCCACGAGGCCTTTGGCTTTAACTACGACCCGAGTCATCTGGGTTATCAGGGGGTGGATTACGTCAAGTTTATCCGTGTGTTTTCGCAGCGCATCTTCCATGTTCACATGAAGGATGCCTGGTGGGGACACGGCGACGGCACAGTGGGCGTGTTCGGAGGGCATACCGGCTTTGCCGACCCGCGTCGATACTGGGATTTTCGGTCCCTCGGCCACGGGGACATTAATTTCGAGGAGATAATCGTGGCGCTCAACGATGCTGGTTATCGGGGGCCTTTGTCGGTGGAGTGGGAGGACAGCCGGATGGACCGCGAGCATGGGGCCAGGGAAGCGTGCGAGTTCGTCAAGAAGATAGACTTCAAGCCTTCCGCGGTTGCTTTTGACGCGGCATTCGAGAAATAGATGAAGCGAACAGATACAGTTTTGGGGTGTTTTGGTTATGAATCATAAAAATATTGGTCGTCGGGAGTTTTTGAAAGGAATAACGGGGGCCGCGGTCGGGGCCATAGGTTTTCCGTACGTGGTTCCGTCATCGGCATTGGGCAAAGCCGGCAGTGTTGCGCCGAGCAATCGGGTCGTGGTTGGCTGCATCGGTGTGGGGTCCCAGGGCAGCGGCGTGATGCAAAACTTTCTCAATCAGCAGGTTGCTCAGGTGGCGGCCGTCTGCGATGTCAAGTCTGACAGACGCGAGGCCGCACGCAGGCGCGTGGATACGCAGTACAACACCAGTGGCTGCAAGGAGTATCACGACTTCCGCGAGCTGCTGGCCCGCGACGACATTGACGCGGTCATGATTGCCTCCACCGACCACTGGCATGTCCTGCTCGCGCTGGCGGCGGCAAGGGCAGGCAAGGACATATATCTTGAAAAGCCTATGGGTTTGAGCCTGGTTGAAGACCAGACCCTGCGTGCCGCCTGCCATGAGCGTGGAACGGTGTTTCAGTTCGGCACCCAGCAGCGCTCCGACCGAAAATTCCGTCAGGCGTGCGAGCTGGCCGTGAACGGCCGGCTTGGCAAAGTCCGTACCATCAATGTAATGTCACCCAGCAGCGTCGCCGGCGGCTCAATGAAGCCGGCGCCGATCCCGGAATGGCTGGATTACGATTTCTGGCTGGGCCCGGCCCCTTATACGCCTTACACCGAAGACCGCTGCTCCAATAAGCTGTGGTGGTTCCATTCCGACTATGCCGTTGGGTGGATAGCGGGCTGGGGTGTTCACCCGCTGGATATCGCCTTGTGGGGCGGAGGACAAGCGGTTGCCGGTCCGGTGGAGCTGGAAGGAACCGGCGCCTTTCCCGCGGATGGATTCTGTGATACCGCCACCGACTGGCGCATTGTCCTAAAGTATGCGAGTGGCCTTATAATGAATTATGCGGGCGGCCCTCAGCCCGAAGAATGGCGGCAGCGCTATGGAAAGGACTCCCACGGTATCGGCTTCGAAGGCCCCGATGGATGGGTGCACGTTAACCGCAGTCGCATTGTTGCCGACCCGCCATCCCTGCTCGATTCGGTGATTGGACCGAACGAGATTCACCTATACCAGAGCAACAACCATGTGGGAAACTTCCTCGAATGTGTCAAGAGCCGGTCTGAGACCGTGTGCCCGATTGACGTGGCCGTGCGGGCCGACATAGTGTGCCACCTGAGTGACATTGCCATCCGAACCAGGCGAAAAATCAGGTGGGACCCGGTGAAAGAAGAGATTATCGGCGACCCGGAGGCTTCGCGCAGGCTGACCCGCGCAATGCGCAGCCCCTGGCACCTGTAGAAGGACAAAAGGGAGACGTGCAATGGGCAAGTTGTTTATAGGAGTCAATCTCGAGTTTGTCCGACACGAGGACAAGTCATTCGAGTGGGGCGTGGAGAAAGCCGCTCAGTTGGGCTATGAGTATGTAGAGCCGATGGTTCATTGGGGGCGTGAGCTGCTCAGTGAGGCCGGCTACTTCCACAGCGTGTCGATGCTGGATGACCCGTTTCGTATAAAGCGAGCGTGCGAGAAAGCAGGCGTGAAGCTATCCGGTCTTTCATCGCACACTCCGCTTTGCAGGCCGGAGGTCAGCACCGAATACCTCAAACAGGCGATTCGATTCGCGGCCGAGTGTGGCGCCCCTGTCGTTAATACCGATGAGGGCCCCAAACCCGCCTGGACCACGGAACAAGAGGACCACGTGCTAATGAAGTATGTGCTGACCGAGGCAGCCAAAGTCGCTGAAGCTCGCGGCATACTTATTGGTCTTGAGCCGCACCAGCAGTACAGCAAGCACCCTGACGGTCTGGATAAGATTTACGGGCTGGTTGATTCCCCGGCCATCGGAATTAACTTCGATACCGGAAACAGCTACCTCGCCGGGCAAGACCCTATTGAGTGGCTCAAGCGCGTCAAGGACAGGCTTATTCATTTGCATGCCAAAGATATTTCGATGCAGCAATCCAGGGACGAACGCGGCAAGGTTACAGGCACCGCCGTCGGCTGTGCCTGCGGTGACGGCGTCATCGACTGGAAAAAGGTAATCGAGGTGTGCAAGACCGCACCGCGTGACATCGTTATGAGCGTCGAATGCGGCACGGTTGACCAGGCCGAGCGAAGCATTAAGCACCTGAAAGGATTATTATAGCGACATTTTGTTGGACAGGCCCCGACCAGGCGATGTTCCAGCTTTGCACTTACTTGCAAATCGGCACTGAGGAGGAGCGAGTTCGAACGTTGTGGGGTAAAGTCTCATGAAAAAAGACTTTATTAAGAGAAGAGAGTTCCTGCAGGCCGCGGCGGCTGGGGCCGCTTCCCTTCTTGCAGGCCTGCACATGACAGGATGTTCAGCGGCCAGCCGCACCGCTGGTAAAAGCGCCGCTCGCAAGCCTAATCTCGTCTTTCTTCTGGCCGACCAGTGGCGCGCACAAGCCGCAGGCTATGCGGGTGATCCTAACGCCATTACTCCCAACCTTGACAGGCTCGCCAAGGGAAGCGTCAACTTTACGAACGCCGTCTCCGGCTGCCCTGTCTGCAGTCCCTACCGCGCAAGCCTGATTACCGGCCGATACCCGCTCGCTCACGGCGTCTTCCTAAACGACGTGCGTTTGAATAACGACGCTGTTTCCATCGCTCAGGCATACAACAATGCCGGCTACGAAACCGGCTATATCGGCAAATGGCACCTCGATGGAGACCAGAGAAGCGCCTTTATACCACGGCAAAGAAGGCAGGGCTTTAAGTTCTGGAAGGCCCTCGGCTGCACCCACGATTATAACAACTCCTTTTATTACGCCGACGAGAATGTAAAACTCAAATGGGAAGGTTACGACGCAATCGCCCAGACCGAAGAGGCCCGGCGCTACATCCGGCAGCACGCCAGAGGCGGGTCCTTTGCACTTTTTCTTTCCTGGGGACCTCCCCATGCCCCGTATCACACGGCCCCTAAGCGATACAGAGATTTGTTAAAGGACAAAAAGTTAACCTTGAGGCCCAATGTCCCCAAAGAGTATGAAGCGAGGGCGATAAAAGACCTTACCGGCTATTACGCACACATGGTCGCACTCGACGAGTGTGTTGGGAAAATCCTCAGGACACTTAAGGAAACGGGGCTGGAAGATGAAACCATTGTTGTGTTTACCTCTGACCACGGGGACATGCTTTATTCGCAGGGCGAGCAAAAGAAGCAGCGGCCATGGGATGAGTCCATCATGGTTCCGTTTCTCGTGCGCTATCCTGCGGCACATGGCAAAGCGGGCAGGACTATCGATATGCCCATCAACGCTCCCGACATCATGCCGACCCTGCTGGGCTTAAGCGGCCTTGACATACCGGATACCGTAGAGGGAACGGATTTCTCGGATATCATAAGAGGCGCCAAAGGGCCGGACGACAACGCTGCACTGATTACCTGCCCTTCGCCGTTCGGCCAGTGGAAAAGGGAAAAACACGGCGGCAGGGAATATCGCGGCGTGCGCACGCGACGCTATACCTACGTACGGGATCTGAAGGGTCCCTGGCTGCTTTATGATAACCAGGCCGACCCCTACCAGCTCAACAACCTCTGCAATAAGCCCGAGTACAGCGAATTACGGAAGGAACTGGAGGGCCTATTGTCGCAAAAACTAAGACAGACAAATGATGAATTTCTATCCGGCTGGGACTATATCAATAGATGGAACTATATCGTTGATAGCTCCGGGACGGTGGAGTATCTCAATTAGTGTGGTGAGGCCGCCATTGTGCGAAATCTTCCTGGTTTTTGGCTGTAAGTGTGTGTTTGGAGTAGAATTACAAATGATTACGGCGGGTAATTGAATAAAATGGTGGCCATAAGGCGTCGTTTTTAGTAGACTTGTAGCTCTTTGAGAAGGTCGAAAAACAAGTAACGGTATCGGAAAAGGGTGGCACGATGAAATATGCACGCAAAGCCGTATCCTTGCCCAGGGCGTTGGTCTCTATTCTGCTGGCGGTGGTGGTCTGCTGCTGTTCGTGTGGGCGGTCCCCCCAGAGGGGGCAAGACGACGCTAAGAAGATCAAGGTGGTGGTTGTAACTGCCGGGCACGGGTTCAAAAAGGAGCCTTTTTTTGCGATTTTCGAAAGCAGCGGTGATATCAATTATGTCGAGGCGGAGCAGCGAGACCAGAGCGAGCTATTCGAGGATATCAGCGGCTGGGACTATGACGTGATAGTGCTGTACAACATGACGCAGGAGATTTCGCCGGCGAGGCAGCACAACCTAACCTCGCTGTTGAATCGCGGCGTGGGGCTGGTCGCCCTGCACCACTCGATAGGGGCTTTCCAGCAGTGGCCGGAGTATCGAAAAATCATTGGTGGCAGGTTTTATCTGAACGAGATGGAAGAAAATGGGGTGATGCACGGCAAGAGCGACTACCAGCACGGCCTGGACATCGCCGTTCACGTCGGGGACAAACGCCATCCGATTACGCGGGGAATGAAGGATTTTGTCATACATGACGAAGCCTACAAGAAGTGTGTTTTTGAGAAGGGTAATCACGTGCTGCTGACCACGAATCACCCGGCCAGCGATGAACCGTTATGCTGGGTAAGAGGCTACGGCAAGGCGAGGGTATGTTATATCCAACTGGGCCATGACTCTGCGGCGTATGAGAACGAAAATTACCGCCGGCTCGTGTCACGCGCGATCAGGTGGTCGGCGGGCAGACTGAATTAGGCTGCTATAATTGTGCTTTCATAGAGGTTGGAGGTTATTATGAACAAGAGCGAGCGTATCACGCGGCGCGGCTTCCTGAGGAAAGCTGCGGGTGTCGCCGCAGGTACGGTGGCATTTCCATATTTCGTGCCGTCATCGGCGCTAGGCAAGGGCGGCAATGTCGCTGCCGGCAACAGGATTGTGATGGGCGCTATTGGTTACGGCTGGCAGGGCGGCAGTAATACAAAGGGCTTCCTCGAAAAGCCTGAGGTACAGTACGTCGCCGTCTGCGATGTCGACAAGAGCCACCTCGAACAGGCCAAGACAAAGGTCGATAACAAGTACGGCAACAAAGATTGTGCGGCCTATAATGACTTTAGAGAGTTGATTGCTCGCGGCGACCTGGATGCGGTCAACATCGCCCTGCCGGACCATTGGCACTCCATACCTGCGATAATGGCCGCCAGGGCCGGGCTTGACATTCACGGTGAAAAGCCCCTCTCTCACACTCTCGTCGAAGGCCGGGCTATGTGTGACGCGGTCAAGAGGTACGGTCGAATATGGCAGACGGGAAGCTGGCAGAGGTCCGTCGAAAACTTCCATCGCGCGTGTGAGCTTGTGCGCAACGGCCGAATCGGAAAAGTGCATCGCGTCGAGGTAGGTCTCGGCGGAGGATACAGTGATTACGCCGGAACCAAAGACAAGCAAACACTCGGTCCGCCGCCGCCCGAACTGGATTACGACTTCTGGCTTGGACCGGCGCCCTGGGCGCCCTATTGCCCGGCCAGAGTGCATAAGAACTGGCGCTGGCACATGGACTACGGCGGCGGCAGAATCATGGACTGGGTAGGCCACCACATTGATATCGCCCACTGGGGCCTTGGCCTGGATGATACCGGTCCCGTGGAGGTCGAGGGCTGGGGCAAGTATCCCACCGAAGGAGTGTGGAACGCCGCCACCGACTACGAGTTCAGGTGCAAGTATGCGAACGGGGTCGAACTGGTCTCGGCCAGCAGCTTCGCCGGCGGCACCAAGTGGTATGGCGATAAGGGCTGGATCCATGTTAATCGCGGCAAGCTTGACGCCAATCCCAAAAGCGTTCTTGACGAGGTCATCGGTCGCGACGAAATACGCCTCTACAGGAGCCGCGACCATTTGCAGAACTTTCTCGACTGTGTAAAGACCCGGCAGCAGACCATCACACCCTGCGAAGTGGCCCATCGCTCAGCCAGCGTCGGCCACCTTGGGGTCATCGCCATAAGGTTGGGGCGAAAAATCCGCTTCAACCCGGAGACCGAGCAAATCGTTGGCGACTCTACCGCAAACAGCATGCTCGGCAAACCCATGAGAAGCCCCTGGCATATTTGAAACTTTTGTGGGAAGGAGACTCGATAGTGTCAGAGCTTAAGAATCTTAGCCGACGTCAGTTCTTGAAAACGGCAACCGGCGCCGCCGCGGTGATAGGTTTTCCATATCTTATTCCGTCTTCGGCGCTGGGCAAGGCCGGCACGGTCGCGCCCGGCAATCGCATCGTCATGGGAGCTATCGGCGTCGGGTCGATGGGCACCGGCGACATGAAAGGTTTCCTGCGCAGAAACGACGTGCAGATGGTGGCTGTCTGCGACGTCGATAAGAAGCATCGCGACCGGGCAAAAAAAATGGTGGACGATAAATACGGCAACAGCGACTGCAGGACATATCTTGATTTTCGCGAGCTAATCGGTCGGGGCGACCTGAATGCGGTCATGCTCGCGCTGCCGGACCACTGGCACGCCGTTATCGCGGTTGCCGCCGCTCAGGCCGGTCTGGACATCCACGCCCAGAAGCCGCTGGCCCGGACCATCCGCGAAGGCCGCGCAATCTGTGAGGCGGTCGAAAAGTACGGCGTCGTATGGCAGACCGGCAGCCAGCAGCGCTCGGATCGGAACTTCCGCCGGGCCTGCGAGCTTGTGCGCAACGGCAGAATCGGCAAGGTCTACAAAGTCGAGGTCGGGCTGCCCGACGGCAGAGGCACGGGCCAAAAACCGCTGCTTCCCGTTCCGGATGGTTTGGACTGGGATTTCTGGCTGGGCCCGGCGCCATGGAGACCATACCAGGATTTCGGGAGGGGCGACTGCCATTGGGACTGGCGATGGATAATGGATTACAGCGGGGGCCAGCTAACCGACTGGGCCGGCCATCACATCGACATTGCCCACTGGGGCCTCGGCCTGGACCGCACGGGGCCGGTTGAGATTGAGGGGCGCGGCGTATATCCGAGCGGGGGAATATACGATGTCCCCATCGCCTACAAGTTTACCTGTAAGTACGCCGACGGCCTGACCATGATTGTCGCCAACGACAGCCAGCAGCCCAAAGGCAGAGGCGCCACCTGGTATGGGGACAAAGGCTGGATTCAGGTCAATCGCAGTAAGCTGGACGCCGAGCCGAAATCGGTTTTGGATTCGGTCATCGGTCCCGACGAGATACACCTGTACAAGAGCGACGACCACAAGGGCAACTTCCTCGACTGCATTCACACCCGCTCGGAGACGGTCGCCCCCGTTGAGGTTGGGCACCGCTCCATCAGCGTAGGCCTGTTGGGAGAAATAGCCATGCTGACTGAGCAAAAACTTAAGTGGGACCCGGAAAAAGAAATCTTCCTCAATGACGACGAGGCCAACAGAATGTTGTCCCGGCCGATGCGCAGCGCCTGGCATCTGTAAACGGCGGTCTCGGCGCATCGTCGATGGAGTGGTGATATTTTGATGTTTCGTGTTAAAAAATAACACTTACAAAAGCTAAGAAAGGGGAAAAAATGAATCAGAGGTCAAAAGTCATCAACGTGGTATTGCTTGCCGCCTGCTGCGTTTTGCTGCTTGCAGATACTTCGCTGGCGGTGTCGCCTGAAGAGCTGCAGAAAATAGAGAGTGCAGCGCCGGCAAAGGCAACCGTTAATCCAAACCGGCCGCGAAAGCTGCTCGTCTTTAACCTGTGCAATGGGTTCAAGCACAGCTCGATTCCTTATTGGGACAAGGCGCTGCAAATCATGGGCCAAAAGACGGGGGCTTACGAGGTGGTCTTCAGCAACAGGATGGAAATGTTCGCGCCGGAGATGCTCAACCAGTATGACGCAGTCTGCCTGAACAATACCACCAAGCTTGATTTCAGCGACTCAAGGCTGCGCGAGGGCCTGATGAATTTCGTCAAGGGCGGCAAAGGTATCGTCGGAATTCACGCGGCGACAGACAACTTTTATGACTGGCCGGAGGCAGCGGAAATGATGGGCGCCCAGTTCAGCGGGCATCCCTGGAGAGCAAACGGCGTCTGGGCAATTAAAATCGACGACCCGGACCATCCTCTTACGGCGGCATTCGGCGGCAAAGGCTTCAAGATAAATGACGAGCTTTACCGAACCAAGCCGCCCCTTTATTCGCGGTCAAAACAGCGCGTTCTGCTCAGTCTCGATATGACCGATGATGCAACCCGCAACGTCAAAGGTTTGGAGCCCACCGACAATGATACCGGCATCAGTTGGATAAAAAGCTACGGGAAGGGACGCGTGTTTTATTCGTCGCTCGGTCACAATCACGATGTCGTGTGGACCCCGGCGGTGCTGCGGCACTATCTCGACGGCATCCAGTTTGCCCTCGGCGACTTGCCGGCGGATACGACACCTCGTTCCCAACGGCAATTGGGTAAGCTGCTGGCGGAAATCGCAAAGTATGAATACGGCCAGAGCCGGCAGCCGCTGGCCGAAATCGATGACCTTATTTGCTCGGCTTCCGATTCACCGGCTAAACTCAAACAAATCGAAAAGCGTTTCTTGGAGTTCCTTCACTCGGATGCCACTCCGCCCGGCAAGCAGTTTATCTGCAGAAAGCTGAGCGTCATCGGCAGCGACCAGTCAGTACCCACCTTAGCCGCGATGCTCACAGAAAAAGCAACCTCGCCAATCGAGCCGGCGGATATGGCCCGCTATGCTCTGGAGCGGATACCGGGGTCGGCGGCGGATAAGGCCTTGCGGGATGCTTTGGACAAGACCTCCGGCAAGGTGAAAGTCGGCATAATTAACTCGCTCGGTGAGCGTGGCGACAAGGAGGCGGCGGACCAACTCAGCAGCCTGCTGAGCGACTCTGACGAGCAGATTGCCGAGGCGGCGTTATCGGCGCTGGGCAAGATTGGCGGCAGGAAGGCCGCCAGGGTTTTGCTCGGCGCAAAGTCGCAGCTAAAGCCGGAACTGCAGCTTGCGCTGGCGGATGCCTGCCTGACGTGCGCAGACAAATTTCTGGCTGAACGCGACACGCGGTCGGCGGTGAGGATTTACAGGCAACTGTATGGCGCCGGAGGGCCATCGGCGATTCGCGCCGCTGCTCTGCGAGGTATGGTCGCTGCGATGCCCCAAAGGGCCGGTCGTGTCGTTATCGGCGCCCTCAAGGGCGACAATGATGAAATACGGGCTGTGGCCATTGGGCTTTTGCGCGAAATACAGGGCAAGGAAGTGATGGAAGCTGCCATCGCTGAACTGCCGAATCTGCCGGTCAAGGGCCAGGTACAGTTGTTGTCGGCGCTGGCCGACCGCGGCGAGCGTTCTGCTTTGGATGCGGCCGTCAATGCAGCCAAAAGCAGTGACACCGATGTTCGTATCGCCGCGTTTGGTGCGCTGGCCGTGTTAGGCGACGCTTCAAATGTTGATTTGCTGGTACAGGCCGCGGCGAATGCAGAAGGCGCCGAACAGCAGGCCGCTCGTGGGGCTTTGTATCGTCTGCGCGGCTCAGGGGTAGACAGCAAGATTCTGGCAAACATCCCACAAGCTGCTCCTGAGGTTAAGATTGAATTGATTCGCAGTATTGGTGAGCGCAACGTTATAGCAGGTATTGATACGCTGCTCAAAACCGCGCAAGCTCCACAGGAAGAGGTCCGAATTGAATCGTTAAAAGTATTAAGGGTTGTCGCTGACGAGAAACATTTGCCGGCACTCGTGGACCTTCTGGTAAAGGCCCAGAGCGAGGCAGAGCGCAGCGAGGCGGAGAATACCGTGGTTGCCGTAGCCCGCAAGATTGAGGACAAAGACCGGCAGGCGGACAAGATAGTGGCTGCGTCGGCTTCGGTCGAGCAGGTGCAGGCCCGATGCTCTTTGCTCAATGTTCTGGGCAAGATAGGAGGCAGAGGCGCTCTTCTTGCTTTGAGTAAGGCCTTAAGGGATTCCGATGCGGAGGTCCGGATTTCAGCGGTTCGCGCCTTGTCAGACTGGCCCGGCGCGGAGCCGATAGAGGACCTGCGCGGGCTGGCAAAAAGTTCGGGTGACGAAAGAGAGCGTGTTCTGACCCTGCGCGGATTTATCAGGCTGATTGGGCTGGACGTTGAGCGGCCGGCGGAAGACAGGGTCAGAATGTACAAGGAAGCGATGAGTCTGTCGGCGAATGTGACTGAAAAGAAGTCGGTGCTGTCCGGCCTGGCGAATGTAAAGTCGCTTGCGGCGCTCGAGACGGCGGGTGATTATCTGCAGGATGCGGCGTTACAGCAGGAGGCGGGGGCCGCCGTGGTTAGAATCGCCGAGTCCACACGGGCCGGCCATCCTCAGCAGACCAAAGCCGTTTTGCAGAAGCTTATCGAGATTTCTGCGAATGATTCGCTGCGTCAGCAGGCGCAGAAACTAATGGACCAGATTAACCAATAACCGGGACAAACAGCCGCCACGGAATGGAGGCGGCTTTCGGAGACTGATAATATGAAAGAACTGACAAAAGCTGTTTGCCGGCGCGATGGTGTGATTTCGCGGCGGGCCTTCATAGGCAAAGCCGTCGGGACCGCGATAGCTGTGTCCGCGGCAGCGTCGTTGACACGGGGCCAGGATACAACAAGCCCAAAACCGAACCGCAAGTTCAAGCTCAGGTATGCGCCAAGTCTGGGACAGTTCAAAAACCACGCAGGTAGCGACCCTATAGACAATATCAAGTTCGCCGCGGATGAGGGTTTCCGCGCGATGTTTGATAACGGCTTTATGGGCAAGTCCCCTGGGCAGCAGGAGGCGATAGCCAGAGAGATGGCGCGTTTGGACATGACTCTGGGGCCGTTTATCGCCTACGCCGAATTCGGCAAGGCCACCTTTGTCACCGGCGACAAAGAAGTGCGCACGATGCTGGCGGACAAAATGAAGCAGGCGGTTGAGGTGAAAAAGCGAACGGGCGCCAAATGGGCGCTGATTGTGCCCGGCCGGTACGATGAAAAACTCCAGTGGAACTACCAGACGGCGAATGTCATCGAGAATCTTAAGTATTGTGCCGAGGTCTGCGAGCCCTCGGGCCTGGTGATGGTGATCGAACCGCTTAACACCCTGCGCAATCATCCGGGCGTGTTTCTTACCGGGATCCCGCAGGCCTACCAGATTTGCCGGGCGGTGGGCAGCCCTTCATGCAAGATAGTCAATGACCTTTATCATCAGCAGATAACCGAGGGAAATCTTATCCCCAACATCGATATGGCCTGGGGGGAAATTGCCGCCTTTCACGTAGGAGACAACCCCGGCCGCAAAGAGCCGACCACCGGAGAGATTAACTACGGGAACATCTTCAAGCATATTCACCAGAAGGGTTACGACGGTGTGTTGTGCATGGAGCACGGCGCCAGCAAGGGGAAAACCAAAGAAGCTGAAAGGGCCGTGATAGATGCCTATCGGGCCTGCGACGACTTCTGAGCGGTCAGTGAAAGTCGAATCCCAAGGAGTTAAAGCTATGAGAAGGACTTGTATCGGTTTGGTGACAACGGGTGTGACGTTGGCCTTTTTGACTGCGGCAGGATGCGCGTCGCCCAAAAGAGTTGCTCTCTGGAACAGCAAAGACTTTACCGGCTGGAAGCGCGTTGCGGCGGATAAAAATGTGGACGTCAATAGAGTGTGGTCCATCCGAGACGGCGTAATCCGATGCGAGGGAAAGCCCGACGGTTACATAAGAACGGAAGCGGACTACTCCAACTACAAGCTGCATCTCGAATGGCGATGGGTCGAGCAGCCCACCAACAGCGGGGTCCTCCTGCACGCCGGCGGACCGGATAAGGTCTGGCCCAAATGCATCGAGTGCCAGTTGAAGTCCGGCAACGCCGGAGACTTCGTGCTTATCGGCGGAACAGGAATCGGCGTCGACGGCAGGTTCATACAGGACGTCAGCAAACCGTATGTGGTTGTACCGAAGAAACAGCAAAGCAGCGAAAAGGCCGCCGGCCGGTGGAACACTTACGACATAATTTGCAGAGGCGGCACAATCGTCAACTATGTTAATGGCGTGCTCCAGAACGAAGGGACCAACGCCTCGCAAACCTACGGCAAGATATGTCTCCAAAGTGAAGGCTCGCCCATCGAGTTTCGCAATATCTACATCGAGCCACTGAATCGATATTGAAATCTCCGGCTGTCAAGGCCTTGTTATAAATAGAGAAGCAGGTTATGAAACAAACAAAAGAACACGAAGGTTCGGGACATATGCGTCAAATCTCGCGGCGCGCTTTTGTCAAGAGTTCGGCGGCATTATCATTGGCGGCGCTGACCTCCGGCGTTGCCGGCCGGGTTTATGCGACAGGTTCCGACAAGATACGAGTGGGCCTTATCGGCTGCGGCGGACAGGGCACGAGAGACACGATAAGCTGCCTGAATTCATCCCCCGAGGTGGAGCTTGTGGCAATGGGCGACCTGTTCGAAGACAGGATTGAGAAGTCCCTCAACAAGCTCAGAAGAGGAGTGGGCGACAGAGTAAAGGTCACCCGGGACAATTGCTTTGTGGGTTTTGACGCCTTCAAAAAAGTCATCGCCACGGACGTCCACATGGTATTGCTGGTTGCGCCGCCGCATTTCAGGCCTGAGCATCTCAAAGCCGCCATAGAAGCGGGTAAACACGTATTTATGGAGAAGCCCGCGGCCGTGGACCCTGTCGGCGTTCGCTCGATAATCGCTTCGTCGGAGCTGGCTGAGCGGAAAGGTCTGTCAATTGTGGCCGGCACCCAGCGTCGGCATCAGGCGAGCTATGTCGAGATTATGAAGCGAATTCACGACGGGGACATCGGCGAAATAGTGGGCGGGCAGTGTTACTGGAACGGCGGCGACATGTTGGGCTACTGGAAATGGCACGAGCAGACCAGTTCATTGTATGGTATGGAGTGGCAGCTGCGAAACTGGCCGTGGTTCACCTGGCTCTCCGGTGACCACATTGTCGAGCAGCATGTTCATAACCTCGATATTATTAACTGGGCCTTGGGAGCACATCCGGTCCAGGTTATGGGCATGGGCGGTCGCGCGGTGCGAGAACTCGGGAACATCTTCGACCACTTTGCGGTCGAGTACGAGTATCCCAACGGTGTGCGAATCATGGGCATGTGTCAGCAGATAAATGGCTGTCACAACCGTGTTGGCGAGAGGATAGTCGGCGCCAAGGGCGTAGCTGACGGTCACGGTTTAATCGAGGGCCAAAATCCTTACAAGTACGAAGGCAAATCTCCCGACCCGTACGTACAGGAACAGGCCGACCTTATCAAGGGCATTCGTGACGGCAGACCGCTTAACGAGGGCCGAAATGTCGCAGAAAGCACTATGGCCGCGGTAATGGGCCGCATTAGCGCTTATACGGGCCGGGCGCTGAAGTGGGACTGGGCGATGAATGCGTCAAAACTTGACCTGACCCCGCCAAAATATGAGTTCGGCGATTTGCCGGTGTCCCCGGTGGCCGTCCCCGGAAAAACACAGTTAATCTGATAATGAGGAGTTATTGATGGAAAAGAAAGTCACTAAGACAACACGACAAGTTTCACGCAGAGATTTCATTAAGGCATCGGCGGCGATTTCGGCGGCGGTGATTGCGTCGCCCGGCAGCCGCATTTTTGCCGCGGGCTCGGACAAAGTGCGTGTGGGACTGGTTGGCTGTGGCGCCCGCGGGACCGGCGCGGCAAAAAACTACGTCCAGTCCGCAGAAGGCGTCGAGCTTGTCGCCATGGCCGATGTCTTTCAGGACCGTCTCGACAAGTCCCTTGCCAAGCTAAAAGCAGAGGCCGCTGATAAAGTGAGCGTTACCACCGATACCTGCTTTATCGGGTTCGACGCCTACCGGAAACTAATCGCCTCCGGCGTGGACGTTGTAATTCTGGCCACGCCGCCGGGCTTTCGCCCCGAGCATCTGAGGGCAGCCGTCGAAGCGGGCAAGCATGTGTTTATGGAAAAACCCGCAGCGGTGGACCCGGTCGGCATCCGCTCCATAATCGCTTCGTCGGAACTGGCCAAGGAAAAGGGCCTGTCCATCGTGGCCGGCACGCAGCAGCGCCGCATGTCTCAGTACATAGAGATTATGAAGCGCGTCCACACCGGCCAAATCGGCGAAATCGTCGGCGGACAATGCTACTGGAACTGGGGCAGTCAGGACTGGCATTTCGAGCTGAGGAAACCCGAGTGGTCGGATATGGAATGGCAGATTCGCTGCTGGCCCTATTTCACCTGGCTCTCCGGCGACCATATCGTCGAGCAGCACGTCCACAACCTCGATATAATCAACTGGGCTATCGGCTCTCACCCCGTCCAGTGCCTCGGCATGGGCGGTCGCCAGGTGCGGACCGGCCCCGAGTACGGCAATATCTTCGACCATTTCGCCGTCGAGTACGAGTACCCGGGCGGCGTCCGCGTCCTGAGTATGTGCAGCCAGATTAATGGCACGACAAGCCGCGTCTGTGAGAGAGTGGTGGGTACAAAAGGTTCCTCTTATACAACCAGGTCAGTGGGTTATATCGAGGGGCAGAATGCTTACAAGTACGACGGGCCGCGTGTCGGTGGCATGGTGGAGGAGCACGCCGACCTGATAAAGAGCATTCGCGACGGCAAGCCCGTAAACGAAGGCCGACACGTGGCCGAAAGCACTATGACCGCAATTATGGGGCGCATAAGCGCCTACACGGGCCGGGCACTTAAATGGGACTGGGTAATGAACGCCTCCAAGCTGGACCTTACGCCGCCGAAATACGAAATGGGTGACCTGCCCGTCGGGCCGGTCGCAATTCCCGGAAAAACGCAATTAATTTGACAATAACTGTATGAGGAATTATTCATGAAGCACAAAGTAAGCAAAAACAAATCTGACGTTTCCCGAAGAGATTTTATCAGGGCCTCGGCAGCGGTTTCGCTGGCGGCTATGACATTTGACAGCAGCCGCGTTTTCGCCGCCGGCTCGGACAAGCTCCGCGTGGGGCTGATTGGCTGCGGCGGCCGGGGCACCGGCGCAGCAATGGACTGTGTAAAATCCTCGCCCAATGTAGAGATTGTCGCCATGGGCGACCTTTTTCGTGACAGTCTGGACAAGTCTCTCGCCAGGCTCAGCAGGAGGGTCGATGACAAGGTGACCGTTACTGACGATACGAGCTTCAGCGGTTTCGACTGCTACCAGAAAGTTCTCCAGTGCGACATAGATATGGTAATCATGGCGGCGCCTCCTCATTTTCGTCCCGTGCAGCTCAAAGCCGCCATCGAGGCGGGAAAGCACGTATTTATGGAAAAGCCCGTTGCCGTTGACCCCGTCGGTGTGCGCTCGGTGATTGAGTCTTCCGAATTGGCCCAACAGAAGGGCCTTGCCATCGTCGCAGGAACCCAGCGACGACACCAGGACCATTATTTGGAGGTTATGAAGCGCATTCATGATGGCGATATCGGCGAGATTGTATCCGGACAGTGCTACTGGAACGGAGGCTTCCTCTGGGTGCAAAGGGCCACCGAGAACTGGAAGCAAAGACACGCCCTCGGCTGGTCGGATATGGAATGGCAGTGCCACAACTGGCTATTCTTCACATGGCTCTCCGGCGACCACATCGTCGAGCAGCACGTGCACAACATCGACGTGATTAACTGGGCGATTGGTTCCCATCCCGTTCAGTGCCTCGGTATGGGCGGCCGGCAGGTCCGAACCGGGCCCGAATATGGCAATATCTTTGACCATTTCGCGGTCGAGTACGAGTACCCCAACGGCGTTCGCGTTTTGAGCATGTGCCGCCAGATAGAAGGGTGCGACCATCGTGTCTCCGAGCGAGTGGTGGGCACAAACGGCTCGGCATATATGGATGGCTCTCACGGTTCCATCGAGGGGCCGAACGCTTATAAGTACGACGGCAAATCCCCCAACCCCTATGTGCAGGAGCATACCGACCTGATAGCCAGTATTCGCGAGGGCAGGCCCCTCAATGAGGGCCGACGCATCGCTGAAAGTACGCTCGCCGCGATTATGGGCCGCATGAGCGCCTATACCGGACGCGCGCTTAAGTGGGACTGGGCAATGAATGCCTCCGAGCTGGACCTGACCCCGCCGAGTTACGAGTTTGGTGATTTGCCGGTTGCTCCCGTGGCTGTCCCTGGTAAGACTCAATTAGTCTGAAACTGAAAGCTTGGGGTACGCCGTACTTCCCGCACTTGCGATATGAAGAAAGGGACATCTCAATGGCGCTTCTGCTGGGATACGATATAGGAAGCTCCTCAATAAAAGCAACGTTGATGGAGACCGAAACGGGCGAGGTGCTTGCGGCCGCGACCTCGCCCGAGAAAGAGCTGGAGATTATCGCAAAAAGCGCAGGCTGGGCCGAGCAGCATCCTCACGTCTGGTGGGACCACGTCAAACTGGCTACGCGGAAAATTAAATCCGGGGCAAAATTCGAACCTTTTGATGTCCGGGCAATCGGGATTTCCTACCAGATGCACGGCCTCGTGGCCGTGGACAAAAACCGTGAAGTTCTAAGGCCTGCTATAATCTGGTGCGACAGCAGAGCCGTACAGATTGGGCAAAAAGCGGCGCGTGATATCGGGCAGGAGAAGTGCCTCAAAAGGTTGCTCAACCTGCCCGGCAACTTTACGGCCTCGAAGCTGAAGTGGGTCATGGAAAACGAGCCGGATATTTTCTCCAAAATCCATAAAATCATGCTGCCCGGCGATTACATCGCTATGAAAATGACCGGCCGAATAGCGACCACCCCCTCAGGCCTATCCGAAGGCATAATGTGGGATTTCGAAAACGATGAACTGGCGGAATTTGTCCTTGAAAACTACGGCATCACCGCCGACCTCATTGCCGAAACCATTCCCACCTTCTCCATCCAGGGCGAGCTTACCGCTGCCGCCGCAGAGGAACTCGGACTTAAGAGCGGCACAAAGGTGAGCTACAGGGCGGGCGATCAGCCCAACAATGCTTTGTCGCTTGGAGTATTAAATCCCGGCCAGATTGCGGTTACCGCCGGCACCTCGGGCGTAGTATACGGAATAAGCGACAAGAAAAACTATGACCAAAAATCAAGAGTAAACATATTCGTTCACGTCAACCATTCGGCCGGCAGTCCGAGGTATGGCGTGTTATTGTGCCTCAACGGGACGGGAATCCTGAACAGTTGGCTGAAACATAATCTTACTGCAAACAATGAAGCAGCGTTAACGTATGACCAGATGAATAAGCTTGCTTTGGAGGTCCCTGTCGGCTCCGACGGCCTTGTCGTACTTCCATACGGCAACGGCGCCGAAAGGACGCTCGAAAACAGCAATATCGGGGCATCCGTTCATGGATGGAATTTTAACATACATAAAAAGGCTCATTTTCTCAGGGCCGCTCAGGAAGGCATCGTTTTTGCGCTTAACTTCGGTCTTGGTATAATGCGAAAAATGGGAATTGAACTGGCAACGGCGCGGGCCGGTAATGCCAATATGTTTTTAAGCCCCTTGTTTGCCGAAGCGTTTGCCACCGTAACGAAAACTGCGGTAGAACTCTATAATACCGATGGTTCCCAGGGCGCTGCCAGGGGAGCAGGTATAGGCGCCGGTATTTACGACGGCGAGGTAGATGCTTTTGTCGGGTTGAAACCCGTTAAGACCATCGAGCCCAACGACAAGCTGACCTCACAGTACGGTGAGGCTTATGAGAAATGGAAACGTGTTTTGGAATCTGAGTTAGGTAAGGAGTAGACTAAATGGTGATGCAGGAATTGTACCGCGGCCCACGCACAAAAAACTATAGCGTGAACAGAGCGTGGTATTATATTGTAACGACCCTCGTGCTCGTGCTGTGCCCGGCTTTGCATGCCCAGTGGAAGCCGGCCGAAGGACCGCTGATGACACAGTGGGCAAAGGACGTGTCCCCCGAGAAGGCCCACGCGGAGTATCCCCGGCCGCAGATGGTCCGCAAGGACTGGCAGAACCTCAACGGCCTGTGGGATTACGCCATCAGGCCGAAAGATGAGCCGAAGCCCGAAAACTTCGACGGCAAAATCCTCGTGCCGTTTCCTGTTGAGTCGGCCCTGTCAGGCGCTATGAGGCGGGTGGATGACCCAAACCGCCTGTGGTACCGGCGTGAATTTGAAGTCCCAGCCAACTGGGAACAGGGGCGAGTACTGTTGAATTTTGGCGCCGTGGACTGGGAAACAACGGTCTGGGTCAACAGCAGGCAGGTGGGTACACATCGCGGCGGGTACGACCCCTTCACCTTCGACATCACCGACGCGCTGAAAGGAACGGGCAGACAGGAAATCGTGCTGTCCGTATGGGACCCGACAGACGCGGGCACGCAGCCGCGCGGAAAACAGGTCCGCAATCCCCACAAGATTTGGTACACACCGACCACCGGTATATGGCAAACGGTATGGCTGGAGCCGGTTGGCAAGGCTTATATCGAGTCGCTGATTGTTGTTCCTGATGTTGATAAAGAGCAGGTCCGTGTGAGTGCCGTTTGTTCACAGGCACCGGCGGGATATAAAATCGAGGTGACAGCAAGGTCGAAAGAGGCAGGGCTGAAAGGGGCTAAGGCAAGCGGCGGGCCAGGGCAGGAAATCACTGTCCCTATCAAGAATCCAAAACTGTGGTCGCCTGATTCGCCTTTTTTATATAACCTGAGGGTGGTTCTTAAGGATAACAACGGCAAGAGAGCCGACGCTGTCAGAAGCTACTTCGGAATGCGAAAGGTCGCCGTTGCGAAGGACGAAGCCGGCGTTAATAGGCTCTTGCTCAACAACAAACCTCTGTTCCAGTACGGACCTTTGGACCAGGGCTTCTGGCCGGATGGAATCTACACCGCGCCGACAGACGAAGCTCTTCGCTACGACATCGAAGCGCTCAAAAAGCTCGGCTGCAATATGATGCGAAAGCACGTCAAGATTGAGCCGTTGCGTTTCTATTACTGGTGCGACAAGCTCGGCCTGCTCGTCTGGCAGGATATGCCCAACGGCGATAAGCACGTTGGCAGAAGCGACCCTGACGTGGCAAGGTCCCAAGAATCGGCCGAACAGTTTGAAAAGGAGCTAAAGGCCCTGGTCGATGCTCACCACAATCACCCATCCATAATAATGTGGGTACCCTTCAATGAGGGTTGGGGCCAGTACGACACGCCGCGGATTGTCGATTTGATTAAGCAATGGGACCCCACGCGTTTGGTCAACAATGCCAGCGGCTGGGCCGACCGCGGCGTCGGTGACGTCCACGACGACCACAAGTATCCGGGCCCGGCGGCGCCCAAGAACGAGGAGAAGCGCGCCGCGGTCCTGGGCGAATTCGGCGGCCTGGGCCTGCCCATAAAAGGCCACACCTGGCAGGACGAAAAGAACTGGGGCTATCGCAAGTTTGAGACACGCGAGGCGCTGACCGACGCCTATCTTGACTTGCTTACGAAGCTGCGTCCACTCATTGAGGGCGGACTTTCTGCCGCTGTTTATACCCAGACCACGGATGTTGAGGTAGAGGTCAACGGACTTATGACATACGACCGCGCGATGGTCAAAATGGACGCCGACAAAATCACCGCCGCGAACAAAAGCCTTTATCAGGTGACCTCATCGGCCAGCGTGCAAACCGCCGCTAACGCACAAACGGCGACTCCGGACTCCGCGATGGTTCCGCTTGCCATCGAACTGCCCAGGCCTATGTTCGTGGGCACGCCCCAGAATATCCGCGTTGCCAACCTGGAGAAGCCGTTGGGCAAACCGCGCGAGCCATTTTACGCCCCCGCCGGCACCAAAAACGTCGCCTTCAAGAGGCCCGTGGCCAGCACTGACAAGGAGCCTATTATCGGCGAAATCGCAATGATAACCGACGGCGACAAGGAAGCGACGGACGGCAGTTATGTTGAGCTGGGACCTTTTCTGCAGAGCGTAACCATCGACCTCGGCGCGCCGTACGACATATACGCAATCCTGTTCTGGCACTATCACAAGGAAGCGAGGGTCTATTCTGACGTAGTGGTACAGGTCGCCGACGACCCCGATTTTATTACGAATGTCAGGACCCTGTTCAACAATGATATTGACAACTCCTCCGGTTTGGGTATCGGCACCGACATGCACTATGTCGAGACTTCCGAGGGCAAGCTTGTCGATGCCAAAGGCGTCCGGGCCCGCTATGTCCGCCTGTACAGCAACGGCAACAGCTCGAACGACTTAAATCACTATGTGGAAGTGGAGGTTTTCGGCAGACCGGCACGATGAAGTGTCCCCGAACTTGTTGCGTCCTAATTTTGGCTGCGGCGGCGGCTGCTGTTTGGCTGCGCCTGCCGCGGCTGGACCAGCGTCCCATGCATGGCGATGAAGCCGTTCACGCCGTTAAGTTCGGCGAATTGCTCGAGAAAGGTTATTATCGTTACGACCCGAATGAATACCACGGGCCCACGCTGAATTATTTCACCCTCATCCCGGCCCGGCTCAGCGGGATGCACAAGTTCAAAGACCTTGACGAATTTGCCCTTCGTATTGTTCCCGTTTTTTTCGGCGTATTACTTGTGCTGCTGCTTTTGCTGCTGGCCGACGGCCTGGGCACACCTGCCGCGAGTGTCGCGGCCATACTGACCGCCGTCTCGCCGGCTTTTGTCTTCTACAGCCGATACTACATCCAGGAGACACTTTTGGTCTGCTTCAGCTTTGGGGCAATTGCTTCGGGCTACCGCTATGCTCGCAGCAAAGACATCAGGTGGGCCTTATTGACCGGCATATTCCTCGGCCTTGCTCACGCGACAAAGGAAACATTTATAATCTCTTTCGGCTCGATGCTGCTGGCGCTTGTGCTTACGCTGGTGATTCAGGGCCGGCAGGCCAGTTCCGCCTTCAGTATTAATGAAATAATCAAGCCCCGACACGTTATAGCAATGGCGGCAGCCGCTGTAATGGTATCGGCTTTGTTTTACTCATCATTTCTGACCAATCCGGCCGGCGTATGGGATTCGGTTCGCAGCTACATCGCTTATATTAATCGGACTCCGCAGAACAATCCCCATCTCCACCCCTGGTATTATTATCTCAAGATGCTCATGTATTCGAGGTACGGCTCAGGCCCCGTCTGGAGTGAGTCAATGATTGTAATTCTGGCCCTCGTGGGTTTTGTAGTCGCCATGACCAGAAAAAAAGTTGCTTCCTTTGACGCTAATCTACTCACGTTTATTGCCCTTTATACGCTGATTATGACCGCTGTATATTCGGTGTTCCCGTACAAGACTCCATGGTGTCTTTTGGGATTTTTGCAGGGGATGATTCTGCTGGCCGGTGTGGGTGCTGTTGCGGTGGTAAAACTTCTGCCGAAGGTGCTGCCCCGCCTGATTGTTCTTTGCCTGTTGGTTGAAGGTACGGTTCATCTCACCTGGCAGGCTTACCTTGCCAATTACAGATTCTATGCCGACGCCCGCAATCCATACGTCTATGCTCACCCGGTTACCGATGTGATTAGTATCGCGCAGCGGGTCGAGCAAGTAGCCAGGGTACACCCGGACGGCTTGGCAATGCGTGTTGACGTCATCTGTCCCGGGGGCGACTACTGGCCCCTGCCCTGGTACCTGCGCCGCTTTGAAGAACGAAGTATCGGCTGGTACGATAAGGTTGACGACAGAGTGCCGGCTGCGCCCGTCATTATCGCCTCTGACGGCGCGGAGCCGGCCCTGATGAAAAAGTTGTACGAACTGCCGCCCCCGGGCCAAAGGCATCTGTACGTGCCCCTTTTTGATTCGTATATGCAGTTGCGTCCACAGGTTGAGCTGCGCGGTTACGTGACCAAAGACCTCTGGGACGCTTACCGGCGACAGAAGGCACAATCGCAACAGAATCAAGGGACTAAGAAATGACTCCCATACAGCCGGAGATTCCTTTTACCAAAGCCGAGTGGGATTCGGTATGCGGAACCCATCGCTTTTCGCACGAAGCTATGGCGACCACCTTTGAGGTCATCATACAACATGAAGATGGAAGTTACGCCCGGCAGGCCGCCCTCGCCGCCTTCAATGAGCTTGACCGGCTTGAACGGGAATTCAGCCGATTCATAGAAAACAGCGATGTCTCCCGAATAAACAACATAACTGCCAATCAGTCTTTGGTAATCGGTCTTGAAACCTTTGGGTGCCTTCAAGTCGCTGCCCGGATGTATGATGAAACCCGCGGGGCTTTCGATATTACGGTTGGGTTGTTGTTCGATGCCTGGCTCAGTGAGGATAAAACTCTCCGCTCACCTTCCCGGGACGAGTTGAATCTTGCCCGTCAGCACACGGGCACGCATCTTCTAAAATTAGACGGAGACGAGCATACAGTAGAGTTACTCACCGACCGGGTGAAGATTGACCTCGGCGGAATCGGCAAGGGCTACGCCGCCGACAGGATGGCCGAGTTGCTGCGTGACTGGGGTGTTGACATCGCTCTCGTTCACGGTGGGTACAGCTCGGTCCTGGCCCTCGCTCCACCGCACGGGACCAAAGGCTGGCCCGTTACGTTAACCAATCCTGCTGATACAAGGCAGACCCTGGCTTGTCTTCTATTACAAGACCGGGCCCTCAGCGGCTCAGGTCTTCAGCAGGGCCGTCACATAATTGACCCCCGTTCCGCTGGGCCCGTTGAAGGCAGAATCGCCGCCTGGGCTTGTGCTCCCGATGCCGCAACCGCTGATGCCCTCTCTACCGCCTTTATGGTTATGACCCCGGACGAAATCAATCACTACTGTCTCGGCCACTGCGGTACACTGGCTATGGTTGTTGTGGAAGAAGGCGGCCAAGGAGGACAAAAACAAAAAATCCTGCGTTATGGTCCCTGGGAACAAGAGAGTCTATTCAAACAATAGTATCAGGTGTACCGAATTCTTCCGGCGGTCTGGCACAGGCGGCAAGCCGGCTTATTCTCACTTTTCGGCCAAAGCCTGTTTAATCCTTATCAATTCCGAAAGGACGGGCCACGGCGTGCGCGTCAGCGACAATCGGCTGTCGAGGTCGCACACCCACTCGATAGGAAACTCTTCTATCCGGCAACCTTCTTTGTGGGCCCGAAGGATGATTTCCACGTCGAACATGAAGCCGTCACTGATACACTGGCCGTATAATTTCCTTGCGATATCGCCCCGGTATACCTTGAAGCCGCACTGCGAGTCGGTGATTCCCGGCGGCATCGTCACAATCTTATTTATCAGCCATTTGAAAAGTCTTGCGCAAATTCGCCGGTGCCACCGCTGGTCCTGCTGAATATCGCTTTCGAGCAGTTTTCGTGAGCCGTGCGCTATATCGCAGCTGGCGTTCTTGAGCATCTCCAGACCCAGCAGGACGTTCCCGTAGGGCACACAGCAGCCGCTGTCGGCAAACATTACATACTCGCCGCTCGTTTCCTTCATGCCGGCCCGAACCGCATAACCCTTCCCCCGATGCGGCTCATAGCGGATAACTTTAACTGACACATCCGTCGGCAGGTTCACACCGGCCTTTTTGGCGGCATCGCTCGTCCCGTCTTTGCTGCCGTCGTCGACGACGATAATTTCTCCCGTAAAATGATTGGCCGCCAAAAACGCCGACGCCGCCTCAACGTCCCGACCGATCTTTTTACTTTCTCCGAATGCCGGTATGACTATAGATAAATCCACCTGGTCGTTCTCTCTCTTACAGAACCTTCTTTCTTGCTCTATCTTTCGATGCCGCATTATAAGCGACCCGGCCCGGTTTTTCCAGCGGGTCCGACTCGTCTGACCTGTCGGACTCGTCTGACCTGTCGGACTCGTCTGACCGAGCGGGCGAACTAAATTGCTGTCAAAATGTATTATCTACGGGGGGATTTGTTATAATGATGAGCATGTTTCAGCGCCTGTCGCCGATTGAGAATCGAAAACCGGCAGTTGCCGGCATTTGCAGTCAAGCGAGGCACAATTGAAGGTTCAGTGCGAATTATGTCCCAAGATGTGCTTGATTGACCCCGGCCAGAGCGGCGAGTGCCGGGTGAGAATCAATATTGACGGTGTGCTGCGAACCGTCGTATACGGATTCCCCTGCTCAATCCACGTTGACCCCGTTGAGAAAAAACCGCTTTTCCACTTTTTGCCCGGCACCGGAATTCTTTCCCTTGCAACGGTGGGCTGCAACCTCCACTGCAAGAACTGCCAGAACTGGGAAATATCGCAGGCCAATCCGGAAGACAGTCAGGCCATGTACTGCCCGCCGGAAAAGCTCGTGGAACTGACCCAAAAGGCCGGCTGTCCCTCTGTGGCCTATACCTATACCGATCCGATTGTTTATTACGAATATACGTACGATACGGCAAAACTCGCCAGGGAAAAAGGAATACGCAACGTCCTTGTCACGGCCGGTTACATCAATCCTGAGCCCTGGAAGCGACTGCTCGAATTTGTCGATGCTGCAAATATCGACCTGAAGGGAATTACCGACGATTTTTATCGCCGGGTCTGCTCGGGGACATTAAAGCCTGTACAGAACGCTCTTGTTATGGCCAAGGCGAGCGGCATATTGCTCGAAGTCACCAGCCTGATTATCCCCACCCTCAATGATAAACCCGAGCAGATAACCGAGTTCGTTCGCTGGGTCAAAGCCAACCTGGGCGCCGACACCCCCCTGCATTTCTCCCGATTCTTCCCCAAATACCAGATGCTCCATCTGCCCCCCACTTCAGCCAAGACACTCGATATGGCCCGTGAAATAGCAATCAGCGAAGGCCTCAGCTACGTGTATATCGGCAATATCAGCAGCAGGGCGGGCCAGAACACTTATTGCCCGGCCTGCAAGAATCTGCTCATTGAACGCAGCGGCTATACAATTCTGGAGAATCGCCTCAGAAACGGCCGGTGCCCCGATTGCCGCAAAGACATATACGGAGTATGGAAATGACGCGTCGAAAGTTTATTGCGAAATTGATAAAAGCCGCTTCGGCGGTTATTGTTGGCGCCGGCTGGCTTGCCGGGAAAGCCGACCCCCGCAGGTTCGTGCGCGCCATCCGGCTCACCAAATATCCCGGCTCTTTAAGACCTTTGGGAGATATTTCTAAACAAGGTAAATGGAGTGGTTGATATGGCCCGGCAATTCAAGAAACTTTCGCAGCTAACATTTCTGTTGGTGCTGATTGTTGTGGTGTTGGCTGTTGCAGGCGTACTTATCTTGAAGGCACGAGCGCCAAAGCCTTCTCTCGCAGCCGAAGAAGCGGCGGTATCCAAAAAACAAACGCCCGCTGAACCTGCAAAAGTTGTTCTCCAGTCGTCCCTTGCCGGCAGTTGGTATTCTGCCGACCCCCAAGTGCTTAATAAGCAGTTCGCTGGGTTCTTCCAAAAAGCCGATACTAAAACGATAGACAACGTTATTGCTCTCATCCTTCCACATGCAGGGTACCAGTGGTCCGGCCAGACCGCGGCCTGCGCTCTTAATACAACCAAGAAAAAATATAAACGAATCATTGTTATTGGCCCCAGCCACCGTGCCTATATGGAAGAGATACTCAGCGTCCCCAGAGCCACCCACTGCCAAACACCTCTGGGACTGATACCGCTGGATACCGAATTCGCAGAGAAGCTTCTGAAGTTTCCCATGTTCCAGAGTCTGCCGTATGCCCATCAGTCCGAAAACAGCGTCGAGCTGGAACTGCCGCTGTTACAATACCACCAGAAGGATTTCAAACTTGTGCCGATTGTTGCGGGCCAGTGCTCATTGGACACAATCAGCAAGGCCGGCAGGATCTTGAGAGGCCTGGTTGACGCAGACACCCTTGTTGTTGCAAGCTCGGATTTTGTGCACTATGGCCGGGGGCATCGGTACGTCCCGTTCACAGATAACATTCCGGAGCGAATCAGAGAGCTTGATATGGGGGCCTACGAGTATATTGCAAAGCTGGACAGCGAGGGTTTCCTGAATTACAAACGCAAAACAGGGGCGACGATTTGCGGTGCCATACCCATAGCGGTGCTGCTTTCAACGCTCGACAAGACAGCCAAGGCCAATCTGGTCAAGTACGCAACTTCCGGCGAGTTAACCGGCGATTTCTCCAACTCAGTGAGCTATCTTTCGGTGGCCTTTGCGGGGACATGGTCGAACCGGCCGGAAATTGAACCTCGCCCGGCCCAACTGACGCAGGAGGATAAAAAGCAGCTTTTGACTTTGGCCCGCAAATCAATAGCTTACGCCCTCGAAAAGCAACAAGTCCCGGAGGCAGCAGACCTGGCTGTCGTAGTTAGTCCTGCGATGCAATCCCCGCGTGCTGCGTTCGTGACGCTCAAGAAGAACTCCCGGCTTAGAGGCTGCATAGGCGATATTTTCCCGCAGCGGCCCTTGTACAGGTCTGTCATTACCAATGCCATCAACGCAGCGCTCAACGACAGGCGTTTCATACCGGTAACCAAAGACGAATACAGCACTCTGACCATCGAGATATCCGCGCTGACGCCGCCCGAGCCTGTCGATTCTTACCGGCAAATCAGAATCGGCACGGATGGCGTGGTGCTAAGCAAGGACGACCGGTCCGCGGTCTTTCTGCCCCAGGTGGCGCCGGAGCAGGGCTGGGACTTAAATCAAATGCTCACACAATTATCCCTCAAGGCCGGCCTGCCCTACGACGCCTGGAAGGAGGGCGCCAGTTTCCAGGTCTTCCAGGCGGATGTTTTCGGCGAGAACGAGAAATGAAATTTGCTCGCGGCCTGCTCATATTCAGTTACGGGCTATTCACCATCGCAGCCCAGACCCTGCTTTTTCGCGAGTTTATCACCACCTTCGAAGGCAACGACATAAGCGTCGGAATCTTCTTTGGCTCGTGGTTTTTATGGGTCGGCCTTGGCGCGATGCTCGTCTATAGAACGACCGCCTTTGCCGAGAAATTGCTCAGGAACATAGAACTTCTGTTTCTGGCTTACTTACCCGCTTTTATTCTTCAGTTGGTATTGATTCTTCAGGCGCGGGAGCTGGCCGGCGTGGAATCTTACGCACGACTGCCCATAAGCACCATTCTGGTTTTATCATTAGTCCTTAATGCGCCGGTCAGCATCATCACAGGCATCTTGTTTACCGTTGCCTGCCGGTGGGTCGTGCAGGAAGGGGGGCTTGCCGTCTCGCGCGTGTACGTTCTTGAGGCGGCCGGGAGCTTTATGGGTGGGCTCGGCGCGGCCGTGCTTCTCGGATTCGGCGTCACTTTGGCACGCATCTTCTTTATCCTCTGCTTCGTTGTAGTGCTTTCCGGATTCTGTGTGCAGCTTGCCGGAGGATTCAACCGGGCTGCCGGACGACGTGTGTTCTATGCGCTTATGACTTTTGCCCTTTTTTGTCCGGCCATTGGGGCGGACAAAGTCTTAATGCATTATGCGGGGTTCGCCCAATGGCCGGGGGCCGATGAGGCCCTGATGCGCCGACTGCGAATCGTCAAGTGGGCCAGGCTGCTTCCGCAAGACGCCCTGCAGGGCTCATTCCAGACCGCGCAGGCCGAGTACCTCTACGGCGTCTATCAGGGCCAGTGGGTAGCCGTTCGTGAAGGCAGCGCTTGCGAAGCATTGCCGGACCATGAGTCGGCCGGACGCATTGCCGCCATCGGTCTTTGCCAGAATCCTCGCGCGGCAAGAATCCTTGTCATCGGCTCCGGACTGGGACTGTGCTATGAATTCCTGCGATTGCCGCAGATTGAAAACGTTACTTGGGCACATTGCGACAGCGAATACGTCCAGGAAGTCGAAAAATTCATACCCGCCGAGCTCAGAATCAAAGATCCGCGGTTTCATAAACTTGCCGGAGACGTTCGCACCCTGCTCGACGAAGAAAAACAACACTACGATTTGGTAATTCTTGATCTGCCCGAAGCGACCAGCTCTGTTCTGAACCGGTATTACACACTTGAGTTTTATCGCCAGGTTCAGGAATCCCTCAGACCCGGCGGAGTGTTCGGCGTGCGTGTCGCCGGCGGGGAAAACATCATGGGCACCGAGCTAATCAATCTTGGCGCCTCCACAAAACTGACGCTCGAAAAGGCCTTTTCGCATCTTGTTCTGACGCCGGGCGAAGACACTTGGTTTATCGCCTCTGATTCCAAAGACCTTACCGGTGACCCCGGCACGCTTCGGGACCGGTATGCGGGGATAGAAAGCGGCGCCGAGGTTTTCCCTCCCGATGCCCTATTGTCTGTCTATCTGCCCGACCGCGCCGATAAGGCTTTCAAAAGCTATGCGACCGCCGACTTGCCTGAGGGCCTGCTGGTCAACCTTGATTCCAGACCGTTGACTCATCTGTACAGCTTGTTACTGGCGGCCAAGCAGTCCGGAGCGCCGGTCGCAAGATTTATCAAACACCTTGCCCTGGCCGGGCCACCGGCTTTTCTTGTTCCCATTTTTCTCGTCATAATTCTAAGACTTTTTTACGTTCTGAAGGCACGCGGGCAAGGCCGCCCGTCCAGCTTCGACAGCACGTTTCTCGTTTTCTCGGCCGGCTGGATAGGAATCGGCGTCGTAATTGTCCTGATGTATCTATATCAAACCCGCTTTGGCTCACTATACCTTCACATCGGTGTTATTTCATCTTTGTTCATGGTGGGCCTGACCGCTGGCGCGCTTCTCACAAGCGGCCTGCTGGCACGGCAGAGCAAGACTCGCCCCCAAATCCTGTTGTTCGTGGTAATACTCCTTCATACGCTCATTCTTGCGGCGGCAGCTTTCTGGCCGGTCGAACAATGGTCGCACCTTACTTTCGGCGCGGCATTTGTTCTCTGCGGCCTTTGTACCGGCTGCTATTTTCCTCTGGCCGCACGACAGCTCGCCGACTCTGCCTTCGAAACAGGCCATGCCGGCAGCAGGCTCGAAACGGCCGACCATCTCGGAGCGTCAATAGGCGGCGTGCTTACAAGCCTTGCTATTGTCCCCGTGCTCGGCACTAAGCTGACGCTGTTTGTATTCGTCCTGCTGATTCTGGCGAATATGCCGCCCGCAGCGCTGAGAATACTCAAGCTGAAAGAGAGCTTCTTTCCGGCCCCGGCCGGTTTCAACTACCGTGGGCTCGGCTACACTTTATTCGGCATCGGCTTATCCGTCGTTTTGTGCTCGAACCTGCTTGCCGCCGCCGGCGCGCGCCTTAGCCCATCACTGCCGCAGTACGCGGCCCAATCTCTGGCCGGCGACGCCCAAATTGAGCCAGGCTCGGCAACTGTGAACGGCAAGACCGCAAAATACTTCAAGGTTTACGACAGTCAGCAAACCGACCCGAACGCTTATCCATCGCAATCACAGACCCGGAAACTAACCGGCTATGTCTTCAGCACCGATGACCTTGCTCCCCAAGTTCGCGGCTTCGGCGGCAGGATTAACCTGGGAGTTTATATTGACACCGCTGGCGAGCTAATCAACTTCCACATCATACGCTCGAACGAAACCCCGGCATACCTCGACCTTCTTGCTTCATGGCAGGACGGTCTCAAGGGACGTCAGCTATTCCGGCCCCAGCCTTTTGCCGATGTCCACGCGGTAACCGGCGCCACCATTAGCTCCGAGGCCATCGTTTCGGCGCTCGAAAAGTCAGCCTGCACTTTTGGTACCCACGTTCTTGGCCAAACTCTGGAACCAGGAACTCTTGAACAAGTCAGCCGGGCCCGCCACATACCTGATACCGTGGGCATGTATCTGATTAGCGCCTTAATACTCACCCTGATTGTAACTTACCGCGGAGGATTCTGGAGCCGCCTCGCTGTGCTTTTGTATAACCTTGTGGCGTGCGGCCTAATCTTGAACGCCCAGTATTCCACCGAACAAATAGCCACCGTTTTATCTTTTCATACCCCTGCCATAATGCTCTCAGGGGCTTTTCTGCTGGCCATTGGGGTACCCCTTCTTGTGTTGATGTTCGGCAACATCTATTGCGGCTATATCTGCCCCTTCGGCGCTGCCCAGGAACTGCTCGGCTTGGTCATCCCTCGCCGCTTCAGACGGCCCCCCTCGCGGGAAAAAATGCAAAAGGCCAGATTCGTCAAATACGTCGTCCTGCTGCTGTTGATAATCGTATTCTTCTTTTCCAGAAGCCGCACCACCCTTGCCGCAGACCCCCTCATTTCGGTTTTCAGTTTACGATTTTCGAATTACGCCCTTCAGTCAGCCGTTCCGTGGATTGTCGGGATAGCCCTGCTCGGCTCGATTTTCTACACACGTTTCTGGTGCCGATACCTATGCCCTGTCGGTGCTTTCCTGTCGCTGTTCAACAACGTCGTACTGTTCAAGCGCATCCTCCCGGTCAAGAAGTATGGCAGGTGCGAGTTCGGCCTTACCGCAAAAGACCAAATGGACTGTATATACTGTGACAAATGCCGCTACGAAGCGAAACCGATGGGCAAGCCCGCCACACGAACGGCGGGCAAGCAAGAGCCCCTGTCGGACTCGTCTGACCGACCGTTGTCGCGCTGCCTTGTTGCCGCCGCAGTTGCGGCGGCGATATTTGTCTCGGCGGCATCGGTAGATAAGTTCCTGCAGGGCCTTCCCGCCGGTCTGGATTATTCCGCCGCCTTCGTTGCTTCCGGGGGCCAGCCCAGAGACGTCGATTTGCAGCGGATTCGCACCATGGTTCGGCAAAACAAACTCGCCGATCGGGAAGCTGATTTCTACAAGAAGCTCGAGAACGGCACGGATGCAAAGCCCGCCCCCGAATACAAGCCCGCCCCGTCAGAAAGCGGCTTTCTGACGGGGCCCGCCGAGACTTCACCGCCGAAGGCAACTGATAATCCACAGAACAATCGTTAAGACGATTGAGATTATTATGCAGCTTGCTATCGGAATATAGACCCGCCAATTCTTACCGCCGAATTCGAGGTCGCCCGGCAATCTGAACAGACCCGCCCGCCCCAGCACAATTATGAACGCGCCGACCAGCGCAATAATAATCCCGCTCCAAATCAGCCATTTACCTAATTGTTGCGGACCAAACTCCATCGTAACTTGCCGCCTGCTTGCCCGCCTTTCGTGTGGCGGGCTTGCAGCGTTTCGTCATTATTGTGTTCTTTAAACCTCGGCCGTCCTAAGATTATACCGCGGCTGCTGAACTTGTAGTAGCCCTCCTTCGTATTTTTCTCAAGCTGCATTGACTTAACGCGCCGGCGGAATCCGCCACACGGATGGCGGACGAGAAAGCAGATTTATAGCCTGAATTCTGCTTGCCATTTGCCGGGGCGTAAGGTATTCTTGCTTGCTATGAGTATGGATTGCTCGCTGTCCAGGTACAAATGCGCAAGTAAGTTGTATCTGAGCCATCTTTATGGGTTTCTTGCTCCCCGCGCCTACAGCGTCATCATGCTCGGCGCCCTGTTTTGCACACTGGCGGCAAAGCTGTTTCACTGCCTGCGCATAGGCAGCACGTCGGGCGAGTATTTCGGCTGGATATTTGCCGACATTGCCGTACTCTTGGGTATTGAGGTTATCCTGGCCGCCGCCTGTTTCTGCCGGCCCCGAAAATGGATTATCCGCATCGCCGTCGTTGTTGCCGCTGTTATATGCACATGGTCTGTGGTAAATGCCGGCTGGCTGATAAGAACGGGAACGCAAGTTCTGCCTTGTGTATTGCTGCCTTTGATTCGCGACCCGCTCAGCTCGTTAGGCATGATAGGCGTTAATCTGATAAGAATGCCCGCCGCAGCCGTGGCCCTGCTCGGTCCCAGCGCTGTCGCTCTTACGTTTTTCTTTTTCGTTTTGGTAAGACCGCGCAGTCTGGATTCCAGTCGCAAGCGATTCGTCATAAAAGTGTTGGTTTCTCTGGTTATCGTTTTTGTCACTGCGGTCGCCCACTCGGCAACCGTCAAGCAAAGCTCCGCACAAATAGCTTCTGCGGGCCTATGGCACAATTGTCAGTTAGAGGCTGTAGCCGGTTCTTTGGCCGATTCGGCGCGACTGAATAGGGCCGATTTGGCAAAGATAAAACGCGAAATACCCACCTTGGACCAGATACAGGCTGCCCGGTCGTCCGAACCCGGCCGGCCGGCTTATAACCTGGTTGTGGTTGTCCTCGAGGGCGTCCAGTACAGGTACACCTCCCTTTATGACAAAAAAAGCGGCCTTACGCCTTATCTGGCGAACTTGGCAGCCCGGGGCGCTGAATTTGCAAACGCCCGCTCTTCACTTACCCACACCACAAAGGCGCTTTTCGCACTCTTGACCGGCCGCTTCCCTTCCGCCTACCAGGATATTGCCGAAGCGGTCCCTGCTGCACAGCCTTACGCCGGGGTCGCGTCGATTCTGAAGCACAAGTTGAATTTTCGAACGGCCTTTTTCCTGTCCGGCAAGGGCCAGTTCGAGTGTGGGCCCGGCCTGGTCTATAATCTCGGCTTCGACAAATTCTTCGCCAGAGAGGACCTGGGCGACTCCAGGGCGTTTGTCGGCTATATGAGCGGCGATGAATTCGCAATGTTGCCGCCGATAGTCGAGTGGATAAAAGCTGACGAAAGGCCTTTCTTCCTGACCTTTATGTGTTCCGTGACGCACGACCCCTACGAGGTTCCCAGATGGTTCGCTGAGCCGGCCAAAGAGCTTGTGGACCGGTACCGCCAGACAATTTCCTATACCGACAAATTTTTGGCTGCACTGGACGCCGAGCTCAACAAGCTGAATCTTGCCGACAAAACGATTCTCTGTGTCATAAGCGACCATGGTGAAGGCTTTGGTGAGCACGGCCTGTTCGCCCACGAGGCAATACCCTTTGACGAGGCCCTGCGCATACCCTGGGTCATACGCGCACCGGCTTTGATTGAGCCGGCAACCAGGGTGACCGAGCCGGTTTGCTCCGTCGATTTGACGCCAACTTTGCTTGCTTTGCTCGGATTCGATACCGGGACCTTTGACTTTGATGGCATCAACGCCTTGGCCCCTATCCCCAATGGCCGCAAGGTGTTTTTCACGAGCTGGATGCAGTACAGTCCCGCCGGTTATGTAAAAGGCGGGCTGAAGTTCATATACACCCCGACCACCCAAACCGTTTCCGTCTATGATTTGATCGCCGACCCGTTTGAGCACGTTGGGACGGAGTTACACCAGCAGCAGGCTCAGGAAATCGCCGCTGAGATTATCGATTGGCAGAGAAACAGCGTCTTTCGAGTCAACCAGCAGCTCTCCGGCGAAAAAACGCTCTTCGACCACTGGCACTGTAACTGGCACAAGCGAATCGCCTGGGCCGATTACCGGTAGGACCGTTCCCGCCTGCAGGTCAAACCAGAGCGAAATATACGCCTTAACCATCTCTGTTTCTGTGCGGTTGCAGTTCAGCGGAAATTGTCAACATCGTTAGGCTAATGTGTTAGAATACTTCGCATGAGCAACGTCAATTGTGAAATTCGAATTGGCACTTCCGGCTGGCATTACGACCACTGGTCCGGCCGGTTTTACCCGCCGGATTTGCCAAAAACCAAATGGTTCCTGCACTACGCCCAGCATTTCGACACCGTCGAAGTAAACAACACTTTTTATCAGCTCCCCAAACCCAAGTCCATCGAGAACTGGCGCCAACAGGCCCCCGACAATTTCCTCTATACCGTAAAGGCCAATCGCTACATCACCCACATCAAGAGACTCAAAGATTCGCAGGAACCGCTGGAGCGATTTTTTGAAGTCGCTCGCCTGTTGAAGGAAAAGCTCGGCCCCGTTCTCTATCAGCTTCCCCCCAGCATGCACAAGGACCTCGACCGCCTCGAAGCTTTCATCAAGCTGCTTCCCAAAAAGCACCCCGCCGTCTTTGAATTCCGACACGAAAGCTGGTTTTCAGAAGATACCTATGTATTGCTGAACAGGTTCAATGTCGGCTTCTGCACCCACGACCTGCCCGGAGAACCGTCTCCGCGTATAATCACCGGCGATTTAATCTACGTTCGCTTCCATGGCACCACCGGCCGATACGCAGGAAATTATTCAAAACCTGCTTTGCAGACTTGGGCCCAGTGGATTAAAGACAATCTCAAAGGAACCCGCGCCGTCTATGTGTATTTCAACAACGACTACAACGCCTACGCAGTCAATAACGCAAAGACGTTGAAAGCACACTTACTCATCGAATGACGCGCAGGCCTTTTTTGATAGCATATTGCTGGGCGGTTTCAAATTCTTCCCAGGTTGGCCGGCGATTTATCTTGCTGTGCTCAAAAGCCTTGTAGCAGGGACGGTACTGGTCCATTACATTGACCACCGTGTTTACGCTAATCTCCTTTGCCAGAAAATCCATAACCTCAAAACTGCCCGCCAGATTGTTCGGAAGAACCAAGTGTCTTATCAAGAGGCCGCGTCTTGCCAACCCTTTTTCCACCTGAAGGTCGCCTACCTGCCGATGCATCTCTCTTACAGCTTCACGATTTATCTGAGGATAATCCGGCGCGGCCGATAGCTGCTTTGCCGCCTCAGAATCCGAATACTTCATATCCGGCATATAAATATCCATGCAGCCTTCAAGCAGCCTCAGCGTCTCGACCGAATCGTACCCGCCCGTATTGTAAACAGTCGGTACCCTCAACCCCCTTTTTCTCGCCAGTTCAACGGCCGCCGCAATCGCCGCGATAACGTGAGTAGGCGTCACGAAATTTATATTGCTGCAGCCATACCTTTGCAGGCCCAACATAGCCTGGGCCAGTTCTTCAATTGTCACCTGCTCGCCGTTTCGATGATGGCTGATATCGAAGTTTTGGCAGAATATGCAGCCCAAATTGCAGCCGGCGAAAAATATCGTCCCCGACCCGCCCGAGCCGACCAGCACCGACTCTTCGCCGTAATGAGGACCAACAGAGCTGACGACCGGCATATCGCCGGTGCCGCAAAACCCGATTTGCCCCTCGCTGCGATACACCTTACACTGCCGCGGACACAGCACGCAGGGATTCATTCGCTCCCACAACTGCTGAACGTTTTCGCTGAAAGAACCGATATCAATCGGCAATGCGGTCATCGGATAATCTATTTCCTAATCGTCCCTGCCGCCCGGCATCAGACAAGAAGCTCCGGTATCACCATCCAGTCGACCTGCCACCGATTGTGCTGGCCGCGGCTCAGGCAAACGATGCCCCCGTTCTTGAACGCCGTCGTGTCAGCCGACTCGGACCCCGCCAAAAGCAGCGACGCCAGCTTACTCAAAAATGGCAAATGCCCGACAATCATTATATCTTCGTCCATCGCGGCAAGTTCGTCTCGTAAGGCAGAGACATCATCGTTCGGCCCAAGTCTGTCGTGCTGCATTATGCCTTCCCTTACGCTGACGGCCCCGGCTAAAATCTCTGCCGTTTGCACGGTCCTTTTCTTGCCGCTGTGCCATATAGCATCCACGTCGAGGTTTAGCGGTTTGATGAACGCCGCCACCTTCTGCACATCCTCTTTTCCTTCTGCCGTCAGCGACCGTTGCGGGTCCTGTTGTTCCGAAGCCGCTTTTGCGTGTTGTACAAGGTACAGTTTCATGTCTGTCTGCCTTTGTTCCAAATCTCGCCGGATTATTATAGCACGAAGGCCTGGCTTAACAATCTCGCAGCCGCCGGCACGGACGTATCTTGAGAGCCGGGTTCAATCTTCTTGAACTTTGGGCCGATGAAGTGTAAAGTGAGTGAGAAATCGCAGGAACGCGGGCTTTTTTTGCGTCCGCAGCTCAGGCACGCGATAATCTGGAGCAGTGGCCGAGTGGCTGAAGGCGACGGTCTTGAAAACCGTTTCATCCTTTTGGGTGACGGGGGTTCGAATCCCTCCTGCTCCGGTAGGTAAGCTCGTTCGGTGGGATGAATTCGAACCCGAGGGGGGTCTGCGGCAGAAGCTCCCCCATGTCGTCGGGGTGACCACCGAAGGCGCGCAAGGGGGGGGGCAGAACCCCTATGGAAATTTGCGGAGCAAATCTGGGTTCAAGGCCGAAGGCTGGAATCCCTCTGCTTCGTTGGGAGCCCCGCAAACAACGGAGCGGAGCAGCACAACTGCTTGTGTCGCGTGGGGATTCGAACAGTTTGCGATGCTGGAGGGCGGTTGAATTGATGTCGTTGGGGACTGAGCAAATTACGGAGCAGCAATGGACAAAAGGCCGCTGGTTCTATCTTACGGGCTTCTTGTGGGCCTGTTATCTCAACTTCTGTCAATGCTTGGTCAGGTTAAGAGGTCTTACTCGGTCAAAGTCGAGGGGTCAAGTTCACGGTAAAGCTTGTCCTGCCAGCCGGCCAGAGTTTCCTTTTTGCCTTTCTGAGGCAGCCAAACCACCTGTGTCGAATTGCCCCGATTGGCCAGAGCGTAGAAGGGAATGGCCGCGAATTTTGTGCCTTGTGCGGATTTGCCTTTGATAACGGTTACGCCGCCGAGAAATTCCCGCCGGTGTTCTGTCTCAAACTGCGGGTCAATAGCAAGTGTGATGTCGAGGTCTTCGCTGTTGTCGAGGGCCTCCAGGCCATAGACGATGGGGCCTCGCTGGATGGCCGCTAAGCCGGTGTTGTCCTTTACATTCGGATGGGCTTCAATACGCTCGACCGGCATAGCCAAATCCAATTCAATCGTATCGTTTATTTCCCACTCGTGGTCCATTCGGGCGTAGCCCTTGTTAATGGTAAAGTTCTTGAATTCGGACCCGTTGAGCGCGAGGCGGGCCTTTTGGCACCAGCCGGGGATTCGCAGATTTACCGAAAATCGCGATGCCTCTTGAGGGTTGACTCGAATTTTAACCTTGCCGTCCCATGGGTAATCGGTTTGCTGGGTGAGGGTGATGGTATTGTTGGACAAAGCAATTGCAGCGGCTCCTCCCACGTAGAGATTTACATAGATGTCTCTGTCGTCGCGTGCGTAGATGTATTTGGGCAGTTTCATCAATGTGCGGGAGAGATTCGGCGGGCAGCAGCACCAGTTATTGCCGCGCGGGTGGTCGGCGTCGTGAAGAGGGTTTCTGTAGTAGAAGGATTTGCCGTCGAGGGAAATTCCGTGCAGGATGGCATTGTAAAGAACGCGTTCGAGGACGTCGGCACATTGAGCGTCTGCTTCCAACAGAAGCATGCGGTGGGCAAAATCGGCAAGGCCGCAGGCGGCGCATGATTCACAGTAGCTGTTGTTGGGAAGTACGTAATCGTCTGCGAACGCCTCGTGTTTCTTTGACGCCCCGATACTGCCGGTAAGGTACATTTTTCGTTTCGTCGTGCTGTCCCAGAGTCTCTCGGCGGCGGCTCGCATGTCGGGGTCGCCTGTCTCAATCGCTACGTCGGCAACGCCGGTTGCGAAGAAGACAGCGCGAACGGCGTGCCCTCTGATTTCGTTCTGGCCGCGGATGGGGAGATGGTCCTGAAAGTATTCGCAGGGGAAGCGGGGACATTCTTTTTCGGGGACCTGCCCCCGGCGTTTGATGAAGGCTTGTGCCAGTTCGAGATAGCGTTTCCGGCCGGTAGCGCGGTAGAGTTCCACAAGGGCCAGCTCTATCTCGGCGTGTCCGCCGAAGCCGGGGTTGTTTTGGTCGAGGAAGTGCCGGCAGGCCTGGTCGGCGGATTTGCAGGCAACATCGAGGAAGGTTCTTTTTCCGGTGGCCTGAAAGTGCGCTACCGCCGCTTCATACAAGTGGCCGGCCACGTAACCGTCGTGCTGGTGGTAGAGGTTTCCCCAGGGAGTGAGGTTGTTGAGCGTGACGTGAGCGTGGAGGTATCCATCGGGGCTCTGGGCGGCGGCAATGGCTGCGATTACTTCGTCCAGCCGCTTTTCGAGCTCGGCATCGGGATGCCGGGGGAGGGAATAGGCGATGGTCTCCACGAATTTGTAAAGGTTGGCTTCCGTCCACAGCCCGGTCTTGCAGGGTTCATCGGCAAGCCCGGCCAGCTTCCTCATGGCCTTTATGTTGTCTTCGATATGGGGCCAGGAATGGGGGATTGTATTGGTGCGATACGCGGTCAGTTTTGGGGACCAGAACTTGTCTTCGATTTTTACTGCTGTAAACGAGACGGGCTTTAACGGACAACCCGCCAACGCCACACTGGCCGGCGACAGGCCAAAAACGACACACAGGAGACCTGCTACGATAAGATACCTACAAGGATTTCCGGTCTTTACATTCGTTCCGGTTGACAGATTTGTCATTCCAAGGTCCCTTCATTTGTACGTACCTGTTTTTCTCAACAGTAGACACACGGCCGGGCTTGTCTTTGACGCCGGCACGTGATTCTTCCAAAAAGCACTTTCGTGACGCCATATAGTACCAAGTTTACGTTTTGACGACTACTCTGATTGCGAGAGCAACGTTGGGAGATTCAAATAGACGTTGGTACAGGCGCAGCTTTAGGGGTCTTGCGGCCCTTTTTTGTTCGTTTTGGGGCGGGTATTTTGTTGCGGGAATTCTTGACTTTTGAGTGGGATGGGGGTAGTCTATTTGTAGTCAAAATTGTGGTCTTGAGGATATCGGTCAGGGGGGAGGTTTAGGTTATAACCTATGAAAAAAACTGAGCCATTCAGAGAGCATATTGAGGATATGCGTATCCTCGATGAGCTCAAGAATTCCTACCTTAACTATGCCATGAGCGTTATCGTCTCGCGTGCTCTGCCGGACGTACGAGACGGCCTGAAGCCGTCACAGAGACGAATCCTGGTGGCGATGAATGATTTGAATCTTGGGCCGCGAAGCAAGCACCGCAAATGTGCTAAAATTGCCGGTGACACAAGCGGCAACTACCATCCGCACGGTGAGCAGACGATTTATCCGACGCTGGTTCGCATGGCACAGGATTGGAGCATGCGGTATCCGCTGATAAACCCGCAGGGCAACTTCGGGAGTATCGACGGCGACCCGCCGGCGGCGATGAGATATACCGAGGCAAGAATGGCCGCACCCGCAACGGAAATGCTGGAGGATATCAACTACGACACGGTGGATTTTGTGCCGAACTACGATGAGACGCGGCAGGAGCCGACCGTGCTGCCTTCAAAGTTTCCGAATTTGCTGGTCAACGGCTCCACGGGCATTGCCGTCGGGATGGCGACCAGTATCCCGCCGCACAATGTCGCGGAGGTCTGTGACGCTCTGCTGCTGGTGATCAATGACCCGAACTGCGGCTTCAGGGACATTATCGAGCGTCTGCCGGGCCCGGATTTTCCCACCGGCGGAATGATCTGCGGCAAGAAGGGCATTATAGACGCCTACACCACCGGCAGGGGCCATTTGGTGGTTCGCGGCAGGGCGGATATCGAAACGACCAAAAAGGGCAGGACAAGCATCGTGATAACGGAAATCCCTTATATGGTTGTCAAGACGGCGATTGTATCCAAAATCGCCGACTGCGTCCGCAACGGCCAGATTGCTGAAATCGCCGACGTCAGGGACGAGTCGGACCGGCACGGCTTGCGCATAGTGGCGGACATAAGAAAGGAAGCCGAGCCGCAAGTCGCGCTCAACAAGCTGTATCGCTATACGCCTCTGCAGACAACGTTCGCCGTGGCGAACATCGCGCTGGTCAACAACAGACCTGAGACGCTGAACATCAAGCAGATGCTCACCTGCTTTATAGAGCACCGCAAAACGGTGGTGCGCAGGCGAAGCAGATTCCTGCTGAAAAAATGCAGGAACCGGGCCCACATCCTCGAAGGTCTAATCCTTGCAGTCAGTGACATCGATGAAATAATCGAGCTTATCAAGAAGTCGCCTGATACGCCGACGGCGAAGTTGAACTTGATGCAGAAGCCGTTGCGTTTGGCCGAAGCCGCGACGTTAAGAGAAATCCTGCCTAAGGCTTTCATCGAGGAAAAGAGCAGGTCGGACCAATTCCTTACCGGGCCGCAGGCGGATGCTATTTTGACTATGCAGCTCCAGCGATTGACGGGCCTGGAAATGAAGAAGCTTGCTCAGGAATACGCCGACCTGATGGAAGAAATAGAAGGCTATGAAGCGATACTGGCCAATGAGGAGGTGCTGCTGGATATCATTCGCGAGGACATACACGAAATAAAGGAAAAGTACGGTGACAAAAGGCGTACGCAGATTACGGCCAAAGTGGAGCAGTTCGATATCGAGGACCTGATTGCGGAAGAGGAAGTTATCGTTACCATAAGCCACGACGGGTACGTCAAGCGTACGGCCATGGACACCTATCGCAAGCAGGGCAGAGGCGGCAGGGGCATCGTCGGCTCGGATACGAAGGAGGGCGATTTCATAAAGCATCTGTTCACGGCCTCCACCCATGACTATCTGCTTATTTTCACCAACCGCGGCAGGTGCTACTGGCTCAAAGTCTACGACGTTCCAAGTATGTCGAGGCAGAGCAAAGGCAGAAATATCGCCAATCTGCTAAAGCTGGCCAACCAGACGATAGCATCGGTAATCAATGTGCGCAGGTTCGACGGCGAGACGGGCCTGGAAGGACAAGAGTTTCAGCTTGTTATGGCGACAAGGAACGGCCTTGTAAAAAAGACGAAGCTCGGCGCATACGGTAACCCGAGAGCGACGGGGGTCACCGCAATAAAGCTCGACCCCAATGATGATCTGATAGGCGTTGCGCAGACAACGGGTATTAACCATATTATTCTCGGCACGCGAGAAGGCATGGCAATACGATTCGATGAAAAGCAGGTCCGCTCGATGGGGCGAGTGTCACGCGGCGTCAAAGGTATAAAACTGCGGCCCAAAGACAGCGTGGTGGCTATGGTGGTTGCCGAGGAAAATGCGTCGCTGCTTACGGTTTGTGAGAACGGTTACGGCAAGCGAACGAATCTCGACGATTACCGGGCGCAGAGCCGGGCCGGAATAGGGCTGATAAATATAAAAACAACGGAGCGAAACGGCAAGGTCGTGGCGATTGAGGCCGTTCAGGACCAGGACGAGCTGATGATGATAACCGCCAACGGCATCATCATTCGCACGGGCCTCGAACAAATCCGCTCGATTGGCCGCAACACGCAGGGCGTTCGCTTAATTAAGCTCGGCGAAGGGGACAAGCTTGTTGCCGCCGAGAAAATAGCTTCCGAGGTCATAGACGATTCCGCCGACCAATCGGATGACAGCGTGCCGGATGAACCTGAAGCCGAATCTGGAGAGGAAAACGTCGAAGACGCACCCGAAACCACATAGTACAGGACTTGTCCCGACAAATAAGGGTCTGCTGCAGCCGGATGAGCCAATCGGTTTTTTCTTTGCGCCCGGAATTACAGATGACAGAGATGCTGTGTCTGCCGTTTGTCCTGTGCGGTAGCGGCCAGGTCGTTGTGTCGATAGTCGGACTGTAAGCTTTGCGAGCCGGGGATTGCTTTGACTTTCACGTACGTGTCCGGATCGGACTTTAGTTTCAGCAGTGCTTCGAGGATGTCGTTTGCCGTTATCAGGCCCTGAACCCGGCCTTTTTTGTTGGTTACAGGCAGACAGCGGATGCCTGATCTGCACATATTTCCCATAATGGCCGCCAACGATGTCTCTGCCTTCACGGTAAGAACGGGCCGGCTCATTATCCATTTGATTTTGATTTGAAGCGTCGCATCGTCGAGAGGTTGACGCCATTTGGCGAATTTGGGGCGCAGGTACGGGCTGACCGCCCCTGCCAGGTCGGATTTTGATACGATACCTTCGAGCACTCTGTCGCGCCCTATCATTATGTAACCGGCGTCTCGCTGCTTCATTTTCTCAAGAGCGAGCCCCACGCTGTCTTCCGAACTGCACCAGAGAATATCTTGTTTCATTATATCTTTTGCACAGAGCCGTAGGATTGTGCCGTTCTTGCTCTCGGGACGGCCTTCTGCGGCGGCCGGCGATGTGGTTTCACCGGCCACGGCAGCATCGGACCGCGTAATTGTTGTGATGGTTTCAGAAACCAATTGTCTGCTGCGTCTGCGCGTTCTTGAAGTTTCTTCCGCAGCCTCGGCGGTGACCGGGCCGGCAATTTCCGTTTTTTGCGCGGCAGTTGTGACTTCGGCTCTTGCCTCTGTTTTGGCGGTCGTTTGCGGCGGAGCTTTGGCTTCCGCCTCGGCCGCTGGACTCATCCTTCTTTGCATCTGAGGATTCTGGCTGATTTCTGCGCACTTGTGTTCAATGTTCGGTATCGCTTCGAGTCCAGGACGTCCTTGCCGGTTGGCTTGGGCCCTTGCTTTCTTTTCGGCTCTGGCCCTCGCTTTGGCTTGCGCCCTTGCGAGCTTTTGAGCTTTTGCTCTCGCTTTGGCTTCGGCCTTGGCGCCTTTCTTTCCTATGCACGAAGGGTCCAACGGCCAATGCTGCTTTCCGCAAGTCTTGCATGTGGGCGTGAATTTCTTCGGATATGGGCTTGTACCCGCGATAGTTGCTGAAGAGGATTGCGGTTTTGAATCATCCGGTATTTCTCGAACGGGACAAAGGCGGAAAGGCCAGTGCCTCGTTCGGCATTTGTTGCATATCGGCTTGGCACTCTCGGCGGATACGGCTTCCAGTGTTCCTCCTGAGGGCACTGCCGGCTGCAATTTCAGCTCGTGTGGGGACGTTTCCATTTATCAGACCACATTTTTGCTTGAGTGTTATCCAGGACCTTAACTCAGCAACACAAAGCTCAGTAACATTCATTATAAAGTACGCACGTAAATACGTCCTTATTTTCGAGAGATTCTTCTGATGCTTTAGGCCTTTCTTTTAGGCCGGGTTATTTTTGAGCCGTCCTGTGGTTCGAAATCGCGTTTGACAGGCCGCCGTCGGGCGTGTTATGTTACCGGTCCGATGGATAAAGCCAGGGCCGACAAAAAGTGGGCGCCGATTTACGTAATCGCCGGCAAGGACGATGCCCTTGTCAACGCCGAGTGCGATAAGCTTCTTGGCCGGCTGTTGGAGCCGGAGCAGAGGGCGACCGGCCTTTTTAACGTCGAGCCCAAAGAAGTTGAGCTCGTGGATATCTTCGACGAACTGCGGACACTGCCTTTTCTGGCGGATAAGAGGGTCGTTCTCGTAAGAGGCGCTGATAAATTTATCTCCGAAAACCGCGAGCCTCTCGAAGACTACTTCGATAAGCCGTCTCCAACCGGCATACTTATATTGACCGCAAGTAGCTGGGAGGGCCGCACCAAACTGGCCAAAAAATTGACCAAAGTCGGCAAATTGATTAGCATTACTCAGCCTAAGCCGTGGCAATTGCCGGAGCGTCTGGTCAGGTATGCGCGGGACGCGCACGATAAAAACCTTACTAAAGAGGCGGCAGAGCTGCTGATTGAGCTGACCGGCGACGAATTGGGCCGCTTGTACGGCGAAATCGACAAGCTTGCTGTCTTTGCGAACGAGCAGAAGACAATAACAGCAAGTCACGTGGAGTCCTTAATCGGGCACAATCGCTTCTTTAACGCTTTCGCGGTAATTGATGCGGTTGCTGCGGGCAGCGTCGCGCAGGCGGTGGACCGACTCAGGACCATGTTCGCGGAAGACAAATCGACCGAGTACACCGTCGTCGGCGCGTTTGCTTATCATTTCCGCAGGATGTTTAACGCCAAGTTATTGCTTCAGGAGGGCCGTCACTCTACCGATGAGATTGCGAACCGTCTCAGAATATATGGCGACAGGGACAGGTTTTTCTCGCAACTGCGGCGGATGCCTTTGAAAAAAATCGGCGATGTCCTGCAGCAGTTAGCCGATATTGATTACGCGATAAAAACCGGCCGGACGAAGGCACAGGTGGCGATTGAGCAATTAGTGTTGAAACTGGCTGCGTCATCTGCTGGGAGATGATGGGTTGAAGGTTTTGGGTTCGGCGTTAGTGTAGTGAGGATAAGCTTTCTCATGTTAGAAAGGGATTGGGGGCTGTAGGGTGCAGGCGATATGACTAATCGCACGAGGGGCAGGCTGTGGGAGCTGAGTTGGCAGGACTTCCGGGACCGTTCGGTCGTGAGTCTGCTGGCGTCGAATCTTATTATTATCGCATTGGCACTGTACGAAAGATGGGACTTGTACGTATTGATGTGGCTGTACTGGACTCAGAGCATTATCATTGGGGTGTTCTGGTTTCTGAGGATTTTGACCCACAGCAGCCTGTACGGGAGGAATTTGCTGAACCGGGACGGCAGCGCGGAGAGCCTGCACGTGCTTGCCCGTGTGGGTGCGGGTGTTTTTTTTCTTTTTCATTACGGTTTTTTTCACTTCGTGTATGCCGAATTTCTTCTCTCGAAGGGGTTTTTCCGGGGGCAAGGTCAGGCTTGGCCGGCAGGACCCGTTTTTATCTCTGCGTGCATCTTCGTCGCGAACCAGGCGGTATCCTTCATTACCGGTTTGCGGCAGGTCGAACAGAGACCCGCCATGCTCACCAAAGTCATGTCATTTCCTTACGTGCGTATTATTCCAATGCACTTTACCATCATTATTGGCGGCATGCTTCATCAGCAGAGAATCAGCGGCGCATGGGTGTTGCTGCTTTTTCTGGTACTTAAGACGGCTGCGGACTTAAACGGGCAGGCGAAGCTTAAGAAAGGGTTCGGTGAGAGGGAGCTGACAGAGGCCATTTACAGGCCGCGGCCAAGAGTAAGAGAAACCGCGGGCGGCAAGGAGCTGGTGCTCAGTGACGGCCGGGTCGTAGGTATGAGCGAGTGTCCTGAGCTTGTATCAAAGATAGAAGAGGTACTGAAGCTTCCCGTGGACGTGCAGGATGAGCTGTGCCGGAAGATATTGGCGAAAGAGAAGCCAGCGCCGCAGCCGGTGAAAGTAAGCTGCCGATGCGATGGAACCGGTCTGATTGAAGGTGAAGAGGCCGTCAGGTACGCAGAACACCATTTGAGATTCATATGGAACGCCGAGGACGGCTCGATGCTGTTTGTTTGTCCCCGGACCGGGAAGCGATGGATAAAGTCCGGCGATACACTGAAGGCGAAAGAATCGTAAGAGTTCTAACGTTGCGCAAATTACCGAGTGTATAGGGTCCAACAAAAACCGGGCGGACAAGAGGGTAGGTCACCATCGAACAACTGGTTCTGGAACTCGCTGCATCGCGGAGCGAAAGCTAACTTGGCCAATCAGAACATCTGCAGTTGCTCAGAGTCTTTCTGAATCTCTTCTTTTTCGAGTTCTGCGAGCCATTTGTCTGATTGGGTTTTGATGTAGCCTAAGAAGGCGGCGGTGGGGTCGTGGTTTTTGAAGGCGGCGCGGGCTTTGGGTTTGTTCATGGTGGCGTAGCAGTAGACGCAGCCGTGGGGGCAGGTGTCGTAGGCGCCGATGTCGGAGCTTTCGGTGCAGCCGCACTCTTTTCTTGTGGGCTTGTCGCAGTAAGTGAAGCCATCGGGTGAGAAAAGCTGGTCGATAGTCCGGCCGTCAATGCAATGGGCTTTTTTAATTTTGTCGCCGACCAGATAATCGCCGCAGCAGGAGCACATCCGGATGCCGTGACCGGCCGCTATATCCGCCAGTTCGTTTGCCAGTTCAATCTTAAAGTTGTTGTCGGGGTCATAGATTTTGAGATTGTGCGCCTTTTCAAATTCGGTGAAGTTTCGGATGACCTTGCCGTAATTGACCACGAAGCTGAAATAGCAGCGCTCGACGTATCCTTCAAGCTCGGCGGCAATCTCCCGAAACGCTCTCAGCCAAAAGTCGCAGTCGGTGACAGTTGAGATGATGATCGGGTCGAATCTCCAGTTTATGTCCTTGGGTGAATAGATTTTGCTCAGTTGCCTGAGTGTTTCGATGGCGTCCCGTTTATGCACATTGCTTTCAAAGATGGCTGGCAGGCCGGTGACGGTATAGTTGAAATAGAACTTGTAGCCGAGCCTATCGAGGATTTTGAGATTTTCGAAAAAGGGCGTGAAGTCTTTGGACCAGAAGACAAAGCATACAACATCCTGGGGCCTCAGAGAAACGACGTATCGTTTGCCGCCGAACGGATTGACCACGCCGGCGAAGCCTTCCGTGATTCGGCCCATAAACCAGTCGCCATAGAAGGCGGGGACATCGGTTCTGCGAGATACTGAAATAATTCTTTTCATACCTGACCGGCCGACAAAATTCCTCTTATCCCGAACGCGGCAAATGCAAGCGTGTGCGGTTGCAGCGTACATTTTTTGTCGGATATTGGCAAATAAAAAGTCAAACCTTATCAGCAGGCGGGCGAAGTTGTCGAAAATTCTCTGGACAAATGCGGGAAGTCGCGATAAGATCCTCCAAAACGGCACGTCGTTACAGTATGATAGTGGAGCGGCAATGTATCAGGAGCATCCTGTGGGAAAGCAACGATTACGAATCGGTGAGGGATTGAGAGTCGGGTGCATTCTGCTGCTGTTACTTCTGACTGGCCCGGCGAAGTTGGTGCGCGGCGAGGATGAGACCGCTACTAAAGAGGATTCGATGGGCGAGCTAAAGATTGAGGGCAAACACATCGAGCAGCTTGTCTTTGAAGACGGGGGCGGTTTCGAAAGATTTAGCGAGCCTGGAGAGAGCATAAGGCTGCCCACGGGTAAGTATATATTGCATGAAATTCACCTTGAAGGCGGCTATGTTTGCTATAGGCACCAAATACCCAACCTTGAGCGGTTGACAGTTGGTCCGGACGACTCGCCGGTGCTGAAGGTCGGTGCACCACTGAAGCATAAGGTCGAGGTTAAGCGGCAGGGAAGGCTCCTGGTGTTGAGTTACGAGCTTCTCGGGACAGGCGGAGAAAAATATGCGCGGCAAAGTCGGGATAATCCGCCGACATTTGCCCTATACAAGGGCCAGGAAAAAATTGGGGACGGCTGCTTCGAGTATGGCTGAGGCGGGGTCTGCTCGTACTCGTGGCGAGTACCCTTGACGACGGCTGGTCAATTAAAGGTAGTTGCCTCTCAGGATATCGGTGAGCTGGGTGAGAAAGAAAGCAGTGCCGTTACCTACGAGTGGAAATGGTACTACCATGTACCCGGGCTTTTGCTTTGGGCGATACTGATTCTCGTGCTGGTACTGATTAAGGCTAACCGAAGTCCCCGCGCATGGCTTATTCTCATCCCTCTGCTGATAGTTAACCTCTTGTGGTCAGTGCTCAGGCAGCTTTTGCATGTTCCCTCCGCGCAGGGGGAAATGTTCGGTATGGTCGTAAATTCGCTGGCAGCGGCCGTGGCAGTGCTGTGGCTGGTCGGTGACAAGATAGGCAATCGGAGCCGGCTTGTTACATTTCTTTTGGCTTTGGTAATTATGGCCGGCGTCGGCGTTGCCGGGACTGTCTCTTATGGCATGGCCGACTTCTCGGAGCAAACATTGTCCGTCCTGATGTTACTGGGCGTGTTGGTGCTCAGTACGCTGCTCGGTTTTGTGCTGAGCGGCTGGCGCTGCCGAAAGCGCTACAGCAGTGTGGTTTTCATGTTGTGGCTGGCGGTTTGGGTAATAGCTGCAGCAATGGCAAGTATGCTGGTTCTTTACACGCTGGTGTTTATCATACAGGGCGTGTCCATTTCGACCTTTAAGGTCTTGATGGTAGCTTGCATAGTGGGCCTGATATTCGGGCTTTGCATTTACATTATTAACCTGCCGTATATGATTCTGGGGCTGCGCAGCGCCTTTTTCCGCGAGCGGTTCTATGCGTGCCTGCGATTAAAATCGATGGCTGGAGCGCCCGGCCCGGCGGCGGAGAGCGGACAGTTTGCCGAACAAGAGCCCACGCTGGAAGCATCAAAAAACGGTGATTCTGACTGAAAAACAAAGGCACCGACGCCATTTGCGAAAAAATATTCAAAAAAACGCGGAAATGGTGTAACATTTTCCCGGAACAGGCGTCTAACAGGGATGATGTGGCGAAACCAACTGTATTACCCAATTTCTGACCTTGTTTGGAGGCTCGACAGATGACTAACAAGAACCGTGTTTGCCGGGGGGTGGTAATTGTCGCGCTCTTGTTGCCGGCTTTGAGTGCGGGACAGCAGGAGCAGTGGCTGGGTTATCGCTCGGCGCGTGAGGCCGAACGCATCCTCGGCGATATGAGTTCGCAGAACCCGAAGTTGAGCGGGGATAAACCTGCGGGGGTGGAATTGCCCCAGTTCAAAGGCGACCAGCCCCTTTTCGGAAAATGGTCGAGCCCCATGGCGAAAGAGGGTTATTTGTGGATAGCGTTGGACCGCTCTCACAAACATGGGCCGTACGACCTGTTGTATATCGACTCGGACGGAGATGGACATCTTGAGGATGAAACCGCGGCCGCGGCATACCAGATGGAGGAGAACTACAGCAGCTTCGGCCCGGTAGGGATAGTTTTTGAGGGCGAGGACGGGCCGATTTCTTACCATTTGAATTTCAGATACTACGGCCGGGAAGGCCGTGACCCCTATTTCAGGGTTACTTCCGGCGGCTGGTATGAGGGCGCCATCACCGTGGGCGACCAGAAAAAGCATTGTGTGCTTATAGACTATAACGCCAACGCTACGTTTAATGACAAGAGTTCGGATTTTGGTAACTGCGACCGGATTCGAATCAGCAAGAAAAGGGATGAGGGCGACGCCCGTTTTGTAGGCAATTTCGTGCAGGTGGACGAGGTGCTCTACCGGCCGGAGATTGCCCGCGACGGCGCCTATATAAAACTCACCAGGGCCGAAGACGTGGTGTTCGGGAGCATTCGGGCCCAGGATACGATTAACGAATTTGCCGCCGGCGGCGAGAATGGGCTTTTATACGTCGCGCTGGAAAAAGGCGTGGGGAAACTGCCTGTCGGAAAATACCGGGTACATCACTGGCAGATAACTCGCAAAGACGACAAGGACAAAAGCTGGAAACTCGAAGGCAGATGGTTCGACGACAAGACCGATTTCGAAGTAAGCGAGGCGAGCCAGACGGTCCTGCAGATCGGCGAGCCTGTCGTTGCGGCACTGGACGTAGCAATCAGGGATGATAAGTATCAGTTCAACAAAGAGCTGCGCGGCCCATGGGGCGAGCGATTGGACCTGACCTGCCGGGACGCCAGAGTGTATGGCAAGCTCCATATCCGGAACAGGGACGGGACATTTGACCGCAGGTACGATATCCGAATGTGGGATAGCTGAGGCCCTGATGCTGAGCTCTCGCGTCGAGAGCTGGAAAAAGCAAAAGGGACATTACTGGTTACGCTTGAGATTCCAGGGCCGTTCAAGTCTGAAGCCTCGGGATACCGGATCAAGCCAAGAGACCGCAAGCCGCCCTTTACGGGCGAACAGATAACCTCCGCCACGGCCAGGGCCGCTGGCAGTCATCCGGGGGCAGAGGTCGCCCATATCCTCGACAACAGCGGGCTGTTTCACGCTGACGGCGACCGGCTTTTGGAGCACAGCGCCAGCGCCGAGAACATGTGGATGAGCGAAAAGGGCCAAACGAGCGGGTGGGTGGAGTTCGATTTGGGGCAAGCGCATACCCTCGGTACGATAAAAGTATGGAACTTCAATGAGAAGCGGCACACTAACCGCGGCGTGAAAAAAGCGGATATATCGGTCTGGACCGAAGAGACCGGCTGGAAAAAGATACTTGATGATTTCGAATTCGAGGAGGCCGAGGGCGGCGATGACTATGATGAGCCTGTGGTAGTGGAGCTTGACCGCGTAGAGGCGCAGAGGGTAAGGTTCGATGATTTGGTTAACCTGGGCGACCCCGAATACATCGGGCTCAGCGAGGTACAGTTCTTCAAAATACGAGGCCCCCAGGCCAGTTGGCCGTACCCCGCGGACGGCGCCGACTTCGGCGCGACGCCGGGAGCCAAACTCACCTGGGCGCCGGGATTAGGCGTGAAAGCATACAAGGTGCACTTTGGCGCCGACCCCAACAAGTTAAAATATGTGGCTAAGGTAAAAGAACCCAGTTTTGGAAACCTTCCCAGACTGCGAAGACACGAAAAGTATTACTGGCGCGTCGATTCAATAACAGTGGATGGCTCGGTGGTAAAAGGCAAACTATGGAGCTTCTCGCCGGGACAGTTGGTCGGCTGGTGGAAGTTTGACGAGACTTCAGGTAGTAATGCGTGTGATTCCTCCGGCAAGAACCATCACGGTGCAGCGGTATCGGGCGAGCCTGTCTGGGATTCGGACGGCAAGTTTGGCGGCTGCGTAAACTTCAATGAGACCTACGGGTTCGCAATCCCGAGAGATGTCTTTGCCAATGTAAGCGGCGGGCTTGCGGTCTCGGTATGGTTAAAAGGGGACGCGAACCAGCCCGCGCACAGCAACGTTATCCTGCAGGGCGGCGCCGGTGAGAGCGGAAAGCCCTATATCCTGACTTTGGGAACGGATTGGAAGGACAACGGCGAATTGCGTTTCAAAACGGGACACGAAGGCCGTGATGACCTGCGCTATAATGCCCAGCCCGACCAGTGGGCGGGCTGGTGGAACCATTATGTCTTTGTCAAGGATGCCGGCGCAGGGGTACAGAGGATATACCTTAACGGCAAAATGGTCGCCGAAAAGACCGATGCCACTGCGCCGATGACGGGCATAGATACCGCCAGAATCGGCATAGCGCCCGACCGCTTCGGGGACCAGTACATAGGCAAGCTCGACGATTTGCGGATATACAGTTATCCGCTCAGCGAGCAGGACGTGGCGGCGCTTTACGACGGCAGAGAGCCGAGTCCGGTTGTTGAGTATGCATCCGGCGAAGGGGCGTTGGGCGGAGGGAGAAACCTGATAGCAGTTATGGTTATCTTCGCAGCGGCGATAATCGCGGTTGTCTTTGCGACCCGCGGGAAGAAAAAAACAGCTTAATTGAGCAAGCAAAATTTCGGCCGGGGGGACCTGTTTTAGGAGAATTGTTATGCGCGGAAAATGGACGACGGTCTTATCTTTGGTCTTGGCGTTTTGTTTGTGGGGTACGGGCCGCGCACAGACCGGCAGCGGCAGAGGAGGAGTTGGAGTCCACGTTCCAACCGGTTCGTCAACGGCTGCGAGCGAGGATGCACAAAAGGTTAAATGCACCGGTAAGGTGAGCGACGCCAACGGGCAGCCGATTGAGGGTGCGAAAATTAAACTCTATGGACTGACGGTCTCCCCGGCGACGTTTACGTTTGATGTGAACCTCGTGCAGGAGCTGTCGAGCGGCAAAGACGGGACATTTACCATTGAAGCGGCCCGAGACGAGAGTCAGTTGACCGGGCAGGCGGTAATCCTTGTTGAAAAAGATGGGCTGGCCGTGAGCTGGGCCAACTGGCATAAACGCCAGAATATTGACGTTGAGTTAAAGCTGGGTGAGCCGAAAGTTCTGGCGGGCAGGGTTGTTGACGAGTCGGGCAATCCCGTCCAGGGCGCCGACGTTATGTTATCCTTTATGATGATAGGGGGGCGGTTTGACAGGTATATGGTTGGCAAGGTGTCGGAGAAATTGTTTGCCGACACGACGGATGCCGAGGGCAGGTTCAGTTTTGGCCGGATTCCCACCGAAGCCACTGCGGAGCTTCTGGCCAAAAAGCCGGGCCGGGCCACGATAAGCACGTTCGACCCCACGACCTACCGTGGTGGAGGCCTTAGTTACTCGCCCGGCTGTGAGGATATAAAGATTGAGATGCCCGTTGAAGCCAAAGTCGAGGGGGTGGTGGTTGAAAAGAATACCGGCAAGCCGGTTGGCGGTGTGCGGGTTATGGTGACCCGTGGTCGTAACAGGCCCAATTTCGGGCAGGAACCGGTTGTCTCAACCAAAGATGGGACCTTTCGCATCGAGGGGCTTGTTGCGGGTGAGCACCTGCTGCAGCTCACGCCCCAAGCTGAAGGGGCGGCAGAATGGGTGGCTGAGCCCGTCCAAATCACGGCGGAGTCGGGCAAGACCATCACTGGTGTCAAAGTGGAAGTGAGCAAAGGCGGGCTGCTGGAGGTTGTGGTTACGGACGCCGAGACAAAAAAGCCTATAGGACGAGCAAACCTGAGCGTGCGGCGAGGTGACAGCGACGAATGGTTTGGAGGGGTCTCTGATGGGGAGGGCATTGCCCGGATTCGCTTGGCGCCGGGAGAATACAAGTTCGCCGGCGCATACAAGGAGGGGTATACCTACGACAGGGGCGAGCAAACTGTCGTGATAGAGGACGGAAAGACGGAGCGGATGGATCTTGCGCTTCGTGGCCAGCCCAAGATTTCGGGGGTGGTCCGCGACCCGGAGGGAAAACCGGTGGAAGGAGTGAAGCTCAAGGTCTGTCCTGTAGGCCATCAGGATATTAGTTCCGACGCCGAAGGTAAGTTTGAGGTGCGTTGGGATCCGAGGAGTTGGGGGCCGGAAGAAAGAGAGATGGCGTTTTACTTAGTGGCACGGCAGGAAGAACGGAATCTGGCAGCGGCGGTGGAAATTGAAGAAGATGCCCGCACATTGGATGTCAACGTCGTGCCGGCAGTGATTTTCACCGGCAAGGTTGTCGACCCCAACGGCAACGGGATTCCGGAGGCCAAGATTAACGTTATGCTTCAGGCGTCACGCTGGGGTTCGCCGATAACAGACTGGCAGCGGGGCGGGGCAACGGCCGACTCCGAAGGTAAATTCGAAGTCAAGGCTATACCGCCCGGGCATAAGTACAGCGTAATAGCAAGCGCGGAAGAGTACGGCAGGAATCAGGTGCAGGTTTCATCGGAGGATGCGGTCGATAACCGGCTTGCAGTTGGAGAAATGACACTGGCGTTGGCAAATCTTTCGGTTTCAGGCGTGGTGGTGGATCTGGATGATAAGCCGGTGGCCAATGCCCAAATCTTTGCCTACGGTGAAGGCCAGCCGGACCGGCAAAACATAGGGGCGGATAAGGACGGTAAATTCGTCATCGAGAAGGTCTGCGCGGGGCGGATTGGAATCAGCGCGAATGTGCGTGGCGGAGGGCGGATGAACGGGCACGTGGAGACCGAAGGCGGGGCAACGGACGTCAAGATTGTGGTCTCTGAGCGCGGCGGGTCGGACCGATTTGTGCCGCGTGAGCCGCCTTCGTTGGTGGGAAAGGCTCTGCCGGACCTCAACGATGTGGGTGTGGCGTTATCGGCGGCCGACGCCAACGACAAGATGATTTTAGTCTGCTTCTGGGATATGAACCAGCGGCCGTCGCGCCATTGTGTAAGACAACTGGCCCAAAGAGTGGAAGAGCTGAAAGAAAAGGGCGTGGTTGTGGCGGCCGTGCAGGGCTCGAAGGTTGAGCAACAAACATTGAACGACTGGATGAAGAAATTCAACGTGCCCTTCCCAAGCGGTATGATTGGAGGCGATGAGGAAAAGACCCGGTTCCGATGGGGTGTTCGGTCGCTGCCGTGGTTAATCCTGACGGACAAGGAGCATGTTATCCGGGCGGCGGGTTTTGGACTCGGTGACTTAGACGAGAAAATCAAGAAAGGGGGGGAACAGCCTCAATGAGCAAAAGCGCAAAATTGGTGAGTTGCGGGACTGCGTTATGTCTTTTGCTGGCGGCGGCAGCGGCCGGGCAGGAGAAGAAGGCGGCCTGTCTTGTCAGAGTTGTGGACAGCAAGGCCCAACCGGTCGCCGGCGCGGAGGTCGTTGCCTACGAGAACTTCTATGACTACGCGGACGGGCGGATACGCACGAAGCTGCTTGCTCGGGAAAAAACGGACGAACACGGTGCCGTCAGTTTCAGTCTGGCCATCGAAAAAGACAGAGACGTGTACGTAGTCGCCGGAAAACGGGGCTTGGCGATGGGGTGGGACCTGTTCGCGCCGGAGGTGACTATCGTGCTGGGCGAGCCTTTCGTGCTGGCGGGGACTGTGGTGGACGAGACCGGCAGGACCGTGGCCGGGGCTAAGGTGCGTGTGCTCCTTGAAGGCAGCCACGTCAGGAGAATCGCTAATAGGCAGCCGGGCCTTCCGCAGGAGTGGTTCAGGATGGTGGCGGACGCGGAGGGCGGATTTGTCTTCGAAGCTATTCCGGGTGACGCCGGTGCGGACTTTTTCGTCGAGGCGGCGGGGAAGGCATCTTGCTATACGTTCATGGCCTCGGACCTTATGCCTGGGATGCGATTTGCGGCCGGGCGCAGAGATATTCGTATCGTTTTGGAGCCGGAGGCCAAGATTGAGGGCCGGGTTGTAGATGAAGCGGGCGGCGGCGTTGCGGGAGTGAGGCTGCTGGCCCGGCCGGATAAGGGGGTTGGAAATTACTATTGCACCGACAGCATCCTTTCGCGAGCTGGAGGACACTTCTGCTTCACCGGCCTGCCTGCGGGCAAGTACTCGGTGCAGGTGGTGTCCCCATGGGGCAGAACGGCCGAATGGGTGGGCGAGGATGTCGAGGTCGTCGCCAATGCGGGCCAAACCGCGGACGGTGTCACCGTGAAGGTGGAAAAGGGCGTGGTTGTCGAGGTGGTTGTTCGCGACGCCGATACGAAGCGGGGGATTCCCGACGCCGGCGTAACCCTTAACAAGAGGGCCAGGTTTGGAAGGCATTCGTGCCTCTATGAGTATGTGAAGACCGACACCGACGGACGCGCACGGCTGCGGGCGCCGCGGGGAGATTGTGAAATCTGGGCGGCCGGAGAGGGATACTCTTTCTCTCGCCAGAGTTGTCTGATTGAAGAGGTAACGTCGCCGCTCGAATTACCGTTGGTCCGCGAGCCTTCCATCTCGGGTACGGTCTGTGATGAGAAGGGCAAACCTGTCTCCGGGGCAAGGGTTGACATTCTGCCCAGAGGTAGCGGAGCGGTTCGGACCGACGCGGCGGGCAGGTTCAACCTGGCCTACTACGGGGCAGATACTGCCGAGCAAAGGTACGTACTGGCCCAGCATGAGGAACGCAATCTCGCAGCACTTGTGCAAATAAAAGACGTGTCCGGACCGATGGATGTCACGCTCAAGCCGGGGTTGATACTGGCCGGGCGAGCGACAGAACCGAATTGTGCGCCAGTTGCCGCGGCGAGGATTCAACTGGGGGCCTTTTTGCCGGGCTGGCTCACTCGTATTGGAAACGAGGTAATCAGCGATGCAGAAGGTAAGTATGAAATAAGGGCGGTTCCACCGCAGCAGGAAGACGTAAAGTACCGCCTTGAAATTAGTGCTTTAGGGTATGGTCCTGTTGAGCTAAAGCGCGTTTTGACTTCTGATAGTTCCGAAGGACGTGTTGAATTGGAGCCGTTAATTCTGCGGCGGGCGCATGTTTCTGTTTCGGGCATAGTTGTGGACGCCGACGGCAAGCCCGCTGGCGACGTGCCGATTTTTTTGACCGGGCCTCGCGGCTCCCACACCGCCGGTCAGCCGAGCCGACATGCCGTCACCGACAACAAGGGGGAGTTTTCAATCGAGCGGGTCTGTCCGGGACCCCTTCGCTTGCAGGCAGGAATGGGGGGGCGTGAGAATGAGCCGGGATTTCTCGATGCCGAAGGCGGCGACCAGAACTTAAAAGTCATTCTGGGCCAGCGGCTCGTTCATACGAGGCACGTATCATTGGTCGGTAAGTCCCTGCCGGACCTCAAGGACCTGAATGTTGAACTGTCACCGGCGGATGCCAACAATAAGATGATTTTGGTCTGCTTCTGGGACATGAACCAGCGGCCGTCGCGGCACTGCATCAGGCAGCTTGCCAAAAGGGCGGAAGAACTGAAGGAAAAAGGCGCGATTGCAGCGGCGGTGCAGGCCTCGAAGGTTGATGAAAAAGAATTGAGCGACTGGATGAAGAAACTCAACGTGCCCTTCCCAAGCGGTATGATTGAAGGTGATGAGGAAAAGATACGGTTCGCCTGGGGCGTACGGTCGCTGCCGTGGCTGATTTTGACCGACCGGCAGAGTATAGTTGCTGCTGAGGGCTTTAGCTTGTCGGAACTGGACGAAAAACTCAGGCAGACGAATAGAGAGTGAGGCAATAATGAGGCGATTGGTCCGGATTCTGATATTTCTTTCGTATGCTTGCGCTTATGGAGCACAGGATATTAAAAATCCTGCCGAGCTGGTTCGCAGGGTCAGAGAGAGCGAGAATTGGATTCACGAGGTAGATAGCTTTGCGGTTCGTGTTGAAAGCAGGTGGACGCGGACGCCGGAAGGTGCGGCCGCAAAATGCGCAGAAGCCGAGCAGGATTGCGGTGCGAGCAAGCCCGGCTCCGACTCGCCGGGCAAGCTCAAGGCGGTTTCTGCAGGCATTATCGAATACGCTTTTGACAAAGGGCGGCTGCGATTTATTGATGACAGGCCGGGCGAGCGGCGCACGGCGGGTGTATGGGACGGTAAGCAGGCCGTTTCGCACGTTCAGGATTTGGTCAATGAGCAGGAACATTATTACCTCGCGGCCGCGCCGCAGGGAATCGGCGGCGAATTGTTTTCCTCCTTTAGCTGGCTGCGGTCTCAGCCGCACGCGTTCTGGTGGGATTCGATTGACGTTGAGGAGTATCTGAATTACTTCGGTCGGCCTGAAGATTTCGAGCTTGTCGGGCGTGCCGACTACCGCGGGGCGGACTGTTACGTCTTGCAGGTATCCCCGAAGGACACGCTCGGATTGACGGGCGGGCAGTGCCCGTGGGAGGTAGGGACGGAAGACCGGAGCCAGTACGGTCTTATCGGCCAGGTGCGGGGGTTGGCGGGCCAATCGTGCCTGTGGTACGTGGGGACAGACGACGGCCGGCTGCATGGTCTGGTGGGCCTGATAGACGGCAAGCCGCACATCAAGCACTGGCTGCTGGATTATCGCGAGGTCGGGCCGGGGCGGTGGCTGCCGATGGTTCAGGGCTACGAAGTCTACGAAAGGGACGCGGAGGGAAAGCCTTATCCGGACTGTCGTTGTGAGGTAAAAGTTGTTGAAGTGCGAGTAAATGCCGGGCTGGGCGATGAGCTTTTCAAAATGGAGCTTAAGGAGGGCGTCAAGGTCTTCGACGAGCGTTCCGGCAGGCTGGTTACGTATGCGTACAAACCCGAGCCTCCCGATTTGGTGGGCAGGGCCCTGCCGGATTTCGCGGGTATTAACATCGATTTCGCCCGTGAGCGGGCCAGAGACAAAAGAATACTCGTTTGCTTCTGTGACATAAACCAGCGGCCTTCGCGTCACTTGGTCAGCCAGTTGGCGAAAAAGGCCGAGGAGCTAAAACAAAAAGACGTGATAATTGCCGCAATCCAAACCTCTCGACTCAATCCTGATACCCTGGCCGAATGGGTGAAAAAATACAATATCCCGTTCCCGGTGGGAATAGTTGAAGGCGATACTGAGAAAATCTGTTCGGTGTGGGGGACGAAGGCTCTGCCCTGGCTGATTTTGACCGACCGTCAGGAGCTGGTCACTGCCAACGGCTTCGCTTTGTTGGAGCTGGATGAGCAACTCAAGAAAACCGGCGGAGGATAACGCAATGAAGACAATGTCCCCCTTATTGAGATTGTCGGCAGGGATAGTTTTGTGCGCACTGCTGGTACTCATTTCCCCCGGCCGGATTTCCGCTGAGCAACCAGAGGCTTTTTCGGCGGAAGAACTCGTGGAGAGGATTATCGCCAGCGAGGGGAAAATCCGTGATGTGCGAGCGGAATATGTGTTCTTTGAGCCGGAGACCAACAAGCCGCTGCTGTATGCGGAATGGGGGTACGAGGGCGCCAAGGAGTTTATTGCCGGCATCTGGTTCGGGCGGGCGGAAGACAATCATGGATATAAGATTTCGCACAAGGCGAAGCACGCCTTAGACGAGAATGGAACATATTACTACTTTGGTGACGAGAGTGAAAGCGGGCGAACCGGAGGCAGTATCACACCTTTGTCCATTGTCGTGTCGGACCTGTTTAGAGCGAACATGACGCCGAATTCTCTGTTGGGCTTTGATGTCACATGCGGCATCAGACAGACCTTTGGCGAAGCCCTCAAGAGTGCCCGCCGGCTTGAGGTAAGAAGGGAGCCGGAAAAAATTGATAGTCGCTCGTGCCTTGTTTTGGAAGCACTCGGCATTGCCGATGCCGAGTTCATCTGGGACGTGAGGGCCTGGATTGATACCGGCCGGGACCTCAGACCACTAAGAGTGGAAATATTTTACGGCGGCGCTGATAATAAGAGATTCAAAAGGATTTTCCGAAGAATATACGATATTAAATTGAGGGATGTTGACGGAATCTGGTTTCCCATCGAAGGCAAACGCGACACTTTCACCACCAAATGGGGTTATTTCCAGCTATTGCGTGTTCCGACCCGCAAGCTCATGGTCGATTTTGATAGTGTCAGAATCAATCGGGGCGTTCCGATGGAAGCGTTCAAGATTGAATTTCCTCCGGGCTCTAAGGTTTGGGATGAAGTTCGAAACACGCAATATACAGTTGAGGGACATGCCGCCGGAGATGTCAAGGGCCCGGTGTCCGTCGAGCTGTCCGGGCTGAAAAGATTTGCCCCGCCGGAGTTGATGCAGGTGATATACCCAGATACGCTTGTGGGCGGCAGGCTGCCGGAACTTGCCGATTTGCAGATCAAAATTGATCCTGACGAACTCAAAGACAAGATGATTTTGGTCTGTTTCTGGGATATGAATCAGCGACCGTCACGGCGTGTAGTGAAGGACCTCGCAAAGCGGGCGGAAGGACTAATAGAACAAGGTGTAGTTACCATTGCGACCGAGGCCTCACCGCTCGAACCCAACGCTCTGGCCGAATGGGTTAAGGAAAACAACATTGCCTTCCCTGTGGGGATGGTCGCAAGCGGCCAGAATAAAACACGCCTTAATTGGGGCGTCAAGTCTCTGCCGTGGCTGATTCTGACCGACCGAGAACACATAGTTCGTGCCGAGGGATTTTCGCTGGAAGAATTGGACGAGAGAATCAAAGTGATTGAAAGCGGGCTAACAGAATCCGGCCGGAGGGATGGCCCGGAAGGCGCTGAAGTTGGGGCTTCTGACGCTAACGCTGCTGACTTGGTTCGGGCGGTCCGCGAGAATGAAAACTGGGTTCACGAAGTTGACAGCCTTTACATTCGCATTGACGGCAAGTGGACAAGGACGGCGGAAGGTATCGCCGCAAGGCGGGCGGAACTGAGACAGTACTTTCCTGACTCCAACCTGGACCCGAACCGCTTCACCGACCTCAAGCCCACCTCCACAGAGACGGTCGAGATGTATTTCGACCGGCAGAGGCTGCGGTTTTTGCGTGACCAACATGGTGAGTCCTGCACGCTCAGGATATGGGACGGCAACCAGGCTGTGTCACACGAGAACTATATGCGCAGCCGGCAGGAGGGCTATTACCTCGGCCCCGAGCCTTCCCGAATCTTTGGGGACATGTCCTCGGAGTTTAGCTGGCTCCGGTCCCAGCCACATTCTTTCTGGTGGTGCCCAAGGGACGTCGAGGTGGAAATGAAGTACTTCGGACGTGCCGAGGATTTTGTCATCACCGGACGAGGGGACTACCGCGGCATCGACTGTTACGTTCTCGAATGGGACCGCGGACAAGTACAGGACCTCGCACCGGGTTTATCGTACCGATGGTATGTCGGGGCAAAAGACAGACGTATTCGCGGCCATGTGTGGTTATCCCGCAAAAAGCCGCACATTGAGCATTTTACGCTTGATTACAAAGAAGTCGCTCCGGGCTGCCGGTTTCCTATGACTCAAGGATACGACATCTATGAAGCGGACCCTAACGGGCGAACCTATCTGAAAGCCCATCGGGACCTGAAGGTAATTGAGGTGCGGGTCAATGAGAAACTGCCGGATGAATCATTTCACATCGAGCTTAAAGACGGGGTAAACGTTGTGGACGAACGCTTCGGCGAGCTGCGCACCTACATATACGAGTCTGAACCGACCAGGCTTGTGGGTAAAGCCCTGCCGGACTTTGAGGGGATAGATATTGACTTTGAGCCTGCGCGGGCGCAAGGCAAGGCGGTACTGGTGTGCTTTTTCGATATGAATCAGCGACCGTCACGGCACATGGTGAGAGAACTCGCCAAGAGGGCCGGGGAGTTAGAGGAAAAGAACGTTGTCGTCGCTGCGGTGCAGGTCTCCGGGGTCGATCCAGATTCACTGCACGAGTGGGCGAGAAGATGCAATATCCCGTTTGTAGTCGGCGTAATCGAAGAAGATGAGGGCAAGGTTCGTAATGAATGGGATGTGCGTTCGCTGCCTTGGCTGGTTCTGGCTGACCGACAACACGTTGTTGCAGCGGAAGGGTTTGGGATTGAGGAGCTGAACGAAAAGAGCGAGGCGTTGACCTCTGATGAGGAGGTACTGCGCGGCCGGGTGACCGACCCGACTGGCCGGCCAATTGCAAACGCGGAAGTTCAGATTCGAGGGGACAGCACTGCGGTGTATGTTTCGGAGACACATGCAAACACGGAAACTAATGAACAGGGTTATTACAGGTTCACCCAAACTGAAATAAAGGGGCCGTGTCGGATAGGTTTTCTGTGGCGTGAAGAGCCGGCTTCGGGCGAGGGTATGCGGCACCAGTATGTCCGGCTAAGGCGGGTTTACGAGGGGACTGAGACTGTCGATTTTCAGTTTCAGTCGTTTCCCGAAGGCACAGCGGGCGTTCGTGGTCAAGCAGTGGACCAGCATGGCGAGCCGGTCAAAGATTTCCGCCTGGACATAAGAAATAGGGTTGACTGGAAGGACTACTCCAGGGACCTCCATCAATACGGTCGTAAGCAGACTTTGAACACGACGGACGGCAGGTTCAGAGTTGATAGTCTGCCGGCCGGCCTGTATCGAGTCAGCATCTATCCTGAGCAGGCACTGTACGAAGCAAATTTTGTCGAGGTCACGCTTGAGGGTGGGGAGGTTACGGACATTACACCGCAACTGAGACAAAAACCAGTTGTCAAGAAAGAAACCTATTATGGCAGGGTACTGTATAATGACGGCACGCCAGCGGTTCACGAGCCTCCGCCCTGGCCGGGTGCGAGGACTTTTGTGAGCTTCGGGCATCCTGCCGGTTCGGACATCACCTTTAAGGTCGACGACGAGGGGTATTTCACCGCCTGCCTGACCGACGAACAAATTGAGCAGGTCAAAGCGGGGAAAGCGAGGCTTGATATATTCTGCCCGTCCTACGAGGATGAGCACACCAGTCATCCTGTTGGTAGATTTCCCGCGGAGCTGCTTTCTCGCCAAAAGAACGAAGCCGGAGCAGTAACGATATTCAAACCCACGCACCAGCCGAACATCGATTTGCCGAAAGCGCCGTCGCTGGTTGGCAAGCCACTGCCGGAATTGGCCAACTTCAAAATTGAATTGTCACCGGGTGATGTGAACAACAGGATGGTTCTCGTTTGCTTTTTGGATATGAACCAGCGGCCGTCACGGCATTTGGCGGCACAGTTGGCCGAAAAGTCCAAGGCGATAAAGCAAAAAGGTGTAACCGTTGTTGGAGTCCAGGCCTCAAGAGTTGATGGAAGAGAATTGGACGATTGCGTCAAAAAGTACAACATTACCTTTCCCGTCGGAGTGATTGAAGGCGATGAAGAAAAAACACGCTTCAATTGGGGTGTCAAATCTCTCCCGTGGTTGATCCTGACCGACCGAGAACATATCATCCGAGCAGAGGGCTTTGGTATAGGAGAATTGGATGAGAAAGCTGGAGGATTGTCGAATGCTAAGCCTTAAAGGTTTTCTGCTGTTTGTTATCGTTGCCACAGGATTTGTTGTGCCGGTATGTATTGGCCAAACGGACAAAGTACTTTCCGGTCGGGACCTGTTGAAAGCTGTGCGCGGTGAGAATACGCCATCGGTATCCACCTTATTAGATAGGTACACCCAGGCGCTCGACTCAACTGAGAGCTTTATTGAATTTTACGAAACGGTTTCTGAATATAGCCATTACATTCCAGGAAGACTTCCTAGGATGACTGGAGCAAAAGTATATGGACGGGGGGAGAACCGGTCAGACGGCCACCGTATATATAGCCAACAATATAGGTGGGGTGATGTCAATGCAACACTAAGAAATCTCCCCAAGGATACCCCACTATATGATTTAAGAGTTAACGATGGCAAGATATTGTATAATCACTCAAGATCAGTTGGTGACGCTCGCTCAAGTGGATATGTTAGCCGTCACGATAAAGGGCCTGAAAAAGCTGTTTTTATTCGGTCTGCGAATGCGTCCATATTAGGATTTTTCGGTACGGATGAACGGCTGGATTCAGTACTTCGTCAAGCGCATCAAATTGCAGTGCGTCCCAAAACAGAGACTATAGGAGGTTCAGAGTGTTATGTCATCGATGCACGTACAAAGTATGGTAAATACTCGATATGGTTGGATCCGGAACATGGCTATCATCCGGTTAAAGTAAATGCGAAAGCAACAGAAGGGGATGAGCATTTTGGTAAGGGAGTATTTTCTAAAGGACAGGTGAAGTTAGAATACCTGAAAAACGTTCGCTTTGAAGAAATCGATGGCATCTGGGTCCCTATGGAAGCGGATAGAGGCTCTCACAATATCGGTGATCCAGAGTCTTTTACGAAAGATGATACTCATTTCAAGCGGACAAAGATTGTATTAAATCCAGACCATGACAAGCTGGGTTCTTTTGATGATCCGTTAGAGAATCCGGCCCAGGACCCGGAACTTGTGAATGGAACGCGCATGGACTTAGTTCCCGGAATACGACATACATGGCAGGATGGCAAAGTAGTAGATGCACAAGGACGCGAAGTTGACCTGAAGTTACTAAAGCCTCAAGAGCCGGTCTCGTTGCTTGGCAAGCAGGTGCCAGTGTTTGAGCAGTTCGGGAGCAAGCTCAATTCTGCTGAGGTGGAAGGCAAGAAGATCCTGGTGTGTTTCTGGGATATGAATCAGCGGCCGTCAAGGCGCTGCTTACAGGAGTTGGCTAAAAGAGCAGAGGAATTGAAAGGAAAAGGCGTAGCAGTCGTTTGTGTGCAGGCCTCAGAGGTTGCGACCGACACTCTCAATGATTGGTTTAAGAAAAACGTAAGCGTTCACTGAAATAATAGGTTTTATGTAGAAGCGTGTTTCTGTCCGATAACTCTGGTGTGGACAAGAACGCATATATCAAACATCTGGAAACGGAAAACACGCAACTGAAACAACGCATCG
>Ga0307376_10000233_pt1 | contig 74838 bp, 104 predicted proteins | sample TR2MG_FD_202536 | JGI IMG/M metagenome (GOLD analysis project Ga0307376, IMG submission 202536) | Soil microbial communities from Risofladan, Vaasa, Finland - TR-2 | ecosystem: Environmental > Terrestrial > Soil > Coastal area > Acid sulfate soil | place: Finland: Risofladan, Vaasa | collected...
GTGAGGCGTTTGGGCTGAAGAAGCTGCCTGACTGGGAGCTGGATGCCGCTGCCGATGGCGGCAAGGGGGCGATTGTCCCTTATGATGTGGATGGTATTCAATTCATCACCCTCGCCAGCCACTTCGGGCAAGCCCCGGCGGTGCTGTGGAATGAGGAGAGGAAGATAGACGCTGCCAGGCAATTGCTTCAGGGCGTGGTGGCCTGGGACAATCTTGACTGGCTCGTCCTGGACACCCCTCCCAGCTCGTCCGGCGAAATGCAGGCCCTTTATGAGTATATTACCGACCTTCACGGCGTGGTCCTCGTCTTTCAGCCCACCGACATGGCTGCCGCCGATCTCCTGAGGACGCTTGATTTCCTCAAATTCAAAAAGGTGCCGATATTGGGACTGGTTGCCAATATGGCCTATGCCCTTTCCCCACTCGGTGAAAGGTTTTGGCCGTTCCTGTCCCCGGAGGTTGATTTAGCTCAGATTTGTAAGGAGTTTGGTATCCCCCTGCTCGGCGAGATACCGCTCACGCCGGACAGGAAGGTGGCTGAGCAGGCATTTGACCGGATTGCCTCAAGCCTGGACGGGGCAAAAGCCGTCATCCTGAAGGAGGACATCGCCAAGAGACTGATCAGGGAAGGCAAGAGGAAGTTGCTAAAGGCGGCAGTAAGAAGGCTGTAGCTATGCCCGACGAAAATCAAAAGACGGTTGCCGAAACCCTGGTAGACTTTGCCCTCGAGGACAAGGTGGAACACCAGGCGGTCATGGCCAAATTGCCCGCCGATAAACTGGCGGCAGTCGTCGGTAGAAAGGGAAAGCTGATTGTCGACGGTGAGGAGGGGGGCGTATTCATCATCAGGATGACGCCCTATGGCATTCTCAAGGACAATTCAGACAGGGAAATCAGGAATGAGATATGGATGACCGATACAACCTTTATCGACATAGTGATAGGTGAGCTTGACCCAAAGACAGCGAGGGCCAGGGGCCAGGTGCTTTTCAGCGGCGATAGAAGCCTATATGATGCTGCCGAAATCATGGATATCTTTGGGAAGTGGCTATTAACCAAGCTGAAGCCGGTCGCCCAAAAGATGATGAAAAGCCTGGCGAGAGGAAAGTAAAAGTGCTGGCTGAGATTTCGTTTACCATTTTGATTGCCGCGGCCGTTCTGGTCGGACTCTGGTGCTCGAACATATTCTACGACCACTTGGTCCCCCAGTACCTTTCCAGGAAGATCGGCCACATGGCCGGAGGCACGGGGCTATTGCTCTACGCCTTGCTGTTTGATTCGTGGCTGTGCCCGTTAATCCTGTCGGTAGGCTTCACGGCATTACTCCTCGGCGCCAGGTTCTTCAGGAGCAATCTATTCAGAGGAGTCGGCGGTACCGGAAGACCGGTAGCCTTCGCCGAGGTCTGGTTCCCCGCGGCAGCTGTGGTCAGTATCGCGGTGGGGTGGGTATGGCTGGGAGACAGGTGGCTGGCAATCCTGCCGGCTCTTTTCATGGCCTATGGCGATGCCGTGACCGGTCTGACCAGAAGCGTGGTCTACAACCGGGAGTTCAAAGGAAATATGGGCAGCGTGGCCATGCTCGGCGCCTGCCTGCTACTTGCCTGGTGCTTCTACCAGCCGCTCTGGGTGGGGGTTGTTGGCGCCGTGGTCGCTACCCTGGTTGAGAGGTTTACTCCAATGTCGAAGGGGTTTTGGGACGACAACTGGACGATAGTTCTGAGTTCACTGCTGGTTATGGGAGTCCTCCATTGGTGTTAAAAGTCAAAGCTCACCTCTGGACCCTACCGCGATGGTTTGCTACACCATTCTTTGGGGGAGTACTGCTGCTGGGGGCCGTCCTCGCCGGCGGTATCGATGCCAACGCCTGGATAGGGCTGGCTGCCGGCCTGCTGGTGATGGCTGGCTGCCACTCCTTTAACAGCTTCCTCGATTATTCGTGGACCGGCCTGGACAAAGGCGAGATTGAAGATAGGAGCGCCGAGAAAGATTACTGCGGCGGCCAGAACATCATCGAGGCCGGGATTGTTTCGCCCAGGGAGGTACTACTGAACGCGGTAGGCTGGTACGTGCTGTCGGCCGTGCCAATTTGTTACCTGGCTATCAATGTAGGCTGGCCCATCTTGCCGGTCTGGGTTCTTTCCATGTCGATAACCTTTTGGTACTCAAAGGCAAAGTTCAACTGGACTCACGAGCTCGCCCTGTTTATGGGAGCCGGTCCCCTGGCAGCTCTTATCGGGATGTATTCGGTGTCCCCCAGTCCCGCCTGGTGGATAGGGATAGCGGCCAGCGCACCATCCGGCATCATACTCTCTTTTCTCGGCCTGGCTTTAGACGAATATCCGGATGCGGAGGCTAATCTGAAAAAAGGGGTTAAATCGGTTGCATATAAAGTGTGGGAGTACGGCGTGGACCTCGGATTCTACGTGCTTATATGGGTTGTCTTCGTCTACCTCCTGCAGCTCTTCCTGATAGCCGTCGGCATCCTGGCGCCGCTGACCTGGCTCACCTTTGTGCTGGTCCCCATGTTCATGCCGGCCGTCGTATTCCTCAAGAAAACCTTCCGGAAGACGGCCGGCATACTCGTAATCATAGGCGCCTGCTATCCGGTACTCATGCTTATCGGGCAGATTTTTGGAGGCTGAAACGATGAATAGTCCGAAGGTTATCTCGATCGGGTTCGCTGTTCCGGAGATAAGCTATACCCAGGAAGAAGTATTCCGGGCGCTCGGGTACCCGAAGCGCTTCTGGAGGGTTTTCAAAGAGAGCGGGATTGAGAAGAGGCATCTCTGGATACCGCCAGACGAAGCTAAGCGGTTCAGCTGGCAGCTGCAGCAGGAGGCATACAGGGATGGGGCCGTCAAGTTCTCCCTGCAGGCGATAAACGAGTGCCTGGACGGCCGCAGCGCCGGGGATATCGCCTGCGTTGTCTACGGGAGCTGCACGGGGTTTGCGCCGGGCCCGACGGTGGCCCATTACCTGGCAAAAGAGTTAGGTCTTAAACCCTCCACCTATTACACGAACATTATAGGCCATGGCTGCGAAAGCGGCTTCCCCGGGCTCCGGAGGGCCTATGATTTCACGCTGGCCACCGGCAAGCAAGCCCTGGTGGTTAACTGCGAACTCTGCTCATGTACCTACTTTCCGGAACCTGGTGACAGACCAGACCCTTGGAACCATTATGAATTGCTCCGCAGTAATGCCCTCTTTGCCGATGCGGCCTCCTGCGCCCTGGTGGGGTTTGATGATGATCGCCGGCATCCCTTTATCGTCGACATGGAAACACATACCAATACCAAATTCATCAATGACCTCGGCTATACCTGGCGCGACGGCCGGCTGCGGGTTATGTTGTCGCGGCGGGTACCGGAGCTGGCGCCACTGGTGGTTAAGCCGGCGGTCGATGCCGTGCTGCAGCGCCAGGGACTGCGTGTTGATGATATAAGATGGTGGGTAATTCACGCGGCCGGCAATACCGTCCTGGACAACATAAGGGATGCTCTGGGCATAGCCGAGGAAAAGGTGACTCTCTCGAGGAGAACTTTGAGGGAATTCGGCAACACCAGCTCGACAAGTGTTGGGATTACCGGGAAGAGACTGATGGGTGAAGATATACACCCGGGTGATTATGCGGCGGTTTTATCAGTCGGGCCGGGCATTTCGGGAGGCATTTCGCTACTGCGATGGCTATACTGATTACCGGCGGCACAGGCTTCCTCGGGAAAGTACTGACGACAACTTTTCTCAAGAAAAGTTACCGGGTTTATTCCCTATCAAGGCACCCCCCCGCGCCGGCGGAAAACCTGGTCCCCCTGAAGGGCGACATCCTGTTGCCGGACCTCGGGCTGGAGAATGTGCCCGGGGATATCGATGCCGTCATCCACGCGGCGGCGCTTCTCAGCTTTAAGCCCGGCGACAAGGACAGGCTCTATGCAACGAATGGTCGGGGCACCGAAAACGTCATAAACTGGATGAAGAAACACGGTATCGGTCGGCTTTACCATGTCTCCACCGCCTACCTTTTCGGCCAGAATCATTATGAATTCAGCAAGCAACTGGCGGAGGACATCGTACGGGTACAGGCTGGAATAAAGGCCACCATTTTGAGACCCAGCATCATTATTGGAGACACAAAAGTCGAGGGGCTGCCGCCGGTATCCGGGTTCTACCTTGGCATCAGGGCATTCGACCAGGCCAAGCGGTGGTTCGAGAGAGGGACAAAACTCCCGCCGCTTACATTCAAAGTAAGAGTCGCCGGGAATCCCCAGGGCAGGCTGAACCTGATACCGATCGACATTGTGGCTCGGAATGTTGCCAGGCTGGTGGAGCAAGATGCAGCGGGAATATATTACCTCACCCATCCAGCCCCGCCAACTCTTAAGGACCTGGAACAGCCCATATCCCTGGCCACCGGGGCCGACGTAGAGTTTTTATCAAGTTTCACGCCGAACGTCGGCGACCGGCTGGTGGCCAGGCTGATAACCGAGCTCTCGCCATATCTGCGCGGGTATGACCTGCCTTCTGACATCGAATGCCGCCGCCTTACCGCTACTTTTCTGCGAAGGACAGCGGAAGCCTTCCTCAACAAATCTTGACAGAAACCAGGTGTCGTATTACACTTATCACAGACGGGGCAAGCGTCGGCTTGCCCCGTTATTCTTTTTAGCGGGAGGTGAGAAATGGTTATGCAGAGAGTCCGGAGCCTTCAGGCGGACTTAGAGAACAAACTCGGTCTACCTCCTCTTTCCCGCGTTACTGAGGTGCTGGACAAATTCCCCGACGCCAGGCAGCTGCGCCTGATCAAAGATGTCCTTGTCGCCGCCGAGGCGGTTTCCCGGAATGCCCCCGAGCTTGATAAGGTGGCGATGCTCATCCGGGAGATCAACTCGATGCCTATCGAAAAGCTTGAGAAACTGGAGAAGTTGCTGAAGCGTATCGAGAGAATAATGAAGAACGCGCCGCAGGACCTGCTGGAGTTCCTCATGAGCTTGAAGGTGTGAAATGGTTAGTCCCGCCGCGCTACTGTTGGTCGGAGTGATAACCGGTATTGGGGGCGCTGCAACCTTCACTGCTTTTAATTATGTCCAAAAAATTACCTCCAACGGAAGGGATTTGGCAATGAGAACAGAATCAGAACGCAAATCAATCCACGAGAGGATATTCGGCAAGGGCTCAACTCCACCCCTGGAGAGGCTGGAGCTGGGGCAGGCGGTCAATGACCTCCTGCCGATGCCACCGGAGCAAGGACCGCCCCTGCCGAGAATGCTGGCATTAAAATGGCCCTGGAAGAAGTAGCATGAGACGCTATCTAGCACTGGATTTGCCGCCGCCGGTAAGAGACCTCAGGATTGAAGCTGACCTGGGTTCTCAGATACGGCAAAGGGAGCTTTTTCGACTCAGAGCCAAGCTGGGGCCTGAAGTCGTTCCCGCTGTCTTCCAGCCGGCAATCGAGCCCGAAGAATCCCTGCTCTGCGCCGTTTTTATAGCGCCCGGGGAAAACCACCTTGTCTTCCGGGATGAGATAGCGCCGACAAAAGCATGGGACGAATGGTACCGCGGGTACAGGATACGAAATCTGGGTAGAGCCGCCGATATCGAGAGCGTCGAGGTAACGGAAAAAGAGGTCTTTTATCACTGGTGCTATTCCTTCGTCAACCTCTACGAGAGCGGCATGCACTACAGCGGCAGACAGGCCTGGACGGGCAAGATTTACTCCTCGACCTGGAACCATATGCTGACCAACAGGCCGGAGTTCCCTATCCTGATAAGGGGGGGTTATCGAGAGATGGATCCCGAAGTTTACTACGGCGACAGGGATGCCGCCGAGGAGTACGCAAAGAACTTATGATTTTACTAAGGGAATCGGATCGGCCGAAGAGCCTTGGCGAGAAAATAGCCGAGTACATGGCCAAGCCACCTCAGCCGATACTCCGTTTCTACGGTGATTTCAGCACCGAGGGATCTGACGGCCGCAGGGTACTGCACTTCGCCGTGAGGAACGGCCTCCCGCTCCCGCTGTTTTACGGTATATATGTCGAGGCTAACGCGGAGTATATAGAGAAAACCGACCACATCGGGCCTTGGAGTATCGATAACTGGATTCTGGATATGGAAAATAAAGCGGAATCCCTGGTAGAAATCAGGGTCGGTGTATTGCCGTTCGAGATACTTACCGACAAAGCGAGGTTGACAATATGAAATTTCAATTCCCGCCGCCACTGCTAGAAATTGAGATTGTGGTGAAGAAGAATGAACAGTGACGAAATTTCAAACATAGCTAGAATATTGCTCAAGCCCGCAGATCCGAAGGAGGGGCCTCCTCTGCCGGACAGCATGGACATTCATTGGCCGGGCTTTCTGAAGCGAGCGGTAGACCGCTTAATCGAAGAGCCGCCCTGGGTAACAATCCCCAAGCGAGGGCTCAAAGAGGAACTGAGGCGCGAGTTTGAGGTGGTTACTGGGCAGAAGCTGTAGGAGACTGAAATGGCTGAGATAGTCGGTATAGAGATCACCAAGCCGCTTCCGGCAGAGGCTGTAGCCGGGAGTACTTACAAGATTGAAGGCTCCGTTAAGGTGTTCGACGCTGTCGGCGCGCCTCCCTTTGTCTATGCCGAGGTCAAACGCAAGGAGTGGTACAAGCCCGAGTTCGCCGAAGAGAAGGAGCATATAAGGGGCTGGCCGGAACCCATTACCGGGGACTTCTCAATCGATTTCAAGCCGGAGAAAGAGGGGGATTACGAGGTCACCCCTGTGGCGACGCCGGCGCCCCTGTCCCTCCCTGCTGTCGGACTCTTCCCCATTTTAGCTAAGGGCGACGTGATGAAGGTTTCCGTCGGGCAGAAACCACCGGCCGTCTTCAGGTTCGCGGGAGTCAGCATTGACGGCAACAAAGTACCTCTAGGCAATCACGACGCCGATTCCGGTCTCTTAATCCAGAAAAAAACCACCGATACCCTGGAGATAATACCGTCATATGAGTGGGTTGGCGCCAGCAAGACGGCCACGATAAGCATCAAGGCTGGCTATAAAGATTATCTTGGCAATTTTACTCCAAAGACCGAAGCCTATACACAAACTATAGAGTTGCCGGAGTCTCCGGATACTCCATATAGTGGTGTGGTTGCAGAGCCGATAAGGGTTCCTCTTACAGCATGTGGCGATCTCAGCGATGGTGCTATCGAGGTCGTCGCCAAGCTGCCGGGCATGTCCGATTATATCTCCCAAATCTGGAACGTCTATGCAACGAAGGCGCCGGTGGTCAACTTTAGATTTTCCGCCGTTGATATCGACGGAAACACGGTAGAGCTTACCGACCACGACGCCGATTCAGGGTTGCTGCTCACGAAAACCACTGCCGACCGCCTGGAGGTGGTTCCCGCCTTCGAGTGGCAGGGGCCGAGAAAGTCAGCGACGATAAGCATAAAAGCAGGGTACAAAGACTGGGCAGGCGGCTTCACGCCGAAGAGTGGGGCATATACCCGCAGCATAGAGCTGCCCGAGTCAATCGAAACGATGTACCAGGGCCAGCTGACAAGCCCGATAAGTATTCCGCTTACCGCCTGCGGCGGCCTGACCGACGGTGCGCTGGAGGTGGTACTCAAGATTGCCGGCATATCCGACTACATTTCTCACATCTGGAACGTCTATACTACCAAAGCGGCTGAAGTAATCGCCTTCGACCTCACTAGACCTACAGCCTCACCTTCGCAGGTCGCCCCCGGAGCCGTGGTCACCATCACCTGTCCGGTAACATCGAAATGTACCAATTCACAATCCGTTACCGCCAAGGTTTTAATCTATGAGGGAAGCATTTATGCTGGCCACGGGGCATTAGTAACCACGAAGACTTCCCCAGCCTTCTCCATAGCACCAGGGCAAACTTATGATGTCATCGTTCATCACACTACCGTAGCCGGCACAATTGACAGGAGAGACGTGGAGGTTGAGATTTACATTGGCGGCACACTGGTCAAGGAGAGCGAGTGGGATGATGTCTACTACGTGACGGCGGCTGAAGTAATCGCCTTCGACCTCACTAGACCAACAGCCTCACCTTCGGAGGTAAGCCCAGGGGCAACTGTCACCATCACCTGCCCGGTGACCTCAAAATGCACCAAGGCCCAATCCGTCACCGCCAAGGTCTACGTCTACGAGGGAAGCGCTTATGCAGGCCACGGCGCGCTGCTGGATACCAAGACGACGAGCTTCAGCATTTCCCCCGGGCAGTCCTACAACGCGGTTGTCTATCATACGGCCGCTGCCGGCACAATTGACAGGAGAGACGTCGAGGTCGAAATATATGTGGCCGGGAAGTTAATTAAAGAATCCGAGTGGGACGACGTGTTCTATGTCAAGGCTGTGCCACCCACCCCGCCTAAGGCTGACATCCAGAATCTCGATTTTGTCCCCACCAAGGGCACCTACAAAATCGGTGACAATGTGCCCTTCTCGTTCTCTTATGAGTACAAAGGGAAGGCGCAGAGCGGGCAGCTTGTTCTATCCCTGGGCACGGGAGTGTACCCATCCTTCTTTACGGTTCAAAACTATAGCCCGATGGCGGTCGCCTTTGCGGAGGCGATGAACTGGACAAAGAGAAGCCTGTCAGGATTATCATTTGTTCTGACTGCCGCCCTTGAGCCGGGAAAGACCTACAACACCAGGGCAAAGCTCGAAACGCTTGAGGATTTAACCCAGGAAACAGATACCGACTGGGGAGTCATTACCATAGCCGCGGTACCGGTGGGGGTCAGCTTCCAGGTGAGCATCTGGGGAGTCCCCGCCTTCGGCAGCTACCAGACGTGGTGCTGCTACTACTGGGACCCGGGCATCAGCAATTTTGTCGGCGATGGGAAGTGGGATAACTCCTATGATAAGATAGCCTTCAAAAACGTGAAATCAGGGGGCTACCTCGCCGTGTTTCTCAAGAGAGACTCGACGGTTTCTTCACAATACACCAGCCCCACATTCCAGGCTGTGGACGGCGGCATCTACCAGTACGACGTGCAGCTGGGGAGAGTGACGAAAATTGGCTAGGACTTTCGTTGTTTCAGCAGAAATAGTTCCCTGGCCTTCTGACAAGCTTTCCGAGCTAAAAGACCGCCGGCAGGAGTTAGTCAAAGCCCTGGAAATATACCGTAATCCTGCCCCCTGGCAGAAATTCGATACGCTCTCAGAACTTTGGTTTCAGTCTGAATGCCTTGTAATCCTCAACACACGAAAAACGGCAACAGCCTGCTACGGCACTGCCGGCCATGCTTTAGAAACTGCTCATCATGTAAGGAGGTCTCTGGCAAGAGCGGTCGTTGACATGATGGGAATGTCAGAACTTTGTGTAGGAGTAGTGTCATGAATCAGGAATGGGAAAAAGTAAAAGAAGCACTCCGCAAACCGGCGACGCCCGAGGCGATGCGGGAAGCTGCCCAGGCCTATGCACAATACAGTAAAGTCAGCCTGGGGAAGGGAAACTCCAGGCCGACGCTGGTTAACCTGGGCAAGGGGACGGGGTATCCCCATGCCGTTCCCAAGGACCAGATCCCTGACGAGCTCGCCAAAAATCCTGAGTTCTTCCAGTTCATGAAAAAAATCGTGGCCAAGGAGAAAAGCTAGTGCCTGTCTCAGTTTTAATGAGCGATTTTGATTTGCCCACCAGGTCGGCCAGCGGTTTCTTGCTGAGGTACATCGCGCCAAGGGTTGAGCCGTTTCAGTTTTACTCCTTTTTAGCTCGCCGTCTGCCATTCCGGCTTTCCGCGCCACAGTCCGACATTATCATCGGAGTTGGACACGGTGACAAAACAGTTTTTACCGGACAGAACGAAGCAGTAATCCTTGAGGTTGGGAAGTATAATTCCAGAGAGGTCAGGGGGAAGGTGATAAAGCTTCTGTCCTGTCAGTGCGGGGTGGCTTTAGGTCCCGACCTTATTAAAAATGGAGCTCTGTCAGTCCAAGCGTATAATGATGACTATGTTTGGGTGATGGATGCCGACCTCGCCTCGACGCCCTGGGCGGACGATCTGGCCGGCACCTGCCTGCTTCCGGTCGTCGATGGACTGAACGCCTTGCTCGATGGAAAAACGGCCAAGGAAGCCTTTGACGTAGAACTCCAAGGCTATTTAAAAAACGCTGCGGCCGAGGAGGATGACCTGATAAGGGCTTGCCTTGAGTTTAATTATGATAACGCTGTCCTGCTCGGCGATATCGCGGCGCGGGTGAGGCGACGGCCTAACATTACAATCCCCTTACCCCCGCCGCCTATTATCCTCCCAGTTTCTCAAAGTTAAGGAGGTGATGCCTTTTGAAAAAATTATGGTAAAAACTTGACAAATTACAAACTTGTGATTAGAATTTAATCGGCAAATCAAAAAGGCGGATAGTTGCTGAAACGTGAGAGTTTTGGCTATCCGCCTTTTCTCTTTACATTAGCAACTATCCTCCAAAGAAACGGGGCAAGCAACCTTCGCTGAAGGTTTGAACGCTTGCCCCGTTCCCTTTTAGCGAGGGTTGCGCCCCTGTAAAGGAGGCAGAGATGGAAGGTCCTCACAGAGTAATCGGAAATATCCTGAATGGCTTGGCGAATGGTATTAATAGCCTGGGCAATGGCGTAGTCGGGGCTATCAAAGGGGCTGGCGAGTCAGTGATGAGCGCCCTTGATAAACCGTTCACCGGAGTAACGGGTATGCAAGGACCACACCGCGCCATTGACCGTGTTGCCAGGGGCGCCATTGATACTGGGGTCAATTTAGCCAGCCAGGGCATCATCGGCAGCGCTAAAACCGCTGGCGAGGGTCTCATGGAAGCTCTAGACCATCCGCTCGAACAGATCGGCAAGGGAAAAATTGAGCTTCCCAAAATCCTGAAGAAATAAGGGAAATAGTACCACCGAAGGAGGTGTAATTATGGGTTACAAGAATCCCAAAGCACTATTAGATGCCGCCACGGCATTACCCGTCGCGATAGAGGCAAAATTGCCCGAGGGAGCCCCCAAAATATCTACCAAGCTACTGGACTTCGACGATAAGGTCATCTCTAAGTTGCCGGACTTCCCGGTGGAGCTTCCCGACCTGCCGGCGATAGCGGAACTTCCGGGGAAGCCTACGGGACTCCGCCGGTACGTCACCGAGGTAGAGGTAAGGCCGGTACCAGTAGGGACTCGCGAAGCGCCAGCACCGAGAGCGGCACCCGCGGTGGGAGGCGGAAGAATAATTAGAGGGGGGGGCTTCTAACCCTGAGGGTTTCCAGCCCTTTCAAAGGAGAGGAAAAATGAAATTTAGTGAAGAATTGGTACAACTGGGTTACTACAAACCGCTGGGATTATCGCCCACTCCAGAACAGTTGACTGCCCTGGAAAACACCTATATCGGCGAAGATAAGGTGAGGCTGGGCCGACCTGCCAAGGACTACGACTTAGCCAAGCTGAGCACCGCCGATATCAAGCGCCTGGGTGATGAGATGGATACCCTCATTGTCAACCTGAATCCTGTCATTCAGGACCTCTATGTCAGGAATGCTGAGACCATCCTGAATGCCATTCGAATGGTCAACGGAAACTCGAAGCAGGGCTTCAAGGGCTCTCTCGCCAGCGGCAACGAGCTTGACATCCAGTTCCTCGGCCCCAGGCTATTCCATGACCCGGATGCAGCGGCTACCGTCTTGAGGACATCATGGGTCAGGACAATCACCGCAGCCATGGTTACCGCCCGGGATGCACCCTACGTCAACGACCTGACAACCCCTATCTGGGCGCCGCCAGCGGCTCTGGTAGAGGTTGAACTCACCATGGTCGAGGAGGAGGCCCTGGTACTTCTCGGATTCGTCAATGACGCGGCCACCCCCTGCTCCAACGGCTTTCAGATTACCATGAACCGAGATGTATACGACATCCAGGACATGGACTTCGAGATGGCTCAGCCACTCACCGGGACAGCCCTGTGGGAGATGAAGAAGCCGTGGACGCTGCCGCCCGAGCAGAGCGGCTGGGTGCACCTGAGGTACTTCCGCGCCGGAACTGACGAGTGCAAGCCCATCGGGGCCTGGATTCGCATGGCAAGGGTAACCAGGGCACTGTAAAATCAGAGACATTTCCCTACCGGCATTAAAATCTTTCTTAATGCCGAGCCAGCACCAGGAAACTGGTGGCTGAGACCTAACTTTTGAATGGAGGTTAGAGATGGGAGCATGGTTTAGATGGATTAGGCAACTGTTCATGGCCGAGGTCAGTGGTGCACTCGGCAAAAGAGTGGACAGGGCAGCGGCCCTTATCCCACAGACTGCCACCGAGGTTCTTTTTAACATTGCCGGTGGCAATGTGTTAATCACATCACTAATTGGTGAGGTTACAGTCCTAATTGGTAATGTGGTTAATACTCTTCAATTGCAGGTCAACCCAACCGCTGGTGCCGCTGTGGTTATGGATGATGGGACGTATAACCCGCAAGCTATTGCTGTGGGCATTATGGTTACCCCTACAGGTAATCCTGCTGATATTTTACAGGCAGGCCTTTCTCTACCTGGCGGATTAGCTGGTGGTTTGCTTGCAACTGGAATCAATACTCACGGCTGGATTGCCCCGCCAGGAGGCATTGAGTTGACCACCACTGCCAATAGCCTTACCGGGCAAATGAAGTGGAAATGTCACTACATTCCTCTTGATGAGGGAGCAGTAGTACAAGCTGCCTAAAACTGAATATAAATATTGGGGAGGGCTAAGCCTGGGGCCAACCCTCCCCAACAAAATTAAAACTTGGCTCTCCTCCCCTTTGATAGGAGAGAGGAGAGGGAAGGAGGCAAGGTGATAGAACTACGACCAGAACCATTGGCGGAGGTGAGGCCTCCGGTCCCTAAATACCTTCAGGAAGGGTATTTCGTCCGCTTCACCGACAAGTGGCCGTCGACCATGGGACACGTCGCCGGAAAGTTCTTTCAAATCGACAAGACCAACCAGGTGCCCTATGTCCGGAGGTATATCCTCCCCGCTGGCGACTACCGCGATGTGGACCTCTCCAACGGCTCCGGAGCCTTCCAAGAAAGCCTATTCCCCATAAACAACTCGTCTCTCTTTGAGATAAGCTTCGGCTGGAAGCTGGGCAGCTACCTCATCCACGTCTATGTGCCGGCCGACCGGCATATCCACAGCCTGGAATTCTCCGGTATGACCCCCGATGTTGCCAACGTCAACCGGAGATTCCTGGGGGCGCGCAAGCCTGAGGACAGCCCCTTCAATGACCACCGCTTTTTCATCTATGCGGTCAAAGACCTCGAGCCCGTCATTCTGCGCCACTATGTCCTGCCGAACCTGGGCTTCGTCGCACCAGCTACCGCCGCTTTTGAAAAATGCGTCATGGGCATTTTTGTGAACAAGTGTCACCTGGTCGAGAAAAATAACCCCACCGACGAGCAGCTGAAAAAGGCGAAAGTTCTAGAATATCATGAATCCATAAGATGGTAATTTTGTTCCCAAACAGGGAGGTTAAATATGCCAGCACTAAGATTTGCGGCTCCAGTAGTAGGTGCTCCACAGGTCGTCGCCAGCGAGAGGCGTGACTGCAAAATCCGTCCCACCTTCATCATGGTGGACAACACCCTAGGGCTTGCCGACCGGATAATCACCCTGAGGGACAGCTACCTCCCAGATGCCAGCGCCGCAGTGGCTGCCCCGGCAGCACAGGTACCTGACAAGCTCAGCTTCACCGTGGTGATTACCGGCTGTGTATCTCTGCAAGACGAGTTGAAGGACATCGAGTTTTTGGGTGACCTGCTGTGCTACGCCGATGTTGCCGGAGCCATCATAACGGTGGGGTACGAGTTCATCCAAAACTAGCCTGGTGCCGCTTGGCATTAGTTAGGAGGCATCATGGCGGAGTATCCGAAATATAAGCAGCCGTTTGAGCAGCTAACCACCATTGACGAGCGGGTAGACTATATCCATAACCAGGTTGGTGGTGCCCAGCTTGCTCTGAATCAGCTATTGGAAAAGGAGGGACTCCCGACCATGGCTCAAATCACACGGGAGGTCGTTTTAAGGGAAACGTTGCAGCCCCTAACCGGTATCAGATCAGTGAAGCGCTCGCCGCTCACCGGCAGGATAACCCAGATTGTGAGGCATTGGCCTCTTGGTTGCAGAAGCAATGTCGACCTAGCTGTCGGCCATGGGGATACCTGGGTCCTCCCTGAGCAGACCGACATGTACGTCGCCCTGGATGATGCTACCCCGGTGATCACTGTCGATGAACCCATTGAGAAAAACGAGGAAATCTGGATGATTGTCAGAAACGGTGACGCCGTAAACCAGCACGCTATAAGCGTCACTGTAGTGATTGAGGGAGTACAGTAATGGCAGAGACTTTTCCAGTCCCGGTTAAAGGAATAGGCGCACCTGATTACGAAGGGATTGTCGCTGGCGCCAAAGAAAGAAGAGGACTACATTTAGACTACGGGCAAACCCTCAAGGTTTTCGGTGCCACATGGGTGCCATCACCCGTAGGAGCGCATACCGGGGGACCCAATTTCACCGTTATGACAGATGCGCTCGCCGCCTTTGTCACCAATGAACTGATAGGGCTAATTATAGTAAATGTCACTGATGGTAATAGCTACGGCACTGTCATCGCCAACACAGTGAACACGGTTACAGTAGTGGCCCTCATTGGGGGTATTACCAACCGTTGGAATTTTGGTGACGTCTACATGACAGCCGGGGCATTCCCCTGGGTGGTACCCTCCTTAGCACCAGGGGGCATGGTCCACATGATTGATGTCGATACTGGATTCCCGATGCCCTTCACCGTCCCCCAAGGTTATACCCTAGCGGTCATCGCCGCCGCTGCGGCAGTAACCGAGGATGCCCAGGGTTGGGGGTATTTCGATGGATTCCTTGTCGAATGTGCCGGACAAGCAGCCGGGGGCACGACATACTTTGAAAATAAACTCAAGGGCATCGACACCTCACTCTTTGACCCCACGGGGGCTACTGCGCACCTGATTGATATCACCATAACCAATCAGGGGCTGGGTGCCCTTCGGGGCAGCATAGATTATTTGTGCATATTATCGGAGGTGGGTACTCCGCCTCTACCAACCGCAAAGACGGTAAGGTGCCACTGGTGCGGTCAGGAGCAGGAGGTCCCCAATGAGACAACCAATATAATCTGCCCCAAGTGTGGCAAACCATTCATTGTCTATGACTTATCAAAACTCCGAAGGACTCCATGAAGATGAAGGTGAACTATGAGGCTCTCAAAACTTGAGGATGCATGGATAAGGGCTAATGTTCAGTATTTCAAGGAGCAAGGATTCATCGATGATGACTTGCAACGTAGGGTGCTTAACTGGCTCGATGGGGCAGAAGACTATGAAGCACAAAATACGGTAATCTCCTGGATGGAAAGCGATGTTGAATGGCTTGCCACCATGGAGCCTTTTGGAATGGAGCGCTTCTGGTATGTTGCGCCTGTGATTAAACTAGAATCTCGCCTTATGCAAAGAATATTACTATCCAGGGTGAAGGAATTAAAGGGGGCAACTGAGGAGGAGAAGGGGCTTAGTCAGCTTCTCCCTATGAACCCCCTGGAGGGACCACCACTGCCCAGATTTTTGAATATCCGGTGGCCGGGAGTATAGAGATGCTAGAAACTGTAGCACGAAGGTTACTACGCGCCGTCTTCGGCGGCGGCGCCGATATAAGTGCCGCTAACCCCCTGCCGGTTGATACCAGCCCCGGGGTCAAGACTGCCACCACTGTACTGGATGAGGCTATTGTAGCCGCTGGGGCTACTACTGTTCTGGCTGACTGCATATCTATTGACCTGAGCGGTGGCCCAGATACCCTAGCCCTGACGATAGAGGCTACTTATGCTGCACTTGCCACTTTGGGTATCCGCATTCATGTCCGAGCCTCTTACGATGATGTCAACTGGGATACCGAGGACTGGGATGTGTGGAATCCAGCCTTTATTGTAGGTCCGCCAATAAGACAAACCCGGCACTACGATACCAGCCCTATGTATGTCAGGGTACTAGTGGAGAATCTTGACCTGGCTGAGGATGTGACCGACGTCCTCGTAATCGCGACGGTGGGGGTGTAACATGGCACCAAGACCACCTTTAGATGAGCTAATTTCTCTTCTACAATCAACTGTTGCTGCCGAAGGCACTACTACTGCTCCTGGTGCTGCGGCTGGCAACAGCTTTATAGATGCTGGTTTAATTGGGGTCGGAGACAATTCCTTCCTCTCAATGCTTGCAGTCCTCTATCCAGGGCAGCCACGTTTGGTTGATTCCTTCGACATTACTGGCTTCGATGATTTAACTGGCGAAGTTACTCTGTCTACGGCATATAAAGGTGTTGCTGCTCCCATACCAGCCGGTGTGCCTTACAAGATAGTCACCTTCAGATTTGTCCCGGCTGAGGTGGCTGCCATTGCAGCAGCTCTGGCCGCTCACGAGGCCGCCCAGGCAATCAGCCGTGCTGCTCTGGGGACTCATGATACGGATATCAAGGCGCTCCTCGCCGCTATAGCCGGATATATTGATACCGAGGTGGACGCCATCAAGACCCAGACCGACAAGATTGCCGGCAAGATGCTCTTCCGTATGGTCAAGTGGAGCGAGGGGAAAGTCCAGGTGCAAATAGACGCTGCCGGTGCTACAACAAACCTACCTACTATCACCATAGCCAAGTTGCCTGCCACTGCTACGGTAGTTGAGGCTCACCTTATGTTCAAGTTCAGGATGATAGAGAATAAATATGCTGGTGTAAATAATCTAAACGGAGCCACAGTAGCACTCACGAGCCAGGTGTTTCAAATTCAGGATGACGGTGGTGGTGCCTGGGCTGATGGTATCAACCTTGTAGATAATTTCTTCACCTTGGCCGACGCAGCCAGGGAGGGTGGTGATGTCATTATCGGCACACTAAATGTCGGAGTAGCTAATGTTGTTGATGGTAATGACATCTATAATGTTCGGCTATTTTTAGGTAAAGCAGACCAAGACTTCATCAACTTTGATGATTGTCAGGTCGGCCTGGATATTTGGTATTCGGTGTAAGAGTATGATTAAGCATGAAACCTGTCTTGAACACTTCCATAGACGGCTGAGAGAAGGCTGGAAGTGTGTCGGCCTGGAAGGATACAACGCCTTCCTGCTGTCTCCAGACGGAAACTCCAAACTGGAGATTGACCTCAGAAATGACGTAGATGGACCTAATTCTCCAGGTACAGTGGTAGACAATGCCGCAGTAGGAACTGAAATATGGAGTAACCCGAATAATGCAAAAATAAGTGATAATATCTATACAGGTATTGTAGTAGGGGGGGTAGCTACTTCACATTATCTTAAGGCAACCAACTTTGGGTTTTCCATTCCAGTTGGTGCGACAATAGATGGGATTTTAGTAGAGATAGAAAGAGAGGCGGACCAGAATAGTGCCGACGATAATGTTAAGGATAGTAGTGTAAAAATCGTAAAAGCAGATGGAAGTATTGGGGCTACAAATAAGGCAGATACAGTCAATAAGTGGCCTACAACAGATACTTATAAATCTTACGGGAGTGCAATTGACTTATGGGGAGAAAGTTGGACATCAACAGATATAAATGATGTAGACTTTGGAGTTGTATTGTCTGTAGTATTGACGGGTCTTGATTGGGGAGTTGCCGCTCTCGTTGACCATATCCGTATCACGGTTTATTATACACCAGCAGCAACCCTCCAGGGAAAAACTGCCAACATGGTGGCCAAGATGATTGCGGCAGAACTGATATGAAACAAGGAAGTTACTGATAGAGGCATTAAATGGCTGATGTAATAATAAATGCCGATGTTTATCTACATCAAGAAGCTGGAGCAAATAGAGGCGGCCCATTCTGGATTACGCCTTTAATTGGTTATGTTATTTATTTGACAGGCGAGGTTAGTGCGAAGCTAGTATGGAGTAAAACGACCGATGGCGGGGCTACTTGGAGTGCTGCGAATGAAATAACACCCAGCTTTGTTGTGACTTATGACTGTTGGGCAGATTGGCAAACAGCAGGTGATGCTGGCACTAAGATACACATAGCCTGCGTTGAAAATGCAACCCAAACCGTCATGTATGCGTATCTGGACACCAATGACGATTCAGAGGGAACGGACACAATAGAGGCTGTTCAGGGAACAGGGTTAATACGCACAGGTGCTCTTAGGGACTGGCATCATATATCCATAACCAAAACCAGGGGTGGGAACATAGCAGTTGCGTTCAGGTATACAGATACCACGTTTACAGCCTTTTATGGATTTTACACCTCTCCCGACGGTGGCGCATGGACTAGCAAAACATCCCCCTGGGAAGCTGATGCCGACTATATACTGCTATTCCCTGCCAATTTAGCTGATGCTGATGATTTGTGGGCTGTATTTTGGGACCGGTCAGCCGAAGAAATATCACTTATGACATACGATGACTCTGGTAACTCTTGGTCAGAACAACTCATTTCTGTCAGTATGGTTTCTTATGGTGTATATCTGCAAATGGATGGAGCTATCCGCCTTAGTGATGGGCATTTATTACTGGCTGCTTGGAGTGAATTTGATACCGCCACAGCCGATTTAATGACTTGGGATATAAACGGAGCAGGAAGTATCACGGCAAAGGCAAATGTGATTACCAACACATCCGAATATGCCCTAGTATCGGTATTCGTTAATCAAGCCAATGACGATATTTATGTTGCCTACGCTGGTGGTACTGATTTTACGACATTAGTAAAGGTTTTCTATCAACTATCTCAAGATGGTGGGGCTACTTGGGATGGGCAGACAGCTATGCAGGCTGATGCGGAAGATAGTGAGAGATGGATTAGTTGCGGTGCTGTAAAAGTTGCTTGGGGTGGTAAGTTCCAACCTATCTGGTTTGGTAACGGGAGAACCATTTTTACCAATGCTGATAACGGTATTACGATATTAGTACCAGCCCCACCAGTAGGCTTAGAAAACAAATCCGCCAACATGGCAACCAAGCTGATGGCAACAGGAGTGATATAAGGGGAGGCCTTTATGGCTGATGTTCTAGGGCACGAACTTAGAGACTGGCTGCCCCAGGAACCATGGCAGGGGCCGCCTCTTCCTGAGTTTTTTAATATCTACTGGCCTTGGTACAAGGGAGAAGAGCCGCCACCCGGCGGCTACACCTGCCCTTACTGTGGGGATAACTTTGCCACCTTTGGTGAGGTGGTCTCTCATATTCAAACCGCGCACCCCGGGGAAAGAATCCCCATAGATATAATCTGGGCTGGAGTTGCGGGTTTACCGATACTGGCACCGGGGTCAAGCCGTACTGCCACCGCGCCAATCACGGCGAAACCAGCCGGCATGGCATGTCAGGCTGAATTGTTTCTGGGACCTAACCCAACCACGAAGACCGCCACGTCTGGCCTAAAGGCATTCACGTCTACGGGAGCCCCCCAAGCAGTTAGCCTTCCGGTTACCATGCCCACCCCACCAGCCGACGAGGGCGCAGCCTACCACGTCTATATCGACGTTTACGCCGGCGGAGTCAAATTCCTGTCCTACATAGCGACCGAGGACGTTGTTATACCGGGCGGCTCAATCGGGCCGATCACCTGGACATAGGAGTCCCAGAATGCCACAATTTGCACCAGGTGTAGCTAAAACTGCCATGGCGCCGATAGTAGCCAAACCTTCCGGCATGAGCTGTGAGGCTGAGCTCTTCCTGGGACCTGACGATGCTACAAAGGTAGTCTCATCAGGGCTGGTGCCTTTTGTTTCCACCGGGGCGGCTAAGAATGTTAGCCTGCCCATTACCATGCCCGGGGCGCCAGGCATTTACCGCGGCTACATCGATGTCTTCGCCGGGGGGTTGCGCTTCCTTGCCTACAACTTGAAAGAGGATGTGGTGATCGCCGCGCCAGTGGCTCCACCATTTACTATGACTGTAACAAGCCTTACTTCTACAGGCGATAAGTATGCGAGTGCATATTGGCTAGTACAAGTCAGTGTACTCATCAAGAATAACAACGCCGTTGCTGTAACACACGACCTTAAATGTGTGGCAACATACGGCGAATATTACCGTTATAACGACCCTGTCTCATGGTGGGACCGACATTGGGATGATAATAATATTTGGAAGACTATCACCCTTCAGCCCGGTCAAAGCGTAACACTATTAAGCCCGTACTATTACATCAATGGTTGGCATTCAGGGCACCAAAACTATGAGTGGATTAACTGGCCTGATGGCCAGTACAAATCGGGAGTACCGAAAGAATACTGGTTCCGTGTGGTTGATAATAACGGCAATGCTTCACCGGCGGTCAGTATAGGCTCAGCTCTCAGTTGGTAATGTAAGAAATGAAGAAGTTGGATCCAGCACCAAAGTTCTTAATTTTCGCAGTCTTCCGAGCCATTAGGTACCCGCGGACGCCGATTACCTACGGCTACTGCTCTGACTGCAAGACCCGGGTTATCCCCAACTCGGGCGCCTGTCCTATTTGTAATAAGCAGCTCAAGGAAAACCCGGAGACCAGGAGGGAGTCGCCGATCCCCTGGTGGGGATCCGTCGCCTGCATTCTTATCGGCATTGGCGCCTGGATCACCAGTGCTTGTCTTACAGTGCCCGGGCTGGATGAGGCCGGCCGGGTCCTGGTTTACATACCGGTGGGAAGCTTATTCGGGATGTCCCTGAAGAGGGGCTAGCGCGAAAATGGTTCTGAATGAATTACCCAGGATTGAAATTGGCTCTACCTTCTCCACCAGGGGGAAGGGAATCTCCGGATGGTCTTCAAGAGAGTTGACATGCACGCCAAAAGGGAGCCACACCGACCGTTTCCACTTCGGTGTTATAGCCGACCAGATCCTCGACGGGCGGGGACGTTTTGTTGATTTTGAGACGCGGGAGAGCATCTGGAAAGGCCCGAGCACCCTTCGTTTCTTCGAGCGCTACATGGGAGAGGACATTGAGCTTTATAAGCTTCCGGATATCACCGAGGAGGAAGGAGTAAGGTCTGTACGCTCCATCTCTGCAATTGGAGACAAGGGCTACGGGTATGAGGACCTCATGAAAGCCGGCGTCGACGTGCTCTCGCTTCTGGCGCATGGGAAATTTCCACCCTATACGCCAGAGCAGCTCAAGGTCTCACAGGATAGTGTCTACATCTGTACCGAGATACCCGCCTACGCTGCTAGGGCCATTGGTAAACCTATAGAGCCACCGGAATATCCCGACCTCTGGGACATTCCTGCCGTTTATCTGCAAGCGATCGAGGAAGGCAGGCTCATAAGGTACTACAAGGGCGACTTAAGCGACCTTTATCTACAGTGCATCCGCGAGCCTTAAACAGGGTTCTGCCTAAGAACGCTTGATTGCGTATAAGCTACCTTATACGCTAGCCTTTTCTCCGCCGGAGAAGTCCTTGTGCTGAGCTCCCTCGATGCACTCCACTTTGTCGTTGCAGTACCGGATATTCTGTTCGCCACACGCCGTCCCGTTAATCACGAGAGGTTTTGTTAAAACAGATATCTTCGCGTCCGGTCGGCCCTCACCACAGACATGGCACTTCCAGGTCAACGGTTCTGTAAATACCATATTTTGTTACCTCCTTCACGTGTAACGGCTGTTATACGCAGACGTAATTGACCAAGTAATCGCGGAGTTCATCCTCCGTAATCTTATGGCGAATCAAACAGGCTTTTTCCCACTCAAGATATTCAGCCTTTATCTTATCGTTGCGGTCGAATTCCGCCTGCAATTTAGCCATTTCCCTCTCGGCTTCTTCTTCAGTGTCAAAGGTATCTAGAACTTCGTCAATCTCTTCATCGGCGACCTGGAATCTGCCGGTCTCTTTCCCTGCTTCGTCCAGTTCAAGGAATATTCCCAACCTAACCATATCTATTTACCTCCTTAACCAGTGTTCAGTTGTAGAACGCTGAACCCCGGGTCCCCAGGCAGTACCAGCCCGCTCTTCGGCTTGGGCGCTGCGGGCTTGGCCACCGGCGCTCCAGGCTTTCCCGACTGGATATGCGGAAGGATAAAGCACAGATCCTTGATAAACTGCTCATGATTCTGACAGCAGCCATTCGGTGATTGACCGGGCTGGGGAGTCGCCGGGCAGCCAGGGAAGGGGCACCCCCGTTTATACGTCAGCTCGGCCTCATGCCTGAGGCAGTAGCCGTGGGGTGACTTGCCAGGGATGGCCGTTCGCGGGCAGTCCGGTACCTTACACTTTGGCTGCGCCATTTTTAGCTCTTACAAAGGCGCCCAAGAAAAGAAGTACCTCTGCCAGCTTCCTCTCATTGTACTCAGGATTTTGCCCTGCTTTCTCCCAGTTGGTGCTCTTGCCGGCTAAACTCTCCAGGAAGGGTCGCAGCGGTTGAGCATCTTCACGACACAGGCTGACACGGAACGCTTGGGACTCGTAATCCATGTAGATTATCAGCTCCAGCCGGTGTTTTGAGCACAGGTCCTTTCCGCACACTATACACTCGGTATAGCCTGGCTCCTCGCAGAAATCACAGAATTTCCTCTCTTCGGTTACTGGTTTCTTCATTGTAGATCTTCCTCCGTGTCTTTCGTTTTCGCCTCGGCTGCCGGCACTGGATTACTACGGCATAAGAGAGTTGATGGCAGGCGGGGCAGTAACCCGGGTTGGTGGCACAGCGCCACTTACTCCGGCACACGGCGCAGACCAGCTTCGTCTTCTTAAACCGGGTGGATTTCTTTTTTCTCGGCATGCGACACCCTTAACCACGCCTTTATCTCCTCCTCATCTACTTCGACCTTCTTGGTGCCCTTGCAGAATCGGCACTGGCGCCCGGTAGAAGGTTCCTGCCCAGCTCCCCCCCACACCGGGGGCAGTTTATTATTGCCATAGCTCCCTTATTTCAACCCCCTGGCCTGCATGATCAGCTCGTAGGCTTTATTCAGCCTCTTCATCTTCTCCTCGCTACCACCCGGACGGTCGGGATGGTAAAAGTTTGACTTCTTCTGGTAGACATCTTTTATCAAGGCATCGGGGTCATCCGGGCTTGCCCCCAATATGCCGTAGGCATCCATCAGGTCCTCGTGTGCCTTTATCTCAGGAGTAGCCCGCACCAGCTCTGTGGTGGACGACAGGCCGGCATACGATACTCCCTGCTGCTCCGCGATCCGCAGCCTGTCCAGGAGAAGGAAGCACTGGCGCAGGTTAATCTCCTTGCGTGGGAAGGCAAAACACTCCAGGTGCTGCCACTTATCAGCCCGGAAGTAATTAACCACCATCCCCGGGCCGCGGTAACCCTTGTCCACCTTCTCCTTAGGTATTGCCTCAAATAGGTCGATGTCCCATTTACGAAAGCAGCCCCTCAAATCAGCTAAAGTCCTGTCGATTGGCGGCGCTTTGAATACGCTCATTTATCTCTCACCCCCTTTCACCGTGGCCAGTGCTATTGACTCATTGCCCTGGACTTGAGTGACCAGCTCCGTCAGGCAGTGCAGGGTCCTTCTAGCCTGATCCCTGCCGATATTCTCCCTGGCGGCGATAAACATGGCCAGAATCTCATAGGCATCCAGGTCTCTGTGGCGCAGCACCGAGAAAATCTTATTGACCGCCGTCTTAGATACCCCCGCCCTTGATGCCACGATGACAGCCACATCATCTTGTTTTAGCCCGAGCTTACTTAATGCCTCGGAAGCGGCGTTAATGTGCTCGGCAGCCACCGCTAGCTTCTGCTGCGTCTCATGTATTCCCTCCAGGAATTTCACCATCTCATCGGATAAAGTAACCTTAACCTCAGACATATTTGTTACCCCCTTTCCTCCGGCCGTTGCCAAGGCAGGCCTAGAGCATTGTAAATGGATATCTCCGTATCGCCAGCAATTCTCTGGCCCTTCTCGTTGAATAGGCCATCGCCTGACGCGGCCAGGTGCCAGCCCAGCTCCTTCGCCCTCGAGCAAAGCCGGATGTTATTTTCAGCACTACCAGTCCGGATAAGCAGCAAGGTCGCCCAGGTCTGCTCACTTGCGATGTAGATATCAATCTGAGTGGCGCCAGCCATAACCCGCATAATCTTGCTGCCGGCCGCCCGGGGTTGCCCCAGGCCCATAATTTCATGCTGCAGGTTCCAGAGATCGGAGGGAATCAGAACCAGGTCGATATCTTTAACCCAGGGCTTGCGCCTCCGGATGCTGCCGGCGACCTCAATCTTTTTGCAGTATGGCGTCAGGCGTTTAACGACCGCCTCAGCTATTTTCTGCGCCCGCTCTAAAATCATTTCCGTTGGCATTGTCACTCCTCCTCCGTGCGAAAATCAACGGCATCAATCGTGATAGTCAAGCTGCAGCTCTTGTCGGCCAGCCGGCTGGCCACCCGCTCCGCCAGGTCCTCGCTAAAGGCATTGGTGGTTACTATCAGCGGTAGCCGATTTAAATGGCGCCAGTCCACGATGCGGTCTAGCCTCTCCCCGGCCCAAGCTTTATCTTGCTCATCCTCGCCCAGGTCATCGAGGATGAGCAAGTGGCGCCGACGTACAGAATCAAGGCGCTTGTGGTATGTGCCATCTTCATAGCCCTGACGTAGCCAATCTATCAGGTCGTCAACCCGGGTAAAGAGGACGTTGAAACCATCCTCGAACCACTCCCAAGCGATGGCCATAGCCAGGTGGGTCTTACCGGTACCGGTGGGCCCCGACAGCACTAGGAAATTCCCGCGGCTCAGATTACCCCGGGCCATGTCCTTTGCGGCGTAATATGCACAAGACACGCTGTAAATACCCCTGTCCTTCCAGGTATGAAACCTCATAGACTCCCGCGTCAGCAGGGGCAGGCCCGCCGGCGCCGGATCCCTCTCCTGCCACCTCTCCGGCTCCCATGTCGTCAGGCGCTGCAGGCGAGGCCCCACACCGTAGTAAGCATAGGGGCTAAAAACTTCTGCCACGGTAGGCTTCGCGGGGGTGGACTTTGGATCTTCGGCCTTTGCCTTGCTCACCTTCGCCTCCTTTTATCTTTGGTGCTTTGAAGCCCTCAACTTTCCACCGCTCAAGAATAGCCTCAATATACTTGAGGTTGCGAGCTCCAGCTTCCACTGCTTCCCTTAATGCTTCACCAAACCATCCTGATGGATACCTTTCGGCAAAATCTTTTAGCCTTTCAGCTACCACCGGTGTCAGCATGCCTATATTCTCCTCGTAGAGGTTTGAGATAACGGCTAATTCCCCAACCAGCTCGCCTCCCCCCTTCTTTTGCCGCTCCCTGTGGCGGCGCACGCGCTCAGCCACCGCCTCCGGCTTAGAGGATGGCGGGATTTTCTGCCTCTCTTCATAATGAACCGCCGTAAGCACATGTCCTTCATTCCAAATCAGGCTATCGCGCTTCTCCATCTTGTCTATCATCGACTCTAATGCCTGCCGATCCTCAACGGTTTTGATGTGCAGCGCGTCAACAATGTCGTCAATATCCAAGCCCTGGCCGCCACTTATAATCTTGCCGCCGGTAGCACACTTGCCAGCCAGCTTAAGTACACCCCACCAAGCCCCCCTCTCAGCCAGAGAGAGCCTGGTTAACTTTGGGTCATCCAAAGCCTCGAGCCACATCTTTATCCACAATAATGCCATTTACGCCTCCGTAACGTGTTACGGGTCGTTACACGCTATGCTCATAAGGTTTCCATTCTGTATTGCGGTTTGCCCGGTGTTCCACACTGGGAATTCAAAAATTGCCGCCGTTGCTTCACTACAGCAAGAAACAAACCAAACTCAGTAGGGCCCATCTGCCCTTTTCGCTTGTTGCAGGTCGAACAACAATAAATCACATTATTATAATAGGGGGGTTGACTAGGGTCACGAATATCTAATGTGAGATCTGCTAAACCATGATCCATGGAACCAAAGGCGCCATCACAATACGGGCACCAGTTATCAAAAGTGTGTTCAATATCGTGCGTAATCCGTTTCAAGTCCCAGCCGAACTTCCTTGCAAATTCCATTGGCTTAAGAGTAGTGCCATTCCGCCGATTATATTTCTCACAGTGCGTATAAAGCATATTACGAGCTTTAGGCACACTACGGTCCCCACGCTTATGCTTATCCTTCTCTTCCTGTCTACACATGAGACATATACGACTTCGGTGAGTGTACTTCACGCGTGAAGTACGATCTTGCCCTATATGGACCGAAAAGAACGTCTCTGGAGCGCTAAAACCACACTGTTTACACGTTATATAGGCCATCAGTCTTATCCCTGTAACAGTTACCCTCTCCTTCTACATCTACATCTATATCTACATCTACATCTATAAAAGCAGCAGAAGTAGGCTGTAACGTGTTACACTTCGTTACACACCTTATTCAAATAACTCCATCTGTTTTTGTGCTACCCGGTCCTGAATTTCCTTAACAAATTCCTCGGCCTGCTCTCTGGTAAGCCTCTTTATTACCTCGACTAATGTGCCCTGAGGGCTTACCTTATATTGGCTTGCCAGGAAAGTCTTCGCTGTGTCGTCCGACCACTTAAGCTCTTTTAGAGATTCGTCCAGCCAGGTCATGTCGATGTGGAAGCCCTCGCCCCCAATCACCTCCTCCGGTGGCTTCTCTTCGGTTGGTGACGTCTCTTGTTTCTTCGCCTGCGTCTTGGCCTTAGGCTGCTTAGTATGGGCGGCCGCCCCTAGTTTTTCACCACCTTTCTTATCACCTTCGATCTGGGGAGGGGGCTCTTCGGTAACTATGTGGTATTCAGCCTCGATAACATTCTGGATAGCACGCACGTCGCCGGCACGTTCCATCCAGGTGGCGGTCATTTCCTTCATCTTGGCCTTCGCCTCGGGGAAAACCTCACGGACCCAGCGTTTTATGGCGCGAACTCTGGCTTGGTTGCCGGGGAGATTCTTGGCGACTACGCCCTCCTCGGACTTCTTGTACCAGCCGTAGCCGATGGTGTCGTCCTGATCCTTGCGGTGCCCGATGGCGACCCAGACATAGGCTTCGGGGTCTTTGCAGAGGTCGGTCTTTATCTCCTTGGCGATGGTCAAAATCTCCTCGCGGGGTTTGTCTTTATTCTCAGGCAGACTGGACAGGTACTCTTCAAGGCGCATGGTCTTTGGCGGCCCCACCCAGGCTTCGGTGCAAGCACGGGCAGCCAGCGACAGCCAACCATCTTCACTGATGATGGGCTGAACAACCTTGTGCTCGACATTATTCTTATCTTTGACCTTGAATGTCGCTGGGAATATCTCCCCCAGCAAGGGGTCTAAATCCAAACGCACACAATCCCAAAGGAACAGAGCCGCCGATGGCTCGTCCATATCCGCCTTGGGGAAGCGGGTCTGAATCATGGAGAGGGCTACTTCAATCGGCTGTCCCCCGGGCAGTATCATCTTGCGCTCGATCTTATCTCTAATTGCCGGGTGAATCTCGGCGCCACGCCTGAGGTCTTGCGTGTAAGTGGTCCTCTCAATAAAACCGTGGTGCTCGGTATTGTGGCAGCCGAAGTAGAGCGTGCCATGCTCTGGTATTGTCTTTATCGTCAAGTCAGAGCCACATTCAGCGCAAAGATTCCTTTTAACTATATCTCTTGCTTCGTCCCACCATTGCTCTGTAACTTCACCCTGAGCTATTTCCATTTAAACCTCCTTCTCTGGTGGAGTAAAATAACGTTCTGCTGCTTGGTCGAAGAGTCCCGCGTGTTCTTCGTCCAGCTCGACTATTTCTCCCGCCATCTCCTCCTGGTAGTGGCTGCAGTTAGCCTCTTCGCAGGTTCGCGGGTAGTGACAATCGGTCAAGTGACCGTACTGACAGAACATGCAGGCCATGGCAGCGGCTCCCCTCAGGGGGCATTGACCGGTGGCTGTCTTGACCACCCCCAGGGAATCAACCTCTTTAGAGGCAATCCGGCTTGCCTCGTCCTTGGATACCCCGGCCGCGATAAACTTCTCGGCCAGCTCCTTTTTCATCTCGGCTACATTTAGCTCATTCAAGGTTACACCTCCTCATAGCAGCCGACTTTCTTGCACCGGTCGGCTGCGACTTTTATGTCCGTCGGGACCGTATTTCAACATCAGCTGGATCACCCGGTGCATTTCTGCTTCGGTGGGGCTGGTCATCAACTGCCATACCCCGCGGGCCTTGCGCACGTCCCCCAGCCCATAGTCATGGACCAGGCTGCCGATCGTGGCGGCGACATCCGGAGGACAATTTTCTGCCCGCGAAAGGAAACCCCGGCATACATCGATGAATTCCTCGCGAGAGTACTTCGGGAAATAGATATGGAGGGCGAACCGCGATAAGAATTCCGGGGGGAACTTCGCCGAGGAGTTACAGGCGGCGATCACCATGGTTTCAAGCTTGATGCCGCGGACCTTCTGGCTCTTGGTCTCCAGGATCTCGCCGCTTTCCATGAGCCCCAGGAGTACTGAGAAACAGTCAGCCCTCATCTTGTCAGCCTCGTCCATTAAAAGAATCGAAGGCTGGATCTGGAAAAGGACCTCGGAGAGGCCTGCCGCGGAAGTCCGGGAACCAAATGCGATATATGCACCCGGCACAGATGAACGCACTCCCTCGAGCATGATGCTTTTAGCACATGCCGGCGGGCCCTCCAGGAGGAAGTGAATGCGGCGCCGGCTCTCCACCGCGCGGGCAATGGCCTCCTTCACATCATCGAACCCAACCACCAGCTCTAGGGCCTCCATAACTGAAGAGGCCGGCACCTTGGCGAACTCGTGCTCCATGGTTGTCGCAAATACGAAACTTCGGCCCTTGTCGCTCAATTTGTAATTGGCGCCGTTGGCGTTCTTAAAGGCAACGATGAGCATCCCCTCGTCCAGGAGGCGCTTGATGTCGTTACGCGAGGCCCCGACCGTGTAGTACTGCCAGTTACGATGCTGCGGCGGCCGCCGGTCCCGGGAGTCATTCTCTCGCTCGTAGGCCCGCCGCAGAATTTCCATGTCACTCAAGCTCATTTAATCTGCCCTCTTTGTTGTTACCTTACTTATATTTTAATTCGTTGCCTTCGTGGATTAAGGACCAGTCAAAATCTCCGACTTCCCAAGCTGGGTTGCTTTTTAGCTGCTCATAGACATGTTCGGTCACAAACCTGACGAGTGCCTCCGGCATATTTTTATTCCAGACCAATGGCGGCTCTTCAAGCATGCCTGCGGTAACACAGATGGCTTTTACAATATTCATCCCTTTCATCATAAGGTTGGCATCATAATCAAATACCCCGAGGAACTTGGCCAACTCCTCGACCGATTGCTCTTTCATGCCGCCCTTTCCGTCTGAACGGTAAATTCTATAGTCGGGCACTATCCACCCCCATATCTGAGTTTCTGGACTGAGCAAGATAGCCTCACTTGTTTATACGATACCCCTCTCCCCGACTATCCCTCGCTGGGTTCCTTCTCTTTCTCCTTCTCCTCTAAGGAGAACTCAATGCCGTCCTCGGTCAGGTTGACAGCCGTGATAACGGTGTCATCGGAAACATCGGCGTCCTTTTCGCCCAGGATATCCAGCATGTCGCTTTTGCTTATGGTATACTTGCTCAATTCGCACCTCCAAAATTTAGTATTGAATATTAAGGCATCTCCTGCTCAGACCAGCATTTCACATGGACGCTCCGCTCCCGTCGGCATTATAGGTGCCCACCAGGCCCCCGAGTTGGATAAAGCACCACCCGAGCGCCCATCCGGGGGTGATAAAACCTCGATACCTGAATTGAAGAGTCTGGCCGGTCAGCTTATTTACAAAGTGAACAAACGGCTCGTCGTACTCGTAAATGGCGAGTCGGCCTGGATGGGGGTTTTTCTCCCAATGGCCAAGAATCAGGCGGCGGATCCGCTCGTCGGTAGCATCAAAGCGGCGGGCATCCCAGCTCCTGGTACCCTGCTGCAGCATCCGCCACAGGCTATCTTCTGATTTAAAAACTACAGGCTCTTTGTCGTTCATTCTGTTTACCCTCTCTTATACGCACGGATTTATTTCCTCACTGGAGGGTGCGCCGACCAGCTCAAAGTCTGGCACCACTTATTCAAGCTCACCCTCCAGCGAACCTATTTCGGTATCTCCAGTAATTTTCTATTTTCAAGGGACAAAAACTCTGGCCAATATTCCAGTAACTTCAAACCATCCCTGTCCTGATATCTACAAGTCACAGGCCAGAACGCCTTACCGTTTATAATATCGAAACTAAAAAGTGCGACGTCACCGACAGTATGTATTGGCGTTGCTTTCCCATCGCCAATATCCTTGTAAATGTATCCATATTGGTTCGGAGGGTCTGTCATTTTTACATAGATTTTTAGGTTATGATAACCTCCTGGCAATAGCTCAGGTATAGCTACACCAGGAACGACTGTCCCATCCCAGCATTTAAAAGCGACGGGCTTCATTGTAAATGAATACGCCCAATCCCTCTGTTCTTGCCGGACGTGTTCATTCCCATCACAGGGTACTTGACCAGCTCCATGACATCTCGGGCAGGTCTTGAATGTTACTAATTTCCCTGTTTTGTTAGAACGCATCAAATACTCCGATGTTTATTTAATAGATTTCTCTTTTTTATTTACCTGTCTATCGAATATATGACCGCACCGCACACATTCTTCATCAACAACAACAGCGATGCTAGTCTCCCAGCGCTTTAATTTCGTATGTCTATATGCATCACAATCAGGGCACCATTTATATTCACTATCCTCACTCATCATCTACTCCCTAACCTTTAATTGGTCTAATCTGATATCACTATCTACTTCATTACCCCAACAATCCCAGCCAAAGGCTCTTTTACGGGCAAAGAGTTCTATCCGAGAAGTATCAGGATAAACACGCATAATTAAATCACGCATTGCTTCGGGCTTTTGAGAATGACGCCCCTTTGCTGCAAATATCACATTCGCTTCACGGAGAGAGGCAGGGATAGGCATTCTTCCTCTGATACCGAAAAGTACATGTTCAGTATTGCCACGGAAATACGACCCCATACCAAGTCCTGGCTGTTTAACCCATGTCAACATAGTTCTGTAATCAAAACCCCAAGCCCTCATAACATGAAAGGGGGTAAAAGAAGCATTTGTATTACGGTCTCCGTATAAGCGAGGATTAGTTACCCATAAAAACAAGGCACTATTATCCGCTACAATACTAGCGACAGGCAATTTAGCAATTTCCACCATGCTCATTGTTGGGTAGTTATCCTCGGCTGTATTGCGTTCGTGCCCATTGTGGATATTTGGGCTTTTCCGGTATTGCCACGCTGGGTCAGCATATATTATCTGATACTTTTTCATAACTCACCGAAGTCTATTTGCCCCGCCAGCAGATGGTCTTTAATTCTCTGCCACCAAAATGCTGCCACCGATGCCCCCGAAGGGGTGGCGAGTTATTCACTTGTTCCTTTCAGATTGAAGTCTATTTGCCCCGCCAGCAGATGGTCTTTAATTCTCTGCCACCAAAATGCTGCCACCGATGCCCCCGAAGGGGTGGCGAGTTATTCACTTGTTCCTTTCAGATTGATGGTTATTTGATTCTTCGGGCGATTTCCTCAGCAGCCCTTTTCATACTCTCCGGGTCATTGGGGTCAATTGATATTACATCGTCCATTGGAATGTTTTTGAACAACTCGGCTAAGGGGTTATATCCACCATCCAATTTCAATTGCCATTCAATCTGTGAAATGAGAAGAGTGTTGTTGATATCCTCCTCTTTGGTCTCGTAGATAGTCATGCCGTTTTTCTCGGCTTCGGAAATCCACCCGTCATAGCCGTGTTTGTGAATATAAGCAAGATGACTGATGACTGCGTGGTGCATAGCCCCCGACGGTTCCGTACCTTCACAGACTGCTTCATCCAATGACTCGGCATCTACCCCTTCGCCTATGCAGAGGCCAAATACCTGTGGATTAGAGCTATACACTCGGAAGTCAAAGTTCGGATGCTCATGGAGATATTGCAAACCATTTAAGAGCATCCTCTGACAGCCAGCCTCATATCCCCCACCGAATCCTGAAATGTCAACTGTTTTCATTGTTCTAATAGCCCTCCCTAGTTTATTCACGCCCGGCCAGCCTCATTAACTACCTTCGCCCTAGCCGGATGCTATTTTGCTCACCTTAGATTAACGTGGTAGCGGGGGTTGGATTCGAACCAACGTAAAAGGCTTATGAGGCCTCTGAGTAACCTCTACTCTACCCCGCGACACCGCTACCACCTGGCGCTTTTGGCGCCATCTTCAAAAGCTTTCATTACCCGGGCATATACTCCGCCCATGTACCAGAGAAAGCCGTAGCAGGCGGCAGCCCCGGCGAAGAAAGCCGGTATCAAAAAGCCCCAGTGAATCACCGCTTCATCTCCTTGGTTTTCTTATAGGAATGTTTATCCCCATCGAACATCTTCGACAGCACCTCTAACCCCTCGTCTCTGGTCATGTCGTTAAATTGCGGTAGTAGGTCCAGGGGGATCATGGCAGCCCCTACTACGGTTTCTTCCTCCTCGGTCATGTCAAATACAGACTTGCTCCGGAGGAGCTTCTTTGCCTGTCTGAAGATGTTGCCGTTGAGTCTCATCAATTATTCTGAAACCTCTTTGTTTAGATTACTTCTTTCCGCCCAGGGCGAAGGAGCCAAACTTGAGAGGAGGCTCCAGGCCGGCCATGATAGCGGCGGCCTCCTCGGTGGTCAGCTCTGACACGAAAAGGAAAATACCTATTTCCTTTTGGGGAAAGAGCTTCTGCTCGCAGTCGCGTATGCCCTGAAGAAGGTGCTGGATTTCCTCTTTGGTCAGGTCTTCGCTGTAGGTGACGATGTTTGCTTTCATAACGGGTCAGCTCCTATTTCCATGCAAATATTTTCCATCTCATGCACTGCCTGAGATATGTCTGGCGCCTGGTGAGTGATATCGTTCACTTTTTGATACAGTTCCCGGAGCTTCTTTACGACAGGCATGTTGAACAATCTACCTTGGTCGGGGTGCCCCTCACTCTTGTCAAACAGGAAGGCGGTAAAGGTCAGGTTCTCTTCGTAGATGAGGATATAACGGGCGACCTTTTTAAGCTCGTCCTGGGTGCTCTCACCCTTAAGGTATCTCATCACCTCTACCTGGGTGAGCAGCCCGCTGTAGTGCCAGTCGGGGTTAGGGACCAGGATTTTGGTAATGAACTCGTTTACCTCGTCCTGGGAAACCTCAACCGTCTTGCCGTTGGCCAGTGTCAGTTCCATTAACCCCCCTCGACCTCGCGGCGCATATCCTCGATGAACTCCCGGAGTACCTCAACCCAGTTTGCCTTTACCGGCCTGCCTTTAGGACCCAGCCAAGCCCGCCTGTCGGGGTGCTTTTCAAGCCATTCGCCCCACGCCCTGTCATGCTCCTCGCAGGCGGCGGCGATATCCTCCCCATAATGGCCAACCGATCTCTCTGAGCACAGTATGCAGTGCTTCAGAGGCTTTTCGGGGCAGAGCTGGACCGCATCGATGAGGCGCTTACCCGGGCGAAGGATACCACTCAGGGTGTAGCATTGTGGGAAAAAACGAGGACAGTTGTAAGAGATGAGCAACTCCTTAGATGTCTCTATCTCCTCCCTCAAGAGGTCGTAGCACCCGATACACTTAATTGTTGGCATGGTTACCTCACTTTCACTGTAGCCTGATACGGTTACGCATCACTTTATCCTTTTCATAAAGTTTTCTTCGCCAAGAAGGCTGAACTGCTGCCTGATCCGCCAGCTCATCATGTAGACTTGTTTGGTTATCCGCCTGGCCTCCGGGCAGCTGGATCCTAGGGCAAGAAGCCTTCTACCGTCACCATCGGTCGCCCCGGGCTGGAACGGGTAAAGGACGCAGACAAGCGGCCGCTCGCGGTAGATAGTGCACCGGTTATTTTTCAGAAATGGGCAGGGCAGGGGAAGGAAAGCCTCTTCTCCCTTTATGATAAAGTGATGGTTCCCGTACTTCTCAGCTAGACACTTGTGCTCCGGTGGAAGTAGCCCTATTGGTTCATTTTGGGGATAGTTCTTACAACACAGTGCGTCGCAGCCATCGCAATTCACCTGGGCGAGAATCAGGGTCATTAGGTTTAAAAAGGTCATGCCCGAAGATGTTTCCATGGGTAAGGCGATCACCTTTCCGTTCTTCTGAGCCTTGTGAATCATGTCTCTGACCTGGTGGCGAAAGGCTTCCCGATTGAGTTGCCAGTCTATCAGGTACTTCATGGATTCTTGAGTATCTATAGGTGTCATCAGTCTCCTTTTATCGTAGTGTCATACGGTTATACATTCATGAGCCTTCATAAAGGCAACAAATTCTGCCCAGCCTTCATCCCAGGCCCGGCGCCACTTCTCTGGTTCTTTTTTATGGTCGATATGGTCCAGAGCGGGTCTCTTCCAGTGGAACCATTCTTCGCGGTGTATGTAGCAGAGGAAATGCTGCGGGTCACCATCTGTAGCCCACTCACCTTGTTTGCCGCAGACCTCGCAAGGGTCGAGGAGCCATTGTTCACCAAGGAATTTATATTGAACAGCGCATTTTGGGCATACAGGATTATCATTAATGGTCCAAGAAGTATCAGTTCCACAGAATAAGCAGTTCTGAGGTCTTCCGACCGAAAGGTGTGGCTTCAGGAGTTTTTTGATTTTCTTCTGTATTTCTGGCTCTAAACTCTTACTAGAGACTATTTCCCATAGTTTCTTCATTTCATCGTACTCCTCTACGATTCATTCTTATGCGCTAGTCCTGCGTTTCCTCTTAGGGTGCAGGTCATCCCTTGCCCGCTGCGCTGAGGCAATTATCTTAAACGCCTGCTCCTGGGTGAACATGCCCTTCTCTACGGCCTTCTTTAGCGTGAACTTATGGCCAGCGGGGCATGTCATATCGATGGTATCGTGGGTCTGAACCTTTTGGTCGATGTGGACATAGCTTTTGAAAGATGTGGCTGGCCACTCCTCACCCCGCGGACATTTTAATATTGCCGGTAACTCACTCATGTTTATCCAACCTCCTCTAACTTTGGGTCCGTCACACCTACCAGGTGATGACACTTCGGGCAGAACCACTCCCCGTCCCAGCGGAGTTGAAAGGCACTAGGATAGGCCGGGTAGTCTTCCCAGGGAACGTCGTAGAGCTGTGCTGCCGTGGTGATGAATTTCTTGGCTTGGACCTTACAGTCTAAACAGGTCGGGGCGATCCCTACCGCGGCTCTCACCTGGTTTTCTGCCTCAAGATATCGGCGCCAGGCCTGTGTCGGGCCCGCGAATCCTTCGGTTTCATACCAATCGTTCATACTGCCTCCAATTTTCACCATAATAGGTTACGATTCATTGACTGTCGGGGAAAGCCTCGATTTCATCTTGCCAGGCCTCCTCCGGAGTATCGCCACGCTCATATGCTTCAGGATAATGGCCATCTTTCCGGATGGCGCACTTAATTTCTTCGAGCCTCGTTTCCGGAGCCAGGCTTTCGTCCTTCGCTATGATATCGATGCACTTTAAAGACCAGTCAGGATAAGGCTGTTTACCTTGCTTCAAATAGTTGTCGATCTCGGCCAGCGGCCCAGGGAATACCGGCGAGCCTTGCCGAGCGATGAGCTTCGTGTCAGCCTCTTGGTCGAAACCAGGAACGACACCGATATAACCCTTGTTCTTCCCGGTGGCTTCATCTTCCCCAACGACAATACCGATGGTGAAGTTCAAGCCTGTGAACCAATATGAATCTTTAATCTTCATACTATCCGCCTCCGTACGTGTATTCCTTTCACTGTATGCGCTTACGATTAATCTCTAATTCCGCCGGCGCTGTTGTCGCCATTTTTCTATTTCCTTGATAGCTCCTGGGGCAATTCCAACATTAGCGTCGGGATTCTCTTTTGCCCTGAGCGAGCCACATAACAGACATAAAGGAATTGCCTCTCCTTGTTCTATCATCCTCTGTGAAGAAGGAGATGCGTGGATCCTTCGGCCGCAATCAGCGCAGTCGTACTCTTTTGAGCCAGGAGTGATGTAATGGTCCGGAATATCGACTGGCATGCAGATAACGAAAATATCTTCCATTGGTACCATTCTTCCCTTTACGATAAACCTCCAAACAAATGCCGGAGGAAATCCGTGGGGCCGGCTTGGTACTCTACTATCTGCCAACCCGCTCTGAGGGCACATTGCTCCGGGTGTGACCAGAGCTGCAACTCATCAAGGGCTCCTATCCAAAATAACATTCCCAGGGCCTGAGCTTTTGCCCTCATTTCGGCGAGCTTGCCCCTTTCTTCGTCAGTTGCCTTCCCGTATTTTAGTTCGACCGTTAGAAGCTCGGCCGCTTTCTCCAAAGATTTCCACAGAGAATACAGCTTTCGCATGTCCTCCGAAAGCGTTCCCACTACCATCTCCCCTTCTCGTACCTTCTCTTGCGGCTCCACTAACTCGTCAACTTCCCGTACCTCTAATGCCAGAAGTTTTAACCATGTGCTCATCTCACTATCCCCCCAGCTCCGCGACCATTTTCTTTATCGCTTCCTGGTCCCGCCGCATCTTTTCCTTTATTTCCGCCATCGATGGCGCCGGCACCTGCTGCAGCCCCTCCCGTATCTTGGTGAGTAGCTCCGCCATTCCCTCGGGCGAAATCTCTACACTGGATTCCGCAGGGACCCCCTCCGGCACGTATTTCTTGACTTCATTGACCAGGAAAGCCTTGACCTCTGCCCTCTCCCCCACGAAGACATCCCGGCTCTCCAGGTCGCATAATAGCCAGTGCGTCGCCTCGTCCTCTGATGTACCCAGGTCGCAGCCAGCCAGCCAGGGCTTTACACTGGGGTGTCTTATAAACGCGAGGAAACCCCACCAGTTGCCTTCCGCGGAGCAGTAGCCATCGTCGAACATCGCCTCATCGCCGCAGGGCTCCCAGAAGAAGGCAACCCACCGGAACCCCCGCGGATATCCCAAGGCGTCTTCAAACGACTCGGGTAACCTAATCGGAATTTGCATCATCATCTATGGTCTCCTTACGATTCTCCGGCTTAAAGCGGCGGCAATACCACTGGGGATCCCTCTTTTCCGGTACCCGGCCGATCCGGCAGCCGTAGACTGTCCTTCCTTGCCTGCCCTTGTACCACGGGACCCACTCTCTGCACCCGCTCCGGCACAGCTCCCTAGCCTGGTCCAGGTGGGCGCCGCTCGGGGCCGCCTCTCTAGTCGTCTTCCTCATATAGATCCTCTTCTCGCTCCAGCTGACCTCTTACCAGTGTTACATCAGCCTCCAGGTGGGTAACCCGCTCCTCAAGGCTGTCTATCCGCCTGGGTCCCTTGGGCTTCCTCTGCTTTTTGGGTGGCGCCGGCTCTATGTCCATGAGCCTGAGCTGGTTATCGGATACCCGTAGCTTCCTCTTATCGTACATTGACCACCTCCTCTTTAGACTCCATCTTGAGGTCCACTCCCAGCCATCTCAGAGGTAGCTCGGTCTTAATTTGGTAAGAGCCGGTGTCACCATGGTCCGCCAGGTAGTAAAACATGTACTCGACAATGAGCTTCACCAGGCCGGCATCCGAAAGGATCCGGATAAGTTTCCAAAGCTCTGGCTCGGTGCGTTTCTCCGCCGGGATGCCGGCATTGAGCTTGTCCCAAAGCCATTTCTCTGGCGCCTTGCCGCGGTCGCTATCATAATAGGTAGCGACCTGTTTGCCGTGGAGCTGGTTGTAGATGATGAGCTCCAGGAACGGCCGGGTGACCGCTATCGCTGGCGCCTTGATGCCGGCCACGGCCGTGATGCCCTGGACATGTGTTGCAAGCAGCTCGGCTACCTGCCCCACATGGTCAATCGCCTGCCTGATGGCCTCGCGCTCGGCGTTTTTCCTCGCCTGGCCAGCGGCGTTCTTCTTCCTGGTGAGTGTCCCTTTCTTTTGCGCCAGGCACTTGGGGTCTGAACAGACAAAGATTTCCTTCTCCCCGGGATACTTGCTGTCAAAGGCATAGTGAAAGCCGCGGGTACACCGCTCCAGACACTCCTCGGGATCGTCGATGTGTTTGACCTCATCGGAGAGAAGGGCGTAGCCCTGTTTCATGTAGCGGGAGTACTGGCTGCCGTCGCCGATATCGTTCAGGTCCAGAACTTCGGCCCGGGTACCCGCAGCGGCACGGGCCTGCTCCATTATGTCTGCGGGGATTGTTTTTGTTTCTGTTGGCACTTGGCATATTGCCTTATGCGGCAGCCATTCGTCACAGATATAGCGGTCATCACCATCACCACTGACCCTGAAATCCTCGCGGCCACAAGTGGGTTCATTGGCACAAGTTTCACAAGGCAGTTCTCCCACCGGTCGCTCTAGGTTAGCTCTCTCCCTGACCTCTTCCAGTTGTCTGTCCCTTTCATCGGCCTGTGCTTCCAGTTGCTCCTCGACGGCTGGGCCCAAGTCGTCTAGACTCTCGGTGCATTTACTCCAGCCGGCGCTGACGTCTCCTCCTGTCCCGATCTTGCCACTGGATTTATGGACCTTGGCCAATTCGACATCTGCCGATTTTAACCCCAAGGCTTCGACCGCGATGGTCAGGTTTTGTGCCGTGACATCAAAGTGAGGGCAGTCTATACCCGGCTTGGTCACAATCCGATAGGTATGATTGAGCACAAACTCTTCGGGCTTGGGGTCGACCACCGTGGCCACCGGCTCGAAAGATGCCTTGGCTGATTCCTCAGCAACTTTCTTTTCCTGCCTAACAGCGATTATCCTGCCTTGGCCATCAATGGCTATCCAGGAAGTGCCCCGCTTCTCTAAAGTAAGCTCGGGTACCGCCGGCTCGGACTTTTCTTGAGAAATGTCGGCTGCCGGCTCCGGAGTCCGCTGGGCGACGTCCTTGGCCGCCCTCTCAAGAACCTCGGCCTTCATCCTGGACTTGGCCGCGGCAGCCGCTTTGACCTTATGCTCTTCGGTCTTCTGCTTCCAGCACTCCTCGTCAGTACAATAGTGAGCCACCTGGCTTTTGGTGAGGTGGGTCACGACGGACTTGGCGCATTTAAGACAGCCGGCTGCCCGGGAATCAAAGAGAAGATTATAGCGCCATGAGCCATGGCCCTTTTCCAGAGGTGGGAATTTTGCGTTTATAGCATCGTGAATAGACTTCTGCAGCCCCTCGACGGTGTTGGGGTGTCCGAACTGCTTATTACCGGTTTTGAGGCCGTTGACGGCGGCCGACATGAGCTCCTCGGCGTCGGGGATCCCCTCGAGAGTCAGCAGCTCCCGGCCCTGGGTAAAGGAGATTATCCCCTCATCAATCTTGTCCAGAAACTTCTCCGGCAGCCGGAGCACCCGGAGCATGTTGCTCACGTTGGCTTCCGTCATACCGTGTTTTTCGCCGATAGCTTTCTCGGTGACTTCCGGGAAGACGCCGTTGAAACCTTGGATACACCGGGCGACCTCAATAGGCTTGATGTCGGTCCGCCGAAGGTTCTCCTCAAGGGCAAAGTCAAACATATCCCGGTCGGAAAGCTCCTTCACGTCCACGGGCATGGTTGCCCAGTTGCCGGCTGCCTGGTGCTTCTGGTTGTCCCGATAGCCGCGGAGCCGCATGTGGCCGTAGGCGAGCTGCACCCGGCCATCTAACTGCCGTCCCTCGACTCCCTGGCGCATGCCTACTTTATGCAGCGAGTCAGCCATCTCCTTGATCTTCACTGGCGCATAGTATTTTCGCGGGTTGTAGGGATTGTCATCAATCAGGTCTAGGGGTACATCTCTGATTGCCATTTATTAAACCTCCTCCTTCTAAGTATTGACTTGGAGGCGTGAGGGGTATAGAATAAAAGGGTAGGTCAAGCCTCATCGCTTCTCCACTGAGCCGCTGGAATGGTCAACCGGCGGCTCAACCATTTACGGGCACTTCGTTCGTCACTGCTTCTTACCTCCTTTTTGTGCCAGAATAGCCTCGGCCTCCTTCACGGCCTGGTCCTTATCCATATCACGGAAGCGTTGCTGAGCGGCAGCATGGGTTGAGTGTAGCGGTGTAAACTGGTGATGCTTGGCAATGATGTCAGTTATGGCCAGGTTGGCATACTCCTGGGTGGTGGTTATACGTTCGTGCCCCATTATCAGCTGGAGAGAACGGAGGTCGCCGCCGTTTACCAGGAAGCCCTTACCAAAGGCGTGACGGATTCGGTGTGGCCCGAGTTTCGGCCCATTGATGCCGGCTTTCCTCATGTAGGCAGACACTGTCCGATAGATGCCGTTCCTGGTTAGGGGGCCTTTGTGACCATTAAATACGTACTCACTCTTGCCATTGGTAGCAATCAGGGCTAGCAGCAGCCGTCTTGTCTCCTCGCTGATGGGAGCTTCTCGTTCGCCGCTCTTGCCGCGGACATAGACTGTCTCAAGCCAGATGTCCTGCGGGCGCAGCCCAGCGAGTTCGCTGCTGCGGATACCGGAATCAATGAATAGCGTCAATATTACCCGGTCTCTCAGGTTTGCTTCTGGTACCGACTCGAGTAACCTCATCTCCTCATCAGGTTCCAGAGTCGCCCTGTTCTTCTTACTCTTACCTTTCTTGATGCTTGGGGCGTGCATCTTGGCCATTGGATTGCGAACGTTATGCCGCTCGCTGATGAATCTGAAAAAGGCCCTGAGGGCATTGAAGTAATTGAGGTTGGTCGCCGGTGAGGATTTAATGGTAGACAAGAAGGCCTCAATTGGTTCGGGCTTCTTTGAGAGCTTTGGGCAAACCTGGGCGAATCGCTGGAGCTTGGCCTGGTACCAGGTAATAGTGAACTCGCTCAGGTCAGGTTTAGATTTTCGCGAGTTTAGGAACTCGTTGATGGCTGCCTGCGTCCTCACAACACCACCCCCCCAGGCAGCGTTGATGTGGCCGTGACTGGCAGGACCGTATTAGCGCTTAGGAACACTTTATTTCCCCGTAGCGCTAATAGGTTGAGTACTACGGGAGAGGTCTCGTCAGCGCTGTCACCTACTATTAGTATAACCCGATGGCTCGGTGATGAATCGGGAAATGCGTGGTAATTTGGTAGGGGGCTTTTGGTCTGAGGACTTTGTTTGTATAGTGGTTCCAAGCAGGGGGCGAATGCACCAGAAGTACTACTTCTGCTGCATTCCCTGTAAAAAGGCCTTTGACCAGGACCCGGAGAAGTATCTGGCCAAGAGCGCTTAATTAAAAGATTGGACAACAAACTCTGGATTTGTTGTCCTATCTCCGCTGCTTTTTGGGGCAAAATCAGGGGTAGAATATCATTGACTACCCCGAGGAAATGCCCAGATTTTAATTGTGTGACGTCGGTTTTTGGGGAGTCGTCTAGTGGTAGGACACGTGACTCTGGATCACGGTGCGAAGGTTCGAATCCTGCCTCCCCAGCCAGCTTGATTAAAAGTCTACTGCTGAGTTTCATTTTGCCTACCTTATAGCATCTCTGACTTGCTGCATCATATCCCCAGTATAAGAAGTAGTGTTGTGAATATCAGCTAAATAGTTCTCAATACGAGACCTTAGTTCCTCAAGGCTTTCAGCCTTCGCTAGGAACTGTGGTAAATCACGCAGGTCTCCAACGAATTTAAATATTTCCAGGATAGTCTGTCTCTGGCGTTCGAGTTCTGCCAGTTCAGGAGGGAACGGTGGTAATGGTGGCAAGTGATAGATTACGTCGTAAGCCACTTGAACCATTCCTACGACCTGTTCTATCTTGCTAGGGGTGAGACCTGGCGGCAGAGGAGGCAAATCAGGTAAGCCTTCGGCAAAATAAGCAAGTTCACCGGTCTTGCTTTGAATCTCAGTCAGCCTGTCAAGCGCGAGTGTGTAGCTTGAGGAATTAACTAGGGTCTGTAGGTTCTGGAGCACAGCATTTACTTTTACCAGCTCGCTATTCAATTGTTGGTTTTCCGCCAGAAGTCGCTGGTTGTCAGCCTCAAGTCGCCTAATCTTAGCCTCTAACTCGGCAGTTGTTGATGATGTTCCTGAATTTGTAAATACTGGTGTGGGCATGGGTACTGGTGTGGGAGTTTGGGGTGATGATGGATAGGCCGGCGCTGCAGGTAGCGGGCTGGCTTTAGAACAACCCGGCTGTAGAACTACCACCAACGCTAGAATTAAACTTAATATGACTGCCCTTGACCTACTCATTGCCAGCACCTCCCTACTTACCCCTTCTCCGCGACAAAGACGCAATATTTACCGGGACCTTTAATTGCATAACTATATTGCTTTAACGCCAACTGGGCATGGTTTACAGACAACTCTGTCTTCAGTCTGAGCAGCTTGAGCAACCTGATTAAAGGATAGACTATCCAGGCGATGCGGTAAATACGAAGTGACGATGGCATAACTTTGCTGCTTATATCCTCACACACTACATGCCGAAAGCCGGCCTTCGTCAAGTAATCCGTGAACTCCGCTACACTTGGAATATTGGGAACCGCCCAGCCCATGAGGTCTTTGTTAAGCTCAGAGCTCTCCTGGTTCTTGAATCCGTCGGCAACTAAGATACGCCCCCCTGGCTTAAGTATCCTGCTCATCTCCATGAGGAAGGCCTGCTTGCCTTCAGCATGGCATGAGGACTCCACCGCCCAGACAATATCAAAGGTATTTTCTTCAAAGGCAGCCTGACAGAAGTTCATTTCATGGAAGCTAACCAGGTTATTCAGTTTTCTCTTTTCTGCCTCTCCTCGAGCGATATTAACAAAATTATGATTGATATCTATCCCGACGACATTGCACCCAATGTTCTGAGCAAGCCAGATTGAGCTCCCGCCAACGCCACATCCGGCATCGAGAACTTTTTCCCTTGAGGTGATTTGAGCTTTATCTGCTAACACCTCTATCATTCTAACCAAGCCCTTATCGTGGCCCTGTCCATTATCATGAAATCCGTAATGGAGACAGAGGTTCTTATTACTACGCCAGAATATTTTGTAGTAGATGTAGCATTCATCGTAGTAGTCAGTTATCCTGTCAGCGAACGTCTTTCCTATTTCCATTCAACTCCTTGTCTAAAGGCTTGAGGCTGTGCTAGAATAAAACATGTGGGTAGAGGTTAGTCCGCCTCGACACCCCCTTTGCTCAAGCCGCTGGTTCACCGCCGGCGGCTTGTTTATTTCTATTGTTAAGCCTCTCTATCTCGGTTACAGGGATAAATAAAATACCGCCGAGCTTGAAGCAGACGATCTTGCCGGCATCAATCCAGCGGTACACGGTCATCTTTGGTTTTCCAAGTCGCTTGGCTGCTTCCGGGACGGTTACGATATCGTCGGATAGAACCTTTATCTCCCCCAGTGGCATAGCAGTAACACCCCCAATTAGAAACGCATTAAAAACGATACCATAGTCACAAGGGGTTGTCAAGCCCCTTGGTAAGCAATTTTTAGAGAATTTTTGGGGTCACCTAAGGCACCAGGTCTTAATTTCGCCGTTTTTCTAACCAGGTAAGGCTGGGGCTGAAAAAGGCAAAAAGAGAGTCCCAAAGCTGGCGCGCCGGCGGCGACCCCTATTTTCCGAAGCTGGGACGCTCTGTAGTCAAAATCTAGGCTCATTAAAGCTGTTCTGCGACTGATTATACCTCTAACGGCTTGGGTGATGGACTTCACCGCCGACAAGACGGCGTCAACCCACCTGGTGTCAGTGTTCCTCTATCCATTGGATAAGGTCTTTGATTAAGAAGACCCTTTTCCGGCCAACCTTGTGGGAGGGGAGTCCCTGCTTCATAAGCTGACGTAGTGTCTCGTGGCTGACGTTTAAAAACTCCTGCGCTTCCTGGTAAGTATAGAAGATTCGCTTAATTTTCTTTTCTTCGTCTTGGATGGTAGGCCTCCTAAATTTTAATTAAATTATCTGCCGATAGGCTATCAATGGCAAAGCTGGCTTTCACTGGTTTTAGTTAGGGTTAACAAGTAATTAATAGTCGCTACTTGACAAAGGCTGCTTATGGCTGTATAATCACTGTATGCTAAAAGCCGTTCTCATCAGGATAAGAAGGGAAACCAGGGACAGGTTGCATAAGGTCAAGCATCCCGGGCAGACCCTGGATGGCATCATAACCGAGCTGATTGATTTATGGGAAAGGGAGAAAAAGCCTGAGCCGCCCATTAAGTAAATGAGAATCACAAAAGAAGAGACCTGCGGCAACAGGTCCCTTCCATGATAATGGAATATGACGATGACGAGCGGTCATACCGCCATACTTATCTTTATTATAGCACTTTTTAACTCGGCTGACAAAGGATCAATGGCTGGGTGGGAGAGGCGGGAGCGGACTTCGGGGGTGCACGCGGGCCCGCTACTACGGTGAGCCGATGTGCTGGAAGGGCTGGCTGGACCTGATTTTTCTAGCAATCAGCCTGCGGTTTAGCAGAGATAAGCCAGAAGGGAGGTGATGTGCAGCGAAAACAAACGGGAATTTTAATCAGGGGTTACAAATTCAAAAAAGGAGGAACCCAATTGAAAAGGAAAATATTGAGTACTTTACTTGTCCTAGTCCTGATGCTGAGCTTCAGTCTCGTGATGGCAGTACCGGTAGCGGCGGCTGAGATAATCGTTGGTGATGCCTACGCTACTATTCAGGAGGCCGTCGATGCTGCTAGTCCTGGGGACACTATCACTGTGGTAGCAGGCACGTATACTGAAGATGTCTCGGTCAATAAGACCCTGACCCTGCAGGGTGCTCAAGTTGGTGTCGACCCAAGAGGTGGAAGAGCTGGTGATGAGTCTGAGATAGTCGGAGTAGTTGTAGTAACCTCTGATGCTACAGACGTAGTCTTTGATGGCTTTAAGTTCGCCTCTCCGACAAGGGCTTTTACGCCTCGAGGGTTCAACTTGGGTGTAGAGTCGGAGTCCTCGACTATCAGAAACAACATTTTTGTTGCTGAGGAAAACGCAGGACACGTCCCATATGGCAGTTACCTCACTTTTCAGGACGTTACCAATGTTCTGGTAGAACAGAATTCCTTCTCCGGGCACTTGGACTCCATACAGGAGCCTAACGTGATTCTGGTCTACGGTATTGTTGCCGGTGGCACAGTAACTGTCCAGAACAACGAGATGCACGACGTTGGTGGCGGTGGAGGCGTTGGAATTATGTGTGACAATGCTAACGCTGTTATCAACATAACTGGGAACGAGATGGACAATACTGGTGATGGCGTCTGGGTCTGGAACGGGGGAGGCAGTGTATTTGACATGCTCTCCATCACCGACAACGAGATTCATGACTGCTCGAAGATAGGTGTGAAGGTTGTTGCACCTGTTACTGGCACTGTCTTTGTTTCTGGTAACGACTTCCAGGACAATGATATTCAAGTAGACACAGGTGGTGTCCTGGTCGTTGAGGAAGTTCTCGCCAGCAACACCTTTGACCGTGCTGTGGTCGTTGACCATTCGGGTAGTTCACTGCTGCATATGATCTGGAGCAGCATTCAGGATGCTGTCGATGCGGCAGTAGCTGGCGACACCGTTGAGGTTTTAGAAGGAACCTATCGAGAGAACGTAGTCATCAGTCCAGACAAGGACGGCTTGCAGTTGCTTGGCGATGGTTACGAGCATTCGATCATCACGCCGGTTAGTGGCCAGCCTATCAAGCTTCCAGGTTGGAGCATGCTTGATGAACGTCCTCTCGATGGTGTCAGAATCCAGGGTTTCAGACTGGTAACTGCTGATGATTCACACGCGATTCTTGTTGGCTCCGGAACGCCTGATGGCAGCTACTACACGACGAACCTGGAACTTGATGACATTGTGATTCAAGAAGGTTCCCGAGGGATTGGCCTCAATTCCGTAAATGGAGTTACACTCACGGATGTACAGCTTGCCAACGTCAGTGGTAGCCCAGAAGCTGCACTAGAACTGACCGGAGTGTTCGGTCTCACTTTTGTCGACGGAAGCATCTGGGAGAACGACATCGGCGTTCGCCTGCAGGCAACGGGTCCCGGCGACATCGGAGAGGGTTATGGGGTGAATGGAGACATTGAAATCCATAGCTCCTCGTTCTGTGGTAACGGCATTGCGATTGAGAACCTAGATAGCAGTGTCGAGATTGATGCCACCGACAACTACTGGTGCCATCCCAGCGGACCTCGTCACAGCCCAGGTGAAGGTGACCCGGTAAGCGACTATGTAGCTTTTGAACCGTGGTTGCTTGAGCTGGGTGGTGATACCTACGACAAGACCTTGCCTCTGAAAGACGGCTGGACGTTGTTTTCGGTCGATAAGGCAGTGTCTGACCCGGTGTGGGTAGGGGAAATATTGCTGGCGTATAAGCATACGCCTACTGGTGGTTTTGTTCCCGCGACCGCTGCTGACCTGAAACCGCTGACCGCGATATTCGTGAAGACGAACGGTGGCGGTGGAGTTGGCTTCAACTATCCTGAAGGTGGCCCAGCTATAGACTCGAAGAACCTTGAAGCTGGTTGGAACCTGATAGGTAGTCCTGCTGGCATCACGTCTAAAGCTCTATTGGCACCGTTACGCTACGTCACGGTTGGGACACAGCAGATAGTCGGCCTTACGTCGTTGATAAGCCCCGGAGAGTACAATCTGTCTGGTGTGAGCTTTGATAAAGCAACGCTGACAGATCTCCAGTGGATGACTCTCCCAGACCTTGCCCCGTTTGACGGTTATTGGGCCAGTATGGAAGCAGCCGAAGTCTTTGAGGCTCCGTACTAAGGATTTGGTGGGAGGGGCTTCAGTGATTGGAGCCCCTCCAGCCAGAAGGAGGTAGAAATATGAGAAAGGTAATGTTTTCAGTGGTAGTGGCCTTGCTGTTGGTGTTTTGCGCCGCGCCTGTCTATGCTGTACCGGTGCTTCCGCACGCCTTTTGTGGTAGTGTGACGATAAATGATTCACCAGCACCGGATGGGACTTTGGTTTCGGCGACAGTAGCCAATGGGAACGTCCTGCCCAATAGCCAGAATCCTGTTATGACAGTAGGCGGAAGCTACGGTATTGATAGCTTCGAGCTCTTGGTTCAGGGCGATATCGCGGGTGGTGATACTGTAATCTTCTGGGTGAATGGTATTGAGACAGACCAGACTGCTGTTTTCGAGATTGGTGGTGGACCGGACGTGGTTGATTTGGCGGCACTTATAGAGCCAGAGCCAGAGCCGACACCAGCACCCAGTGGTGGAGGTGGTGGAGGTGGTGGAGAGCCTGCTTATCGCAGCTGCCAGACCAACTTCTGCGGCGAAATAGGCAGGTTCGATATAGACTGGCAAGGGAAGGTTATTAAGACGGTAACCGCCCGCTGTAAGGCTGGCCCGCTCACCATCGAAATTAGCAAGGGTACTATTGCCTCGGGCAAGGATGGGAAACCGCTATCTAGCCTGTCAGTGACTGAGGTTACGACCCCGCTGCCAACACCGGAAGGAGCTAACATCATCGGCCTTCCGTTTGACCTGGGGCCGGATGGAGCTACCTTTGACCCACCGATAACCTTTACCTGGCGTTATGACCCAGCTACTTTACCTGAAGGTGTCGCGGCAAAGAATTTAGTCATCGCTTACTACGATGCTACTGCGAAGAAATGGATAGAGGTGGCAGGTGAGGTTGATACAGCAAATAACAAGGTTACTGCTAATGTCACCCACTTCACCACTTACGCCATGCTGGGGGCCGTTACGCCGGCACCAGCACCGGAGCCGACACCGACACTAACTGCTACACCCACGCCAGCACCCGCACCGGCTCCAACTCCTGCACCTACGCCAGCACCAGCTCCGGGGCCTACACCACCGCCAACCCCACCACCAGGTCCGACAGGCCCGATCACGATTACAACACCTGGGCCAGAGCCAATGGCATCCTACTGGTGGTACATCATCGGCATTGTCGGAGTTATCGTGATAGGCGCAATCGTCTATATGGTCCGAAGGAAGCGCGGCTAGTTTTCTCCGGAAACGGATAGTGGGTGATTAGACCTCCCCCCTGACTCCGCCAGGGGGGAGGTAAGGAGGTAATAGCTACACAAGATGAGGTGGTTAAGTAAATGAAAACTACCATTCACGTACAAAGCGACCAGTTAAATAAAGAAGAAGTGAGAGCCCTGCTGCAGGCCATTAGGCTCTGCGAGATGGCGACCTTCCCGGATAAGGAGATCCGTGTCCTCGTCGAGGTCCCCGAGCTGACCACCGTTGAGACGAATGAAATCCTCAAGAGTATCAAGCCGCCGTATAAGTACGGACCGGAGATTATTAAGTAAGGGAAGGAAGAAGCGAGGTGATGCCTATTGATTGAGTGAAATTCGCTCAAAGGGACAAGGTAAAACAGTAATCTAAAAAGGAGAAAAAATAAAGTGAAAAAGCTATTCATCGCAGTGGTAATGCTCGTATTATGCATAATCACCATTATTGGCTGTGATGAGCCAGCGCCAGCACCGGCACCAGCACCGATACCCACGGCGCCGGCTCCAACAACCACAACAACACCTACCGCCCCTATTAATAAGTATGGCGGTATCGTGAGATTGCCCCTTGAGGAAGGGCCGGGAGTACCCGGCTATCCACCTGAAGCTAATCCCCAATCGCTTGAAGCGGGTAGACCCGCCCTAGAGCCTTTCATGCGAATCTGGCCCGGGGGCGTAGTCGAACCTCTACTGGCGGAGAACTATGAAATCGCTCCCGATGGTACTTCTATCACCCTTCTCTTGAGACAAGGAGTTATGTTCCATGACGGTACCAACTTTGACGCCGCTGCAGCCAAATGGAACATCGATAAACATATTGAGGCTAAAGTACTTCAAGGCTTTACATCAGTGGATGTGCTTGATAACTACACAATTCGCGTCAACGTCACGCAATATAAAAACACGCTTATTAACGACATAGGCGCCGTTCAAATAGTATCGCCAACCGCCGTCGAGAAGAACGGCCTGGAATGGGCGAGGTTGAACCCGGTCGGCGCGGGCCCGTTTATATTCGTGAAATACGATCGCGATTCCAAGCTGGTGTATAAGAAGAACCCGAATTATTGGGACAAAGACAAACCATATCTGGATGGCATAGAATACGTCGTTATTAAGGATGAGACGGTGCGCAAGATAGCCTTCGAAAAAGGCGAGATAGCCTGGGTGCGTGCCCTCGGCTTGACGGCCCAGGAACTCCGAGATAAGGGTTACGAATCCGCCAGCATGTCCGGAGGGACTTTCGTGCTGCTTCCTGATAGCACCAATCCTGATTCCCCCCTGGCCAATAAGAACGTACGCCTGGCAATGTCATATGCCCTTGACCGGGAAGTAATATCGCAGGCATTGGGCTATGGCTTTACCAGCCCGGCCTACCAGCTTTACCCCGGTTGGGAACTGATTCCCGGAGTGGAGAAACACCTATATAACCCGGACAAGGCCAAGCAACTGCTGGCCGACGCCGGCTATCCCAACGGGTTTAAAACCACGATACATGCCTTTCCCAAAGTAATTCCCAGGGAATACATCGAAGCCATAGCGGGTATGCTCCGCAAGGTGGGTATTGATGTAACTACCGATTATCCTGAGGCTGGCGCTTATCAAGAGTTACGGTCCGGCGGTTGGGACGGCATGATGGGCCACGCGCTGTTTGGGACTCTTAATCTGAATGTCCCTCTCCAGATGTACTTTGATGGTGTTCAGTTTCCTGATGTCAAAAAACCCGCCGGTTTTCGGGAGTTGATAGATGCATCGTATTACTCGAAAAACTATGATTCGATGAAGATGCAGGCGGTACTCCAGCTTTTACACGATGACGTCACGGTCATACCCTACTTAGAAGAGATCGCTATCAATTACATAAGGAAGGGCTATCATGACATGCACCTGATGGAATTTTCGCTAGAGGCATGGGTATACGAAGACGCATGGCTTGACCCGGATCTTCGTTAAGCGCAGTAACATAGTTAGGTCTGAAGAAACATAAAAGATAATGAACCCGCCCCGGCAACCGATATCAACCAATATTGCCGGGGCGGGCCAGGCTTTTGCCATACCCTTGTGTGCCAGTGTCTTTCCAGGATAAAAGAATAATAAAATGGCAACATACATCATACGTCGCATATTACAGATGGTACTGGTCCTTCTAATAATCTCCGTGATCATATTTTTGTTAGTGCGGCTATTACCGGGTGACCCTATCTTACTGTACCTGACTTCTCAAAGCGTGAGGGATATCCCTCAGGAGCGAATTGATATCATAAAGCACGATTTGGGACTTGATAGGTCCTTGTGGGTGCAGTATTTTGATTGGTTATCTCACGTGGCTACAGGTGATCTTGGGAACTCTATCATCCACCGTGGCAAGGTGATAACCGATATTAAACAAAGACTGCCGATAACTCTCCATATAGGCCTCTTGGCCTTTGCCGCCAGCATTATTATCGGAATACCGATGGGCGTTATTTCAGCGGTACGGCGGAATAGCTGGATGGATAATGTACTGACCAGTCTGGGCAATCTGGGAATCTGTGTCCCCATTTTCTGGCTCGGCATATTACTCATTTACCTTTTTGGCCTTAAACTGGAATGGCTACCAGTTTTTGGCTATACATCACCATTTGAGGACTTCTGGCTAAATACGAAGCAGATTATCTTGCCTGTCTTTTGCGAAGCCGCTCCCGGCATGGCATCAGCAGTGCGGCTGACCCGCTCCAGCATGCTCGAAGTACTGCAACTGGACTATATACGTACTGCCTGGTCTAAAGGATTGAGAGAAAGGAAAGTAGTAATAAGACACGCACTGAAAAACGGATTAATACCAGTAATCACGCTAAAGGGAATGACGATGGCAGGCATTATTGGTGGTTCGGTACTCATCGAGACCGTCTTCAGCATTCCAGGGATGGGTAGGCTGATGGTGGAGGCAATTTTTTCGCATGATTACATCGTGATTCAAGGCGGTATACTGATAATCGGCATAATCTTATTATCTGTTAATTTGCTTATAGACCTTTCCTACGGATGGCTTGACCCCAGGGTGCGTTACGGCTAAGGAGTCATACAGTGTCAGAAGAAGTTAAAGCGAGCGTAGAGCGGGCGGAGGCCCCGCCCCGTGTGAACAAACTTCGGCGCTTCCTTAAGGTATTCCTGGGCCGCCCGGTGGTCATCTTCGGCGTCTCTATCATTTTCGTGTTGCTGGTATGTGCCACCTTTCCCGGACAGATAGCCCCTTACGATCCTAACGAGCATAACTTAAGTGAGCATCTACTTGCGCCAAGCGGGGAGCACCTCCTGGGTACCGATGTCCTCGGCAGGGATCTGATGAGTCGTATCATCTTTGGTGCACGGACAGCGGTTATTATCGGCGTCTGTGCCCTCGGCATTGCCTCTGTGCTAGGCATGATACTGGGGTTAACGGCCGGATATTTTGGCGGTTTGACATACGCGGTTATCATGAGGTTCATTGATGCGCTGATGGTTTTTCCACCGATATTACTGGCTCTCATCATCGCAGGCCTGCTCGGTGGGGGGATGCTTATAGTTATCATCGCCCTTGGCATCAGCTTGATGCCGGGATATGCCAGGGTTATGTGCGGTCAGACTCTCTCTATAAGGGAAAATGACTATGTACTGGCAATACGCAGTACGGGAGCAAGTGACGTACGCATCATGTTCCGGCATATTTTACCCAACGCTTTTCCGCCGATGATAGTACTCATGACCCTGATGATCGGTATAACTATACTAGCCGAAGCCGGCCTCAGCTTCCTTGGTATAGGCATAACGGAACCTATCGTAGCCTGGGGTACCCTGGTAAACGATGGTTATAAATACCTATTAACACGCCCGGTGCTTTCCATTGCTCCCGGCATCGCTATAATCCTTGTAGTATATGCCTTCAATATGGTTGGGGATGGTCTGAGAGACGCTATCGATCCCAGGCTCAGAGGCGTACTCTGATTGGCCCAGACAAGAAAGCCAGATTTTTGTAGTTTAGAAGACAAAAAAGGGGAGTATTGGCATTACCAGAACCCGCCAGGTCAAAAAATAGCCGTCTTTCCAACCGGTGGGGTGACGAGCCGGAAAGACGGAATTTCTGCTCCCAAAGCTGGCGCGACGGCGCTACCTCCTATTTTATGAAGCTAAGACGCGCTGTAATCAAAATCTAGGCTCATTAAAGCTGTTCTGCGACTGGATCCTTTAACGAGTGCAGCCGCCTGGACCGGGCAGGTAATTCTTGGCGATCGCCAAGAATTTAGGGGGTATAAACGCTATGGAGGACAAAAAAGGGGGCCGGGGATTCGAACCCCCGGCCCCCCTTCTTTCCTGGTATATTACTTCTTAGTATATACTTTTAGTATATGACTATAAGTCAAACAATGCCGGCTGCTCTAACTTCCTTTCGGCTGCCGCTTCCTCCCGCTGCTCCCGCCTTTCGCCCCGTTCTCTCTCCTGGCGGACTTTTACCCGCTGGCGGTAAATCCAGTCTTTCAGCCGGTCGAGGTGCTGCATCTGATAATCGCTGAGCTGGTCTACCCTGATGTCCTCGGGCATGGTGGCCCCGGACTCTTTAGTGCGGTGCTTCTCGTAAACCTTGCCGGCGATGTAGAGGTAAATTTGGGTCCAGTCGCTATCAATCGGCTGAGTGAGTGAAACTGTATATAGGTAGGCGCAGGCTTCAGCGTCGGTACCGGTCATCTCTCCTGTCTTGAGAGCTTCCACGTTTGACATGAGGCGCTCCATGGTGATGGCGCCCTTGAGCCAGTCGGGAAGGGTATCGCCCCATCCCCCAGGAAAGACAAGAATAGGGTCCGTAAAGACACCCACGATATCGGAGATGCCTTTCTCAAGTTGCTTTTCAGTTGTCAATCGTTATCCTCCTTTCTTGGGCAAAGTTACCCCTTTCGGATAAGAGGGGGCTAAGCCCCTCTTTAGTCCTTGAACCTGGTTATGTGCAGGCAGGCGTAGTGCGACCGGTAGTTATCAATCGGGCTTTCCCAGAAGCCGTTGCGGAAGTCGAGAAGCCAGTGCCAGTAGCCTTGATATTCCTGAGTGCGGACGGCTACCAGGTAATCGGCGAATATCCTGACGTGGCCACCCCTGCTGCCGCGGAGTACCACGACACTGGGGATAAAGTCGGTATCCTCTCTAAGGTGGAAAGGATAATATTCCAGCTGGAGCCGTTGTAGTTTCAGGTTATCGAGCCAGAAATGCCGGCCGCCGGCATCATACGAGCCGATGTAGATATCCTTGCCCTCGAGGTCTGCAAGGATATCCATTAGCCTGGCCAGGGCTGCCCTGCGTTGTTTGCGCAGGGGGACCCGGGCGGACCGGTGCCCCAGTCTGACCTCGGTCATCGGTTCTGGCTTCTCTATCTCGACCCTGGCTTCCTGGAAGAGGTCGAGCTGAGTTGTTGCCATCGATGTCACCTCCCTTCTTCTCTGATTTTGGGCATGGGTAGCCCCTGGAAGTGATACAATTTGCATCAAAATGCATCACTTTGAAACACTTCGAGACAGTTTTAGACAAGGGCTGGCGTGCTGCCGTACTTCTGGCTGACCTGGTCGGATTTGAGAGCGTCGGCAGGGATGTCGTCGCGGAGTCGTTGAATGGCTCGCTTGATACTGCCTTCGATATGTTCAACGGATTTGTGGTGGGTCTTGCTTTCGAAGTCGTAATTGGTTAGGGTAACCTCACCGCCTGTGACCCGCCCCAGTTCGCTGAGGATGGTATTAATACCCTGCTCAATGTACTGGGGGAGGTCGGCAATATTCAAAGCTTCCTTGGCGACAATCCGGGCCTGCTCCAGTGGCTCGGCGGCCTGGTTAAGAAACTCCTCAATCATGCCGGCGGCCTCACTCACCTTCAAGGCACTCCATTTGATAGGCACAATTTCACCTCCTTCCCAGGGCATGGCTAGCCCTGTAGATTTGAGCGGTAACCCGCTCATCCCTGACGCCTAGCTCGGTTAGGCGTCAGAGTGAAAGGGTTACAGGCTAGCTTTTGAGAGCGAAGTTTATGGCTTCCTTTACTACCTCCGACCAGCACTCAAGCCCATTGTCCACGCCCTTTCTCACCATACGGAGGACATCATCGGTTATGGCTTCCTCTGGGATATCCATCTCCCTGGCGCACTCGATGACATCTTCCCTGGTGAGAACAAAAAGAGTGTCCTTGTCTGCCATATCTGGCTTCCTCCTTTCCGAATGAATTACGAGTAAATTCCTGGGAGTACCTACTCTCTTTGGTTGTGGTTCATACTGTGCAAATGTCCCAGGGGACTTCCAAAAGTACGCAACCGCCGATAGTGTCCCTGCCATCGTGCCCTGCACTGCCATCGGGCATCGGCGCTCCCTGCCCTTTTTGCCACAAACAAAAAAGGGGCAGCCGTTCCCACGTAGGGGAACGAATACCCCTGAAAAAGACAAAAAGAGGCGGAGTTACCCCCGCCTCTTTTGCGTGGCTTTCTGTTCGGTCAAGCGTTCAATTTCGGCTTAAGCTATACGGCTACTGGTTCTTTTGCCTTGCGCTTCCGCTTCGGCTTGTCGGCTTTGGTGATTGCCTCGGCTTCGGCTACCGCTTCGGTTGCCTCGGTGTCCTCGGCGGGTGCTGGCTCGGCTTCTGGCTCGGTTGCCTCGGCGGGTGCTGGCTCGGCTTCTGGCTCGGTTTTCGGCTTCTCGGTGCTTACCATCATCGGCATGGTGACAAGCTGGTACCCGTCAACCTGAAAGAGGACTGGCGAGTTGCCATCGGAGAGCTTCAAGTCCACCATACCGCTACAGGCTTTTAAGGCGGCGGCAAGATACTTGCCGTCAAGCCTTACCTTGTTGACCTCGCCCTCAATATCGGCTGGCATTACCGCTTGCCCCTTATCATCGGGGCTTGACAGCATCACCATGCCGTTATCAAAAGTGAGGTCTATCGGGTAGGACTTGCTATCGGCAAGCACCTTGAGAGAGCCTACAGCCTTGACTGCCTCAACGGTGTCAAAGTGGACAACGGTTTTTGCCTCGGTAGGAATGAGCTTCTCATAATCAGGGAAAGTGCCATCAGCACCTACGAAGCTATACCGAATTGCCTCGGTATCAATAATCAGCTTCATTCCGTCAAGGCTCTCACCGCTTGCCTCAAAGCTCAGGTTTACCCGCCTTGCTTTACGCAGGGCGTTGGCGATACCCGCTAAGTCGTCACGGACTATCAGGGCTTGCCCCTCGCCGTCAAAATCAATGCTCTGGACTGCCAGCCTGAAACCATCGGCACTCACCAGCTTTAGCTTGCCCTCACCAGCCTTGAACAGCACACACTGTAAAACAGGTCTGTTGTCCTCGGTAGAGGTAAAGGGTAGCGTTCTATTAAGTGCCTCGGCAAGCTCTACATTCCCGATGTTGGGCTTGACGGCGTTATTCGGGCTTACCCTGACATCGGCAAGGGTCAATGGTGTTTTTTCACCTACCCATGCCATGTCCTCAAGGTAACTGGTATTGCTACCGCAAATCACCTTGAGGCGTTTCCCGATGCCATGCGACTCGCTATCAGCACCATTGGCAGGGACAACCTTGACCACGTTTGACCCCGCAATCGCCTTAAGGTATGCCAGTAACCCTTTACGCCCTATGGTGAAGTCCACCAGCATCAGCCTTTCAGCCAATGCCCTTGATAGAGCGTTTACCAGCGTAGCCTTGTGAGCTACAAAGCCGTTACCTGAACGCTTGCCCACAATATTCAGTTTTTCCAGTTTAATCACCCCTTTTGGCTATCTGGCTAGAGGGCAAATCTGCCAGCTTCACCTAGTAGTCAGCTTACCGTCAAGCTGCGAGACGCTAGCCTTAACGATGCTGCCACTATATAAGAGTCCGAAAATCCCTGAAATGCGACATTTAGAATAGCTTTATTTGCTCTTGCCGTCTATACCGCTCAAGGTACTTCTGGTCTTTTTTGTCTAGCGGTATCCCGTCTCTCAGCTTGACGGCTATCCCCTTTAGCCGTTGTGGGCAACTGTGTATGAATGTCTTAGCGTCTAGCCAAACATCCAAGTCTAGCGCCTTATCATCGGCTATCAGCTCCCCCAGTTCGGTAGTATTGCCTTCGCTGTCTATGATAGGCTTGTTTAGGCTCTCCAGCTTGATAGCCTTTGGACATTCGCTGTATAGCCAGCCCGCTTTGCACTTTCGCCGTTGTGCTTTGCTACAATGCCCGCAGTCCAGTCCTGATGTCCTTTTCCGCAGGTCATACCAGTAGTGGTCTTTGACGTGCTCGGCAGTCCGATACATGGCAGCTTCCGTCATGGGCTTGTTGCCGTTATTCTGGTGGACTTTGGCTAGGTGGTAGATTATGTCGTGAAGTAAGTCCTGTTGGTCGTCTAGCATAGCCTTGTGGCTAAACCGTTTGGCTACCTTATAATAAGTAAGGTGAGGCTCTGGTAACTGGTCGTATCCGCTCCCGATGCCGGTATTTTGCTCCCGCTTTCGCCTACGTCTACTCTCACGGCGTGGCTTTGACGTGGTGGTCTGGCAGGTAGCACTATTATTGCACCACTGGCAAACGCCTTGAGGTTCGGTCAGTGTCCAGACCTTAAGGCACTGGCTACAGTGCCCTTGTAGTGCGTTCTGGTGGCTCTGGTCATGGCCCTGGGCCATATCGCTTGAACTCATGCTCCCCCCTTCCGAGTGCAAGCGTTCAGGTCAGCTTCAACTATATTCAATTGTTAAGGTTCAACTCAAAAATGAGCCTAATAAAATTTACCATACCCCCGTATTATTTGTCAATATAACCTTTCGGAATATAAGGAAATACAGCTATATTTTGATTATAAAGCGTCTTGTGGTGGTCATGGTGATGATGGTGGTCATGGTGATGAACTGTTTGTCAGCGATGGCGGTGGCGAACCTTGCCAACCGTGCTAACGATGCTGGCGGTCATGGCGGTGCTCAGAGGGCGACCCAGGGGAAGGGTGCGTGCGACTCAGGGTATCAAACTATTGCCCAGGGCTTTTAAGCGCCTAGTTTTTGCTTACAGGGCGTCATTTTGGCAAAAAAGAAGCAGCCCGAACGATTTTACGCTCGGACTGCTCTTACGCTCCCTTATCAGTACCCACAAAACTTGGGATTGCTAACCGCCTAACAGGCGTTTTAGTCTCTCTGGCAGCGACCTGGTTGCGCCTGGCGGCTTTATCTCAGCTTTGCATCTTGGTCATCATGTTCCTCTATCCTCTCTATCCTTGCATTGGCTTTTCTCAATATGTCCGCTAGGAGCTTGGGGGAGTTGCCCAGCAGTATCCCCACGTTCATCCACGTCCCACAAATAGACAGAAGGTCGTTTTTATCCTCTTCCGGCCAGTATTGGAATCTCTTTGCGGCAATCGTGGTTAGTGAGCCGAGGAAAGCTAAAAACGCTTCCCTCTCCTCTCTTTTATCAGGCGGTTTCTCCAGAGCCTTGCCGACCTCCTTGGACAGCTCATTCATCACGGCGTCAAAGCACTCCTCTGCGATTGTGAACCGGGTTTTCATTGTGCCTCCTTTACAATTTCATAATAGTGCCGCTCCGGCGGCGTCTCAAAGCCTTTGAATTGCTCTTTCAGCCCCAGTGTCGGCTCAGTTCGAGTTAGCCTTATCAATCCTTCCTGTGCCAATCGCCATACCTCGGACTGAAAGGAATGGTAGCGGGGGTAGACGTATTTCCTCTTCTGCTTGGTTGGCCTTCTGCCTCGCCCACGGTAAGGGGGGACTTCGTCCATGGCCCTCAACGCTTCCTTATAGGCCCGGTGCATCTCCGCGATATACGCCTCGCCATTACTTTTCATATAGTCCAGGACAAACTCCCTGGTGGAGATGGGCTTGCGGAACCCGCCTCTCGTTGGTTCAATCTCCATTAGTATTCTCCTTGCCAAATCTGTGTTTTCTTACCTTGTCAGCGGCATCCGCGACGTTCTCAAGTGTGAGCTTAAAGTAGCGGGCAGTCGTTTCATACCTTTTATGTCCGAGGTGGCTCTGGAGCATTTTTTGGCTGTCGCCGCTGTCGTCGAAGGTGAGCCAGTCCACGGCCAGGCTGTCGCGCATGCTGTGGGGGTGGACATAGTGCTGCCTCCCGGTCTCAGGGTTCAGCATCACTTTCCCCCCCAGGCCTATCGCGTTGGCGCACCTCCGCATGATAACACCAACCATCTGCCTGGTGATGTGTATTAACTGATCGGAGTTTCCTTTTCGCTTTTCAAGGTACTCGCGGCAGAGGTTTAGCGTCTCCTCACCCACGTTGATCAGCCGGGTCCGCTCCTCGCTGCCTTCGGCCTCCACGTCGCTTATGTTCTTTCCGCACTTGGGGCAGAAGTTGTGCCGGCGGCCGACGGACTTACCGCAGCCCGGGCATTTTTTCCTCAGCCCTGCCTTCAGGTGAGGTATCAGCACCAGGCAGCGGTCGAAGTCGATGTGCTGCGTTTTAAGCCTCAGCAGCTCGCTTACCCGGCAGCCGGTATCCGCGAGAAACGATACTATCACCTTATCCCGAAGGGTGGGCGCCGCCTCAATCATCCCTCGGATCTCGTCTGATGTCAGAAATGTTTTCAGCATGTCAATCCTCGACTCATAAATTTCCCCTTCACGTCACGGATGCGTATAAGCCTTATACGCTAACCTCTGGTTGTATTCTTAGTTTCACACCTGCATCCAGCAAAGCCTTCTTCGACCATCTATCGGCATCTTCATTCTCCGACCGCGGCACCCACCAGAAACCCAGGTCTAGTCTGTTTTCCTTAATTAGGGCTTGCGCCTTATTGTAGTAAGGGACATATAGCCCCCTCTTAACTCTCCACTCACCTGTCATCTGGTTAATCAATAGTGAACTATCAGAGTATATTGCCGGTCTTCTCTTCAATGCCCGGTCAACTAGAGAGGCACGAGCTTCCAGGTACCATTCAAGGAAAGCAATTAAGCCACTGTATTCAGCCACATTATTGGACACAGATGGACCACTACCTACTACTGCGCCCTTTTCAAATAGGATTTCCTGGCCATGTTTGATTACCAGCCCATAACTTGCGGTTCCCCCTGGGTTGACAGGCTCACAAGCCCCGTCTATCCAAACCCTCAGTCTATCTTCTTTCATTCGTTGAGTGCTCCTACTATATAAGAGTCCGAAATTGCCTGAAATGCGACATTTAGAGTAGCTTTTTTCTTAGTAACTGGGACTTGCTTTTCAAAAGCCCTTATTGTAAAATATACAACGCTTGGGGAAGGCTGTCAAGGGGCGGGCTGTAGAGCTTAGGCAGGATAGCGTGTAATTGGCGTTAAACGAAGGGAGGGGTAGATGGAGTATATATTTGTACGAGACGTTCAGACAACAGTACCCGACCCAGGTCAACCTGATAAATGTTACTTTTTCCCCAAAGGCTCAATAGCTGATGTTGAATGGGTTGGGTCAATACACTTTAAGGATGATGAGGGTGAGTGGGAAATACCGCTAGAACAGTTAGAGGGCGCTGGTTTTGTACTAAAACTTGATATGATAGGGGAGAAGTAGATGGACTGGTTAGCGTATAAGGTAGCTTATACGCACAGTATGACCATACTGTCGAGGTGATAAATAAATAGGGTATAATATGAAGGTCAGGAGAGACCGATGCCACCTGTACTTAGGCTTAACAGAAATCAATTGATTGAGTGGATAGAGTCTACGGAAGCCGGAGGCGGAGACGCGACCGAGCTCAGGCGCGCGCTGGAGGAATTAGGTCCTGACAAGGATTCCCGGGCACGTACACGTAGACAGGGCTCAAGATTTAGCAATGAAGAGGAACCGACAACAGCCGAGCGCCTCAATTACGAGGTCGGTGACCTTTTTGACGGCGGCGTCTCCGACGAGCTGGTTGCCAGGCTTATCGACCTGGACAGGAATCACAGCCTGAAGGAACTCAAGGCGATGTGCGTGGAAGCCGGTTTGAGTGCCGGCGGGGAAAAGAAGGAGCTGGCTGCCAAGCTGGTAGCCAAGGGGATACTGTGAAGCCGCCACGATAGTATTCGTGTGCTGTGAGGACAAGGATGAGGATTATAGTTAAAATATCTGCAGGAGAAGCCCTTGAGAAGGGAATCTGGCCAAAACTCTGTGAATTGCTAGGAATAGATTTCTATTCCTTATCAGAAGGTACCTTGGACGAAGCGAAGGAGTTAGAGCTTTCGGAAGAACAAGCCCGGGGCTTGGGGCTTATACAGTAATAGAGTACTGTGAGAGGAGGCAAAGGCTATGGAAGAGAAGGTAGACCTGAATAAGCAGAACGAGTGGAAAGGCGAGCCGGGGAAGGTAACTATCCCGGAGGCGTACTTAAAAGAGCTTCGCCACGAGATAGTGGTGTTTATCAGGAAGGAAAGAGGGGGCAGCGACTTCACCTTCCGCTGCCGGCAGTATCAGGAGGGGCCCGGTGGCCAGTGGCGGTTCAGCGGGGTGATTATCGATACCTCCAAGCGGAACGCTGAGGGCAAAGTCACGCTGGTCAGGATTACCTATCACCCGGAGGTCGTACTGGTAAATATCGGCTTCATGGTCATTCTGGCTCCCGAAGACGCCGAGACGTAAAGGCATTCATCGAACGGATTTTAGCTTCTCCCTTTAGCTTGGAATCCTTGAACGCCTCCCTGCATTCCCTGGCCACCCGGGTAAACTTGTCTCGTTGGGGTTCAAGCCATGGTGTCTCCCCACGGCCTACCGATTGCTCTTTGAGAATGATTACAAGTTCTTTTGGCATTGTCTTATTAAAGCGGCTAAACAAAAGGGGGGATTTCTCCCCCCTTCGTTGCTCACAGATACTCAATTCTCTGTGAGGTGGCCATGCTATCTTAGCCCTTCTTCCTGAGCCTCGATATACAGGCATTCATGGAGACCGCCCGGTGTCTACCGTTTCTTCAACAGCCGGCTGACGCACGAATTCATCGCGTGCACACGTGCCGCGCCGGACTTGTCGGCCGTTTCCCTGGCGCAGGTAGCCGGATCGCCGCCTTTCTTGAACAGATAGCCCATGAGATGGCCAGGCACCGAGCCCTTGGGGAAGCTTCGGGTCTTGAGGCTGACGAGGCGCTTTGACCAGGGCACGCTGTTGTAGAGGATGGCATTGCCGGCAGCTAGTAAACTAACAGCCACGTTCCTACCTCCTTATAGCGTATTTCCCTTTTATAGGGATAAAAAATCAGGGCAAGCTAAATCGCTTGCCCCGATTCAATTCGTATTATTGCACTATCATTCGGGTTTTGTCAAGCCAGCTGGTCAATGATCGTAGTGGCCACCTTGCGTATGTCGCCCAGGTTTTTCTCCAGCACCTTCTTGTCCCTGGCCCACAGGGCCACGTAGGGGAAGGACCTGACCCCGGTATCGAAGCCGTAGTGCGCCCCGACAACGAAGGCCGCGCTCTCGGCGATGGTCTCGGCGTCATGGCGGGGGATGCGGAATACCCCCTCGGAGTAGTAGTGGGCCATCTCATGGGCCAGGCTCTTGAGCTGCTGGGCCCGCGGCTCCTCGGGGCGCACCCAGATGCCGGTTGGGGGGGAGTACTGCCCCTTTATGCCCGGGTCCTGATGCGGCCGTGATTCGAAGCTTACCGGGACGCTTTTGGCTTTCATCAGGTCCAGGAGTTTGGCAAAAAGCTCCTCGTTTACCTCGCCGGTGAGTACCGGCACCTCAAACTCAGGAAGGGGCTTACCCTCGGTCTGGGCGATGTCAAAAACATAGACCACCTTGAAGAAGTGCGGCGTAGCCTCTATCTCTACTTCTTCAACGGGCGCGCTGCACTCCGGGCAGAACCTGGCGCTCTTGGGTAACCTGGCGCCGCATCGAGGGCAGGTCGGCCGCGGCGGCAGCACCGGTGCCAGGATGGCAATCCCCTGCTCGCTTCTCTTCACCCACCGCCCCAGCTCCTTCCAGGTGTTGAAACCGGCGACGTGGGTGGCGGCGGGCTTCTGGATCATTATCAAAATCTGGTTACCGATGCTGTACTCATGGAACTTGGACATGGTAGTGAGAAACAGGCGAAACTGGTAGCTCTCCTGGATGCCCTCGACGCCGGCCTTGAGCTGCTTTATGACCGCGTCGACCTTGCGCTCTTTCTGTTCCGGAACTACCGCCGGCGCCGTCAACAGGCTGTAGTCAGGGATAGGCTCGCTGACAAGACCGGTGAGGTCGCGGTACTGAGGCGATACCGGCTCGCCGCCCTCGATGATGACCAGGGGAAATACCGTTTTCCCTGCGGCCTTCGGGTGCTCTTTCTTCAAGTGCTCTCTCAGGGCATCAGTCCTGGTGATGGCATTATACTCAGGAATCTCGATCTCCTTATCACAGATGGGGCAAATAACGGTGACTTCTGGCAAAGGCCCTGTGGTTTCCACCTGCTGCAGTCCTTTCACATGCGGGAACTGCGGCCGCCGGCTTTTCGGCACATGCGGATATAACGGCTCTTTAGACATTTTCCTCACCTCCTACTCTGCTTCTTTGGGTAAAGGTTCGCTTACCAGGCCGACCAGGTGGCGGTACTGCGGCGGTACCGGCTCGCCATCTTCAACAGTCATAGGAGACCCCCACATACCCGGGTGTTTCTCTTTATAGTGGCTCCTGAGCCAGGATATCCTGTCGAGGAACCTCCCATCTTCCAGAAGCTCCTTTGGCGCACATTCACCACACTGACGGCAGCAAAATTTTCTAATCGGGTCTCCTTCGGTGCTGGCCAAACGTTCCAGGTTGCCGCCGGTCTGCTTCAATGGACTTGTCCAGGTTTCGGTCCCGTCCGGAAACCTAACGTAGGCTCGCCAACTATGGTAGTCGGGGGACCACTGCCAGCCATATATCTTGACTGGTTTGATAAAGCCCTTTCCGCTCCAGAATGGTTGATCTGGGTCAGGGATAGGCCCCCAGGCATCGCGCATTATCTTGTCAGCTCCGATGGGATACCCGTCCGGTCCTCTTTGGTATAGCTTTTCGGTGGTCGCTGGCAGCCGTTCCTGCTTAAAAATCTTACCATCGGTAGTGACTACAAAAATATACCCCTTCTTGAATCCTACCTTTGGTCTAGGTAAAGGCTCGAGCGACTGAATGGTGAGGTCTCCATCGTCGTGATACTCAATAATTTCGTATGGATAAAAACCCTTGAGAACTTCGTGCTGCTTAGGGAACTTTTCTTGTGGCGATGGTACTTGTTTAATCTCCCAGATACCTTCAGCTATCTCTTCTTCCTGCTTGACAGCCTCTTCTTTTGTCTCGAAGGGGCTACGGACGGTGCCGCCCGGCCAGGCTTCAACGATGGCCCAGGTATCGTAGGGGAGATTCTTTTCTACCCAGAAGTATTTTAGCTCGGCAGATGCCTTTTCTGTCTGCGGAAGCACAACCGGTCGGCCTCCCGGCACATGGGGGAAAAGCGGCTGCCGGCTTTTCGGAACGTGCGGGTATAATGGCTCTTTAGACATTTTTATCGCCTCCTTGTGGAGTGGTCACCACACCACCTCTTTAAGGTATTCGTCAAATCGTCCATCGGCCACCATTCCCACAACCCTGGCCGCCACATACGTCATCGCCTCGCTGTGAGCGGGCTGTAAATCCTCGGCAAGCTTGATGTCACCCGTGGTTTTATACGCCCTATGGTGGCCCAGCTCGTGGATTATAGCGTCGACGGTTCGCTTGGCGCTCTCCAAAGTTTCCAGGTGGAGTATGATTTCCTCCAGGGCGTGGTCATATAGGCCGGCGGTGCGCACCCGGTCCGAGGCCGGCGGAATAATCGAGGCGTAAACCTTGTGGACGCCGAACCAGGTAGCTATTGCCCGGGCCAGCTCCAGATGCGTTCTAGCCCTTGCCGTCAGCGTATCGTCGGGCAGGGCCTTGGTTTCCCTCAACCTATCCTGGGACTCCTGAATCAGGGCGCCGTCGCTGGTGATCACCGTGGAGAGGGCGTCCCTCACCCCCCACTGTAGGCTGACCGGCGTGTACCCCAGATGCTTGACCATGCCGTCCCAGCGGTCCGTGGTTCTGATAACGGCGTTTACTCCGGCGACCTTGCGCCAGGCCTCTTGCCAGGCCGGGGCGCTTTCCTGAACCAAATCGATATAGCGCTTGTCGGTCGCGGGATCGCTGCCCATGGACAAGATGTCCATGCTGACCATATGAGTCTCCTCCGACATTACCCGGGGTGGCTCCAGCACCATCTCCAGGAACTGTTGCAGCAGGAAAACATTGCTGACGCCGCACCAGAGCCTGCCCACATCTACCCACAGGTCAGCTTCGTTTTTCGGGCCGTGGCGATCGGGGGCCATGGCAAACCCCCAGAGGTTGTAGGAAAACCGGCTCGTGGTATCCCTCATGTAGATATCGCGAGCATAAATCCTGGAACCGTCAGTATGCCAACTCGGGTCGATGAGTTGGTTGAATCGCCTCACCGGCTTGTCAAGCGGGCTGGGAACTTCGGCCAGGACTGCTAGCCGGGGAAGATTAACAGCAAAATTATCGGCAAATGCCAAGCCTGTGTAGCCGATGATGTGAAATTTTGTCCCCCTGGTAGTCCCATTAGAGCGCCAGAGCGCGGCCAGGGTCTCGGCCCTGCCGTTTACCTTCTGCTCCAGGAAGATAATCCAGAGATCCCTCCCCACCGTCTCCACTTTTACCGAGCAGCCCTTCCTGAGCAGGGCAAGAGCGGCAATCTTCATGCCCTCGCCGAATTTTCCGCGGGCGTAGTCGGGCTTGGGCTTGGGCGGACCCAGGAGAAAATCAGCGATGGCTACACCTTTGCCCTTATCGGCAATCCAAAGCCCTTTGGCGTCATATCCATACTGGTAGCTCTCAGCCTCATCGAGGGCGTTCTGGACGATATCTCTTATTGCCTCCCACTCACCCCAGTCCTGCCGCCAGGCAGAGGTGGGACCGATGATGATGAGCTGCCAGCCCTGAGGCTTCCAGTCTCGCTCGTATTCCTCCATGGTGAGGACTCTGGGCGGCGCCGCGGTCATTATCATGACTTCGCCCCCTTTGCTCTGGCGATGGCTGCATGGAAGACGCTCTCCAGCCTGGCGCGTAAGCCGGTGTTGTTGACGGTTTGAGTAAGAAACTCGGGGCTGTCGGGAAGGAATCTCAACCCGATATCCTGGGGGTGACCGGGGACTCGCGGTGTGGTATTTCTACTCTTGGGTATGTGAGGATACAAAGGCTGGTTTTTAGGCATTTCTAATACTCCTCTGGGAATAGTATTGTTGTTACTGACCTGTCAGCTTCGGTAATTATCCATATTTTTGGCAACGGGGGTCTCTCATAGGCCGAGAGGAGACGGAGTTGTCGGTTAAGGGAATACTCGTTCTCCTTTTTATCTTCCTCGGATAAATCCCCCCAGTCTCCCTTGGCATGGCGTTGCAAGCTGTTTAGAACAAACAGAGCAAACTCCTTATTGTCGGCCACCAGGTCATTTACTCCCCTGGTCATCATTAGCCGGCCAAGGGAAAAGCTTTTACCCGTTGATGTCATTGCCAGCCGTGATATAGAAGAATCGGCTTCTGGATGATACCTTGCCAGGTGCTTGTTTAGTTCCTCCATTGAGTGGGAACGTTTGCCACACTGCCCGCAAATAAATGCTCCAAGTTTACTCTTGGGCACGTGTGGGTACAGTGGTGGTTTCCTCGGCATGGCTCTCCTCCTTGTCCAGCGCTTTCAAAAGCGGGCTATTCCGCCCCTCGAGATAATCGGTCAGCTCGGTGATAGCCCCCGCCATTTCCTGTTTCGCTTTTCCCTGGGCCCTTTCCGCCGTCTGCACCATTGCCTTTATCCAGTCAACCGGCTCGGTGTTCTCGTTCGCGAGGCTGCGGCCTATGAGCTCGCACCCGCCGGCTTCCTCGCGGTTTTCGGCGCAGACATCGGCAAATCTGGAAGCGGCTACGGCCACGTGGCACTCCTCGCATCCTTCAAAGATAGCTTCCCCCAGCTCTTCGTCGGTCTTTTGGGCTTTAGACAAAAACCCACTGGGAACCGCCGGGGTCTCGACTGATTTCGTTTCTTCAGGTAAATTTTGCTCTGTCATATATTCCTCCAATCCTTCAAGGGAAGTGTCATCGATAGGCAGACTGACCGTGTCTTGAATTTTATTCCTAGCCTCATTCATAGCTGCTCGGCAAACCTCCTTATTGTCTTTGTTAGCCAAGCAGATGCGAGCTGCCTCTTCTACAAACTGGTGCTGCCGGCTAAGCTTTTCATGGCCTTCAGTCAGATAGATCGCCTTCTTTAGCTGTCCCTTGTCCAGCGCGGATATTGTGTCTTCGATCTTTTTTGTTACTCCGCCCTTCATGAAGCCTCCTATCGGTAAAGTTGATTGGTAAACCTTAGCACTTCCTTCAGCTCCTCAAGGGTAAGTTCCGGCATTGTTTGCTGCCGGCCCTTCTCCCTTTCCTTAATTGCCTGCTGAATCAGGCTCTTCCGCCGGTAGAACTCCTCCGGAGCCGTCCGATGCAGCTCCTCAAGCCTGTCCTTGACCTGCCTCAGTTTTACGGCATAAAGGGGTTCGGTCTGAGGAAGCCGACCTGCCCCTCCTTCTCTGGAGGGCTGTTCAGGATATTTCAATGCTAACTGTTGGTAGCACTCAATATGAACGCCACGACCACGGATGTGCTTTGGGCCTCGAGAATAATCCCAGCGTGCAATGTATTCACCCTTAGCGTAGCCTTTAACACAATATGGACATATACCATGCTCTATTACCTTGAAGCCTCTAACAGTCTGCGGAAGCCGTTCGACTCGAGCGTACCGCTCGATTTCCTCCTTGATTCGCTCAGGAGTCATCGCCTTCAGGTACGGCTCCATGACCGCCAACACCTCGGGCACCTTTCTCTTGTACAGCCTGGCGCAGAGTCGCTTCTTGTGCCCGACAGGAGATGCGCCGACCTCGTAGCACATAGCCTTCAGATCACTGCCCAAGAAGGCGTAGTCGCATGCCTGGAGCGCCTCTGCCCACTCCGGCGACTCCCCGACGTCCAGCTCCCACGTAATCTTGGCCATGAGTTTCCCGAGCTGGGCGTTTATCCAGGGAGTAAGACCGTATATCTCCAGGTCGAGGAGCAATGCCTCCATCTCCTCAAATTCTTCAGGACTCAGCTGTCTTTTGCCCGCCTCCAGAATCTGCTGTATCTTCGCAGGGGCTAGTTGAAAGCTACCGAGGACCATCAAGCACCTCCCCTACTCTCCCCGCTATGGTCTCGGCCTTCTTCGCGCCTAAATTGCTGAATCTCCCCCGGTACCACTGGCGGGTGAGCTTCAAGTAGTAGGTCCTGGTGTCAGCGGCGAGCTGCTCCAGTTCATCTATGCTCTGGATAGTCTCCAGCCTGTGCCGGAGCTGCCGGCTCTGAGTGAGCGCTTCCTCGGCTATCGGCCTCTCCCACTGTGGCAGGTTTTGTATCTTTTCCTGGGTAAGGTCCTCTCTCTCCAGCGCATTCTGCTCCTCGAGGGCGCCGGCAATCCTGTCCAGAACCTCCTGGCTGGTCATTCCTTCACCCTTGAACCGGAGCGCTTCCTTGAGCAGTCCGGAGCTGGTAGAGAAGTGACCGACGGTACACGCCACGCAAGCGGCGGCTATTTTTTCTTCCGCAGGCAGTGTTTTGGGCATAGTTTCTGGCTCTTGAAAAGTAGGTGTCTTATGCTCTGAAGCGAGTTCTTTCTGGCTCTCAGGAGCTCTGGTAGGGGTTGTAGGCTCTGGCGGGCCAAACCTCTGTGCTACCTGATCAAACTTGTCGGCGACCTTATCGATAATATTCAGTCCGGCCTCAATGGCGTCACCCGCCTTGTCGATTACGGAGAATATATTCTCGGGGTCGGGCGGGGCAGGTAGTTTTGGTAGTCGTATCATGTAATGCCTCCTGCAAAAAGGAACGGGGCAAGCCCTTCTCAGCTCGCCCCGTTTTTCTGTTATTTTTCTCCTGCCTTTATTATTGTTTCCGAGGAGGGGAATTGTCAACCCTGCTTGCCGCCAAACAAGAGTTCATCTTCAAGTTCCTTAGCCTCTTTCTCCTGTGCGACAGCTTCCTTCAGTCCCTTGGAGATTTTAGCTTTCTCCTCAGGGCTTTTCTTCTTCGACTCTCCGCCACCTCCACCGATGGCCGCTAGTAATGGTTTGGCATCATTCCTGATTCCGCTGAGTTGGTTGTCAATCGTGGCTATTGTCTTTTCCATGAGTGCATAGCGCCCCTCAAGTCTGCCCCCGTTTGCTATCTCTTTGCGCAACTCGCCAAGCGAGGTGGCCAGAGAGCCCACCATGCTTTTCAAGTTGTCCACCTCTTGCTTTTGCAGTGACTCCCGGAGATTCTTGATATCCTCCATTAGTGCCGTGATTCGGGAACCCTCCCCTTCCCCCCCCGGGGTTTTCAGAAGCCCCAGTTGGTTTAGCTGGGTCAGCATGTCTAGCTGCGAGGACCTTCCTTCCTCTCCCGGCTTTCGTAATAGCCCCAGTGAGTCCAACTGAGCTAACAATCCTCCCTCGACCTCACCTTTTTTGAGCATCCCCAGCCTGTCCAATTTATCCAGAATGGTTATTTCGTTGTCCTCTCCTCCAGGCTTGACTCCCATCGCCTCCTTCAGGCGGGCCATCTGCTCCTCTCTCCTGGTCAGCTCCTCCACCGGGTCAATCGGCTCGCCCTTCCGTAGCGAGTCCTGATACATCTGGAAAACAGCAAACTCCGTGGTGCCCATTTTAGCCTTGGGGTTTAAAGTCCACGTCCCCGTTTCGCCCAGGACGAAAATCGGCTCATCGCTACCTTCCCTCTTTGCCCTTGCCGCAACATCATTCGATAGTTTCTCTGCCTCGTCCCAGGTTAGGGCTTTATCAGTTGTTGATGCTACCTTGATAGCACCGGTATCGGTGTCGACTGAATATTTTTCCGGTGTAGTCCCTTTCCCTTTCTGCGCCTTCAGTACTTCAGCGGGCAGATCAGCTTCCTCCTCAAATCCTTCCGGTATGGGTATATGCCTAGAAGCTGTCCAATGGTCCAGGATATTTCTCCTGGTAACTGGTGGGATTTGGCGAGGGAATTTAGCCAGCTTCTCAAGCAATTGTTTGGGGTCCTCAAAGACGTCAGCGGTTCCAGTTTCAGCAATGTGTTTGGTAAGGATTTTAGCTGCTTTTTCAGCAACCCCGTAGTCCTTGAGTAATCCCAAGAAATCAGCCTCTACATCTGGAGTTACTCTCTCTTCTTCGGGGGCTTCTGCTTCCTTGGTACCTTCTCCTTTTACTTCTATCTTCAATTCCTCAGCCGCTTTCTCTGCCACAATGCACCTCCTATCCTTTCCTGTAGTATCTCAATCTCCTGTAGCCCTCCTCGGTTAGCTCCCAAGCGCCTCTTGTCATGTTTATCGCTAGCCCTTCTTTTTTCAAGCGTTCAAGCCTCTTTCTAGCACTGCGGTCAGTATAACCAAACTCTTGGACTAACTCATACACCCAGACAAGCCGTTTGCTCTTTATAAATTCTAGAACTTGGAGCTTATTCGCTTTTATAACCTTTGCCGTCATTTAAGTGGCGTCATAGGTGACCTAGCGGGGCTAGCACCTATTTATACCCTCTCTTCTTCAGCATGTATTGCTTGAGATACTGCTCTCCCAGATTGAAACAGAAGTTAGTGTAGTCGGTAAAGTTGCCCCTAGCGTGTCCCTCAATCAGCCCCTCCAGGACGGCATACCTGGCATACTTTTTGATTTGCTCACATGCCTCAGTGGGCATCCAGATGTGGATGCTGACCTTGCTGGGTTCACTAAGTGCTTCCGGTGTTGCTTCCTGCGGCTCTACGGCTGTTTCTTCCTGCACCATCTTTAGACTCCTTCCCTCACAACCTTCTAAAAAGGAACGGGGCAAGCATTCTAACCTTCTCAGCGAAGGTTGCTCGCCCCGTTTTTACTTGACAATGTCTAGGATTAGATTTACAATATATCACATAGCCCAAAGCCTGTCAAGCTTTAGCTGACTAATAGGCTATGTTACTCACGAGAATGGAACAGATTGATGGGCTAAAGGAGTAGAACAGGGAACAATTAAACGCTGAATTAAGCTAAAAGGTCAAAAGGCGGTAGCCGAAACTTCGGTTTCAGCACGCTATAAAAAACGGGGCAAGCAGAATAATGCTTGCCCCTTCTTTTTTGGCCAAGGAGAAAGATGCGGAAAATCGTGGTGGCTTCTATCAAGGGTGGTGTAGGAAAGACGACGGTCTCCTCCAACCTGGCTCGCAGCCTCAAGAGGCTCGGCTTCAGCGTTGGCTACCTGGACGCGGATATCACCGCGCCAACCGGCAGTGAGGCGTTTGGGCTGAAGAAGCTGCCTGACTGGGAGCTGGATGCCGCTGCCGATGGCGGCAAGGGGGCGATTGTCCCTTATGATGTGGATGGTATTCAATTCATCACCCTCGCCAGCCACTTCGGGCAAGCCCCGGCGGTGCTGTGGAATGAGGAGAGGAAGATAGACGCTGCCAGGCAATTGCTTCAGGGCGTGGTGGCCTGGGACAATCTTGACTGGCTCGTCCTGGACACCCCTCCCAGCTCGTCCGGCGAAATGCAGGCCCTTTATGAGTATATTACCGACCTTCACGGCGTGGTCCTCGTCTTTCAGCCCACCGACATGGCTGCCGCCGATCTCCTGAGGACGCTTGATTTCCTCAAATTCAAAAAGGTGCCGATACTCGGTTTGGTAAGCAACATGAGCTATTGTGTATCGCCGTCGGGGGAGAGGTTCTGGCCGTTCCTGTCCCCGGAGGTTGATTTAGCTCAGATTTGTAAGGATTTTGGCATACCCCTGCTCGGCGAGATACCGCTGACCCCGGACAGGAAGGCAATTGAGCAGGCATTTGACCGGATTGCCTCAAGCCTGGACGGGGCAAAAGCCGTCATCCTGAAGGAGGACATCGCCACTAGACTGATCAGAGAAGGGAAAAGGCAGCTGTTAAAAGCGGCGGTTAGGAGGTTGCCTTGACCGACGAAAATCAAAAGACAGTTGCCGAAACCCTGATAGACTTCGCCCTCGAGGACAAGGTGGAACACCAGGCGGTCATGGCCAAATTGCCCGCCGATAAGCTGGCGGCAGTCATTGGTAGAAAGGGGAAACTGATTGTCGACGGTGAGGAGGGGGGCGTATTCATCATCAGGATGACGCCCTATGGCATTCTCAAGGACAATTCCGACAGCGACATCAGGAACGAGATCCTGATGACCGATACAACCTTTATCGACATAGTGATCGGTGACCTTGACCCAAAGACAGCAAGGGCCAGGGGCCAGGTGCTTTTCAGCGGCGAGAGAAGCCTATATGATGCTGCCGAAATCATGGATATCTTTGAGAAGTGGCTATTAACCAAGCTGAAGCCGGTCGCCCAAAAGATGCTGAAAAGCCTAGCGAGAGGAAAGTAGAAAGTGCTGGCTGAAATTCCCTATGCAGTGTTCATTGCCGCGGCCATTCTGGTCGGACTCTGGTGCTCGAACATATTCTATGACCATAAAGTTCCACAGTACCTCTCCCGGAAGATCGGACATATGGCCGGAGGCACGGCGCTGCTGCTCTGCGCCTTGCTGTTTGATTCGTGGCTGTGGCCGTTAATCCTGTCGGTAGGCTTCACGGCATTACTCCTCGGCGCCAGGTTTATCAAAGGCAACCTATTCAGGGGAGTCGGCGGCGCCGGGAGACCGGTAGCCTTTGCCGAGGTCTGGTTCCCCGCAGTATCTGCGGTCAGTATCGCGGTAGGGTGGGTGTGGCTAGGAGACAGGTGGCTGGCCATCCTGCCGGCTCTTTTTATGGCCTATGGCGATGCCGTGACCGGCCTGACCAGAAGCGTGGTCTACAACCGGGAGTTCAAGGGCAATATGGGCAGCGTGGCCATGCTGGGCGCCTGCCTGCTGCTTGCCTGGTGCTTTTATCAACCGCTCTGGATCGGTGTTGCCGGCGCCGTGGTCGCTACCCTGGCCGAGAGGTTTACGCCGATGTCGAAGGGGTTCTGGGATGATAACTGGAGCATAGTTCTGAGTTCACTGCTGGTTATGACTCTATTGTTACCATGAAGATTCTATTAGTGCAACCAGATGAAAGAATTTTACCTGGACTCAATTTTGGAGGACTGATGGTGCTAGAACCAATGGCCCTCGAACTCCTCGCAGGTTCTATCCCTGAGCATACGGTCAAGATAATAGACATGAGGATGGCAAAAAGCCCTTTGAGTTACTACCTGAGTGAATTCAAGCCAGATGTAGTAGGGGTTACAGGCGTGACTGCTCTACATAACTCAATGCAAAATATAATAACCAGGTCCAAAGCATATGGCGCTTTCACAGTAGCTGGAGGCTGTCACGCCTCCTTCGCTTATCGACAATTCTATGATTTAGATGTTGTAGTAGTTGGAGAAGGAGAAGGCAGCTTCAGAATGCTTATCTCAGCCTTGGAAACCAATTCATCTCTGGAGGAAGTCCCAAATTTGCAAATTCACAAAGATAATGAGTGGGTGCCAACCAAGCACGTAGCACTGGACGAATGGCCTTTGCCCAGAAGAGATTTGGTGGAAGGTAACAAGTATACCCTCTTTGGAAAAGACTTTTTGGTAATGGAAGCGACCCGAGGTTGCCCCCACCGATGCAAATTTTGTGTGACACCTCATCTATTCAAAGGGAGATACAGGGTCAGGCCAGTAGAGCAGGTCGTGGATTACATTGCTTCCAAACTTCAGCCGATAATATTGTTCCCCGATAGTGATTTCCTCGCTTCCTCTAAATATGCTTGGTCATTACTGGAGGCGATTAAGAGGTCAGGGTTGAGGAAGAAGTACATGATAATGGTAAGGTCGGATGAGATAACCGCTGAGCCTGAGTTGATAAGAGAATGGGGCAAAGCCGGACTTCTGAGTGTATTTATAGGGTACGAGGGGATAGACCAGATACAATTAAACAAGTTCAACAAGGATAATTTAATCTCCAACAATGAACAAGCGGTGTCTATATTAGATGAATGTGGGGTAATCTCAATAGGCACTCTAATCGTTGACCCATCTTGGGAAGTAGAGGATTTTAGGAAGGCCAGGGCGTACTCTAGAAAGCTTGAAAGCGATGTCACACTTTTCAGTATATTAACTCCGTTCCCAGGGACTGATATCTTTCCGGAATACGAAATCATCGAAGACTACCATAATTTCGATGTGATTCATCCCGTCGTAAAAACTTTCCTGCCCCCAACGCAGTTTCAAAGGGAATTTCTGAAATTAGCCAAAGCTACTATCAGTGACCACTCATTTAAACTAGGAAGGAAATTAGTAAAGCACGGCTTGCTCAATGTCATACCTAAAGTTGTGTTTGGATTAGCACAATATATCAGGAAAATGGGTAACACCGAAGGTTACAAAACCCATGAGTAAGGTAAAAGCCCACCTCTGGACCCTGCCGCGGTGGTTTGCATCTCCGTTTTTTGGTAGCAATCTACTTCTCGGCGCTGTCTTCGCTGGCGGCATAAATGCCAACGCCTGGATAGGGCTGGCTGCCGGGCTACTGGTGATGGCGGGGGGCCATTCCTTCAACAGCTTTCTCGATTACTCCTGGACGGGGCTGGATAAAGGCGAGATTGAAAATAGGAGCGCGGAGAAGGATTACTGCGGCGGCCAGAATATTATAGAGGCCGGTATTGTTACCCCCAGGGAGGTATTACTGAACGCGGTCGGCTGGTACGTGCTGTCGGCCTTACCGATTATTTACCTGGCCGTTAAAGTCGGCTGGCCCATCTTGCCGGTCTGGGTTCTTTCCATGCTGATAACCTTCTGGTACTCAAAGGCAAAGTTCAACTGGACTCACGAACTCGCCCTGTTTATGGGCGCTGGTCCCCTGGCGGCTCTTATCGGGATGTATTCCGTGACGCCGACTCCGGAGTGGTGGATAGGGATAGTCGCCGGCGCCCCCGCCGGCCTGATCCTCTCTTTCGTCGGACTGCCGCTGGACGAGTATCCGGATGCGGAGGCCAACCTGAAAAAGGGAGTCAAGTCAATAGCATACAAAGTATGGCAATATGATATCGATTTAGGATTTTATCTCTTGACCTGGATTATGTTCGTCTATCTCCTGCAGGTGTTCCTGATAGCCGTTGGCATCCTGGCGCCGCTGACCTGGCTCACCTTTGTCCTGGTGCCCATGTTCATGGCCGCCGTCGTTTTCCTCAAAAGAGACTTCAGGAAGGCAGCCGGCATCCTGGTAATCATAGGCACCTGCTATCCGGTACTTATGCTCTTAGGGCAGATATTTGGGGGCTGAAATGAATAGTCCGAAAATTATTTCGATTGGGTTCGCTGTTCCGGAGAAAAGCTATACCCAGGAAGAAATGTTCCAGGTGCTCGGATACCCGCAGCGCTTCCAGAGGTTTTTCAAAGAAAGCGGGATTGAAAAAAGGCATCTCTGCATACCGCCAGACGAAGCGATGAAGGCCAGCTGGCAGCAGCAGCAGGAGGCATACAGGGATTGGGCCGTCAAACTCTCCCTGCAGGCGATAAACGAGTGCCTGGACGACAACAGCGCCGGGGATATCGCCTGCGTCGTCTACGGGAGCTGCACGGGGTTTGCGCCCGGCCCAACGGTGGCCCATTACCTGGCTGAAAAGTTAGGTCTTAAACCCTCCACCTATTACACCAACATAATCGGCCAGGGATGCGAGAGCGGCTTCCCCGGGCTCCGGAGAGCCTATGATTTTGCGGTGGCCACCGGCAAAAAAGCCCTGGTCGTCAACTGCGAGCTCTGCTCATGCACTTACTACCCCGATTCCGGGGATAGACCGGATCCTGAGAATCACTATGAGCTGCTCCGCAGTAATGCCCTCTTTGCCGATGCCGCCTCCTGCGTCCTGGTAGGGTCCGATGAAGACCCGCGGTACCCGGTCATCATCGACATGGAGACATATACCAACACCGATTTCATTCACGACCTCGGCTATACCTGGCGCGATGGCCGGCTGAGGGTCATGCTATCGCGGCGGGTACCGGAGTTGGCGCCGCAGGTAGTTAAGCCGGCGGTAGACGCCGTGCTGCAGCGCCAGGGACTGAGCCCCAAAGACATAACCTG